>Ga0126314_10000960_pt1 | contig 13608 bp, 9 predicted proteins | sample Plot105B_FD_92535 | JGI IMG/M metagenome (GOLD analysis project Ga0126314, IMG submission 92535) | Serpentine soil microbial communities from UC McLaughlin Reserve, CA, USA - Plot105B | ecosystem: Environmental > Terrestrial > Soil > Grasslands | place: USA: UC McLaughlin Reserve, Lake County...
ACACTGAACCACTGGGTCAATACTCTCAGCTTCAGTTCAATTACAATCCCAGTTTTTCAAAAAGTGAATCAGACCAGCAGGCCTATTTGCTCAACCCTACTGACAATAAATATTCTCTTTTTTTAAAGAACTTTTCAAACAGCTTTGAAAGCCGTACAAATGCACAGAATGGAGGTCTCTCTTACCGTTATGGCAACCGCGACAGGCAAATTTCTTTTGGCGCCAGCTACCAACATACAAATCTTAAGAGTGAAAGAACTTATCCTATAAAAACTTCTGTCGATAAAAGTTTTGATAATATTTTGCCCAATGCCACGATCCGTTATAAGGTTTCTAACAGAAGTAGTATGCGGTTGTTTTACCGGGCAAATGTAAACCAGCCTTCGGTAATTCAATTGCAGGATGTATTGGATCCGAGCAACGAACCTTCCTATACATTGGGTAATCCAAATTTAAACCAGCAATACACCCACATTTTAAGCACCCAGTATACTTTTACCAATACAACTAAAGGATTGTTAGTAGTTGGTAATGTTTTCTATCAGTCAGCGAGGAATTATATAGCTAACGCAACATATAATTCTATTAAAAGAGATACCATAGTTTCGGGAGAACTATTAAAGGCAGGCTATAGGCTGTCACGACCAACCAACCTTAATGGTTATAAAAGCTTTCGTTCTTTCCTGACATTTGCTATACCGGTAAAATTCATTAAATCCAATTTCAATTTAAATGGTGGAGTAACTTTTACCAGGACGCCAGGCATCAATAATTATACACTGAACGAAACAAAGAACAGGACAGTTACACTGGGAACTGTAATTGCTAGTAACGTAAGTCAATATGTTGATTTTACCCTTTCCTATTCTGCTAACTTTAGTAAGGCTCAAAACGAATTACTGTCAACCCTTAATGAAAACTATTCTCAGCATACAGCCAGCGCACAAATGAATTTACTTGCTAAAACGGGATGGTTCTTTCAGAACGATCTGAACTATCAACATTATATAGGTTTAAACGTGGGTGATCCAACTTTTTTACTTTGGAATATGAGCGCAGGTAAAAAAATTCTAAAAGACCACAAAGGGGAATTAAAATTCACCGTGTTTGACTTGTTGAAGCAAAACCGAAGCATTACGAGAAATGTAACGGATTATGGCATTGAGGATGTACAGAACCAGGTGTTGCAGCAATATTTTATGCTCACTTTTACTTACAACCTGCGCAACTTTGGAACTGCTGCTACCCGGGCAGCCAATCGTAACAACAACAGGGGTGCTGATACCAGGTTTTGATGGGGCAGTTCGGTTAAGGGCTGTATTTATTGATACGGAAGGGAACGGTAGCGCTGCACAGTACAGCCGCAACGATGAAATGTAAATGCAAAATTTAAGTGATGAATCCGTAAATATGTTCAAAGCGACCTAATTCCGGTTAAGCATTTGTATTTATCTCATGCAGAACTTTTTCAATTCGCTGTTTAACTGTATCATAATCGGTATAGCCTTGTGCCACCAGGTAAAATTTTGAATCGCTCACCTGTAATAGAACCGCAGGAAAGCCGTTTACCTGTAACTGTTTTACAAGCGCAAATTCATAATAGGCCTTTTCCTTATATTCTTCGCTTTGGAGTTTTGTATAGAACTCTTTTTCAGGAACCTGGTATTTGTGGACTAAATGCCGGTAAGCTTCCTTGTCGGTAAGGTCTCTTCCCTCATAATTCAAGGCATATTGAATATCCGCGGCAATAAAAACTGCTTTGTCCGGAAGGTATTCTTTAAATATGCAAAGGGCAATGGCTGACATGGTAGATTCCGGATGCCAATCGCTTTGGTCGGGATTGAAAATATGCCAAAGGAAATCTTCGCCAAACTTTACACCTGCAAGTTCTTCTACATTTTTATATGCCTTCTGAATATACCCTGCGATAGCACCAATGTGCCGGGGCCTTTCGTCAAAGATCATTCCGCCGGAAAGCACATCAAAAGCCAATTGATCTTTGTATTCTTCGGCAATGCGGCTAATCACCTTGCTGAATCCATAGCACCATCCGCAATAAGCATCGTAGCAATAATATATGGTAGGTTGAATTGGTTGTTCCATTTTTGTACGATTAAAAAAAACTCCATCAATTAATCTTTGATGGAGAATTAGGTTACGAGCACAAAGTTATAGAGAATCAGTCGGGGAAGCCGCTTTTATCCATGCCAGGGATGAGCTTCAAAGCGTTTTTATAATACACTTTTTTTAAAACATCATCACTTAATCCAATTCCATACATTCTCCAATACGCATGATATTTTTTATGATAGGGGAAATATTCATCCGAGGTTTCTAATACCCTGAAATAAGTTGCGTACTCAGAAGGTACCCAACTGTCCTTTCCAAACAAAATGCGGTCCTGGTATTTTTCAAAAAATCGTTTGGCTACTCTTGGTTGACGCCCAAGTTCGGCAATTACAGCACCAAATTCAATATTCATGTTCTGGAAAGAATCAAGAAGTTTAGATAAATGAGCGAGGTCGTTTGCATACCAACCGAAATGAGCAGCTATAAAATTTGTTTTCGGATGCTTACGAATAATATTATGTTGCTGCTGGATAAGATCATTCCATGGTGCGGGGTCTTTGTCTCCTCTTTTACGGCCGGGATAAGTGAGTAATTCCAGCCAACGTTCATTATGTTCGTTAGCTTCTTCCCAGAATTGCTTTGGATCTGCAGTATGAATTAAAACAGGTATGCCAAGTTGCCCACATTTTTCCCAGATAGGATCAAGCCTCGGATCATCAACCCGCAAAATGTTGCCTTTAGTATCCTTGGCCGAAAAGCCCAGGCTCTTATATATTTTCAATCCTTGCGCACCCTCTTTTACATCCGCCTCCAATTGCTTAACCGCATTTTGTATCCATGAGGGTTCGCCTACACCATTAAATGAAACGTTAGTAAATACAACAATGCGGTTGGGCGTTGTCTTGCGTGCATTTCTTATAGCATTTGCCAGGTGAGCGGGATCACTTAAGTTTCCCCTGCCACTAAGATTGACCATCACTTTCATATTCAGGCTATCCATTTCCTTCAGCAATAAAGGAATGTCCTGCGTAGGCATACCAAACTGATGGTTATGTACATCAATAAAAGGAAACTTTGCCTTTGTTAATGGATGTTCCGGGACCACCAGGGAAGAAGGTGGATTATAGGTTTCAAAATCGATTCTTGGTTTTGATCCTTGTGCAAATCCATGGTGGTTAACCAGCAATGTACCAGTTAAAAAATACAACAGTCTTTTCATTCAACAGCTAATTTGATTTCAAAGTATTATAGAAAAGGCACGTGATAGCGCCTTCCATCAACGTTAACACTCTTTTATTGAAATTAAATAACTCGTGATATTAATGTGCTTCCAGCCAATTGGTTCCGGCGCCCACTTCGGCAACAATAGGAATTCCATTCGGCAAGATCATAGCTGATTGCATGCAATCAAGTATAACCGGCTTTATATTTTCTACTTCATCTTTTGTTGCATCAAAAACTAGTTCGTCATGCACCTGCAAAATCATTTTTGATTTAAACTTATGTTCTTTAAATGCCTTGTCAATTTTTACCATAGCAAGCTTTATCATATCAGCGGCAGTTCCCTGGATAGGAGAATTAATAGCGTTTCGTTCTGCATAACCACGAACTGTGAAATTGGCTGAGTTGATATCTCTTAGCCAACGCTTACGTCCCAATACGGTTTGCACATATCCATGTTCCTGGCAATAATGGATCATATCAGACATGTACTTGGTAATACCGGAAAACTCTTTTTTATAATTGTCGATGATCTCCCTGGCTTCTGAACGACTGATACCTAAGTTCTCTGCCAGTCCAAAAGCACCTTGTCCATAGATGATTCCGAAATTGACACTTTTTGCTTTTCGGCGCATTTCTTTTGTGACGGCTTCTTCTTCTATACCGTACACTTTTGCGGCAGTAGCTGTGTGTACGTCTTTATTTTGAAGAAAGGCATCGCACATACTTGCGTCACCGCTTAATGCGGCAACGATGCGCAATTCTATTTGTGAATAGTCGGCGCTTACCAGCGAATGATTTTCATCTCTGGGCACAAAGGCCTTTCTTATTTCCCGTCCCCTGTCTGTGCGAATGGGAATGTTTTGCAAATTAGGGTTGTTGCTGGCCAAACGGCCGGTTACCGCTACTGCTTGTCCGTAGGTCGTGTGGACTCTTCCTGTTTTTTTGTTGATCAATAAGGGAAGCGCATCAACATAGGTTGATTTTAATTTTGTGTATTCCCTGTACGCAAGGATATCATCGGCTACAGGATGAAGGACGGCTAGCTTTCTCAAAACGTCTTCACCTGTGGCATACTGACCGGTCTTTGTTTTCCTTGCTTTTGGATCAAGACCTAATTTTTCAAATAATACCTCTCCCAGTTGTTTTGGGGATCCGAGGTTAAAGCGAACGCCAGCTGACTCGTATACTTTTTCTTCATGAACCCTGGCTTCAATATCTAACACCCTTGAGTATTCATTTAAAAAATCAGTGTCAACTTTCACCCCTTCATATTCCATGGCTACCAGCACAGATACCAAAGGAGTTTCAACGTCTTCAAACACTTTTTCAACTTCGCATTTTTTAAGCTTGGGGACAAAAACATTCTTGAATTGAAAAGTAACATCCGCGTCTTCTACTGCATATTCCTTGACCTTATCTAATTCCACATCACGCATATTGCCCTGGTTCTTTCCTTTTTTACCTATCAGTTCTTCAATATGTATGGGTTCATAATTAAGGTACCTGGCACTGAGCCAGTCCATATTACTTTTACCATCAGGTTCAATCAGGTAATGGGCCACCATGGTGTCAAAGAGCTTCCCCCTGATCTCTACGTCATACCATTTCAAAATCAAAAGATCATATTTGATGTTGTGTCCTATCCATGTCTTGCTTTCATCAATAAACAAGAAGGAAAAATTGGAAAGAATTTTTTTTGTTTCCGACAGGTCGTTTCCAGGTACAGGTACATACCATCCCCTGTGTTGTTCAACACAAAAACTTAGCCCTACCAGGTCGGCGTTATTGGCATCAATATTAGTTGTTTCGGTATCAAAGGAAATTTCAGTATGCTTGCTTAATTCATGCAATAGGGCCTGCATCTCTTCAGGACTTTCAACCAGTTCATATTCGTGCGGCGTATTATTGATGTTTTTGCCTGGTTGTACAACCGAGATTACCTGGGGTTCTTCAACAGCAATTGCAGGGCTCCCGAAAAGGTCTGCCTGCACCCCAACTGAATTTTTCCCTGACGCGCCTGTATCAGGATAATCTTCTCCAAACAATCTTTTAATTACCGTTTTAAATTCCAGTTCATTAAAAACCTCTTTGAGGGCATCTTTATTCCATTCCTTAATCAAAAAATTTTCTTCATGGAATTCTACCGGAACGGAAGTGATAATGGTCGCTAACTTTTTGGAAATGATAGCATCATCCTTTCCCTTTTTGATTTTTTCTCCCAGCGCTCCTTTAATATTATCAGCATTTGATAATACATTCTCTAAGGTTTTATATTCTGTCAAAAGTTTACACGCTGTTTTTTGTCCTACTCCTGCAATGCCCGGGATGTTGTCTACAGCATCTCCCATTAAACCAAGAATATCAATAACCTGGTCAACTGAATCGATACACCATTTTTCACATACTTCTTTTGGGCCCATTATTTCTACGTCACCTCCCTGGTAACCTGGTTTGTAAATCTTTACCTTATCACTGACAAGCTGGCCATAATCTTTATCAGGAGTTACCATATACACTTCGTAACCTAAAGTTTCTGCCTGTTTGCTTAATGTTCCAATGACATCGTCTGCTTCATAGCCATCACTTTCAATAATGGGAATATTCAGTCCTTGTATAATTCTTTTAATATCGGGAATGGCAAGAGTAAGGTCTTCTGGTGCATCCTGACGGTTGGCTTTGTAATCCACGAAATCGGTATGCCTTTCTGTTGGTGCAGCCGTATCGAAACATACGGCCATATGTGTAGGTTTTTGATTATTGAGTAACTCAATAATGGTATTGGTGAAGCCAAACTGCGCATTGGTGTTTTTCCCCTTTGAAGTGATTCTCGGATTGCGGATCAGCGCATAATAAGCTCTAAAGATCAGCGCCATGGCATCCAACAAAAACAGTCTTTTATCCATGCCGGCGAAGTTAATTAAATCCTTTCGCCGGTATGCTTCAGAAAATGCAAAAACCCCACCATGGCGGGGTTATTAAATGTTCGGATTATAGTGGGTTAGTAAGTAATGTATTAGTTGTAGATAAGCTTTTGATCGGCTGTCTGCGTATTTCCTTTCGCTCCTTTATTTAGGTAATGCTCTGGATTGCTAACAAGGGTTGTGCCTTGTACAGTAGCTGTACTGCTCTTATTGGGAACAGCTGATGGAGTGTTGTTGTCTTTATGAATAAAATTCAGGTATAACGCAAAAAACAGAAGATTGAATGCAAAGAAGTTGAGTATTCTTGAAAGGCGCTTTTTCATAACAATTGGATTTAAAGATTCTAGGCCAATATAGAAAGGCCTGGACAGAGATACAAATTTTTATTCAGTTTTTCAAAAAATCAGGTAAAACCCTTTAGTGTTTCAGTAAATTTACGGTTACTAATTGCTGCGTTTTTTCAGGGTGCTACTGCATAAGGCGAATAATTAAACTGATTAATATTATTATTTCATAGACTCCAGTTTTTTCTGCATAGAAAACATCTCATCTCTTAGCCTGGCTGCCTCCATAAAATCCATGTCCCGGGCCGCCTTTTCCATTTCTTTTTTTGTTTTTGTTATTGCCTTTTGCAGTTGAGGAATAGTAGCGTATTCCGATTCTTCTTCTGCTGCTTTGGTTATAATTTCGTCCACAGCGTAAGGCGAGTTGGGATCATAACCTTTGATATCAAGTACAGCAGTTTGTGCCATTACCTGCTGAACTGATTTACGAACCGTGGTAGGTGTAATATTGTGCGTAATATTATAAGTAATTTGTTTTTCCCTGCGACGATTGGTTTCATCAATAGTTCTTTGCATACTTTCTGTCATCTTATCTGCATAAAAGATAACCAGCCCGTCCACATTTCTTGCTGCACGACCTGCTGTTTGAGTTAAAGAGCGTTCGTTGCGCAGGAAGCCTTCTTTGTCCGCATCTAAAATAGCTACCAGGGATACCTCCGGAAGGTCTAATCCTTCTCTCAACAAGTTTACACCTACTAATACATCAATATTACCCAAACGCAGGTCACGCAATATCACTACCCTTTCCAGAGCGTCAATATCACTATGAATGTATTTTGATTTGATATCAATCCTTTTGAGGTATTTGTCCATTTCCTCTGCCATTCGTTTGGTCAGCGTAGTAACCAGAACCCTGTCCCCTTTTTTAACCCGTTTATCAATTTCATCCAAGAGATCATCAATCTGGTTAACGCTTGGTCTCACTTCAATTGGTGGCTCTAATAAGCCTGTCGGGCGCACGACCTGTTCTACCACAACCCCGCCTGTTTGCTCCAATTCATAATCACCTGGTGTAGCGCTCACATAAATGGTCTGATGCAAAAGATTGGAGAATTCATGGAAATTCAGTGGCCGGTTGTCTAATGCTGAAGGCAATCTAAAACCATAATCAACAAGGACTAATTTTCTGCTTCTGTCACCGCCATACATACCACTTACCTGAGGAACGGTTTGATGACTTTCATCGATAACACATAAAAAATCTTTAGGAAAATAATCCAGTAAACAGAAAGGCCTTGTACCTGGTTTTCTCCGGTCAAAAAAACGGGAGTAGTTTTCTATACCATTGCAGTACCCTAATTCCCGAATCATTTCCAGGTCATATTCTACCCTTTCTTTTAAGCGCTGTGCCTCTATAAATTTGCCTGAACTTTTAAAATAATCTACTTGCGCCTGCATTTCATCCTGAATTTCGTACATCACATTTTGAATCATATCTTTCGGCGCTACATATAAGTTGGCAGGAAAGATGGCTGCATTCTCCAGCTTACCTATGCGTTTCCCTTGCTGTACCTCGATGCTTTCTATTTCTTCAATTTCATCTCCAAAAAATGTCACCCGGTAGCCAAAGTCAACATAAGGCAAATTGATATCAACGGTGTCTCCTTTCACCCGGAACGTTCCCCGGTTGAACTCAATAGAAGTACGGTTGTATAAAGAATTTACAAGGGCATGCAGGAAGCCCTGTCTTGATATTCTTTCACCTTTTGCAATGCGAATAATTCCACTTTCATAATCTGTGGGGTTGCCCATGCCATAGATACAGCTTACGCTTGCTACTACAATAATATCCCTTCTGCCCGAAAGAAGGCTGGTGGTTGCTCTAAGGCGAAGCTTATCCAGTTCCTCATTGATGTTTAAGTCCTTTTCTATATAAGTATCTGTAGTTGGCATGTATGCTTCCGGTTGATAATAATCGTAATAGGAAACAAAATATTCTACCGCATTATTCGGAAAGAATTGCTTGAACTCGCCATAAAGTTGTGCCACCAGGGTTTTGTTGTGGGTGAGCACCAGGATCGGACGTTGAACGTTCTGGATTACATTAGCTACAGTAAAAGTTTTGCCCGAGCCGGTTACACCCAATAACACCTGGTGCTTTTCTCCGTATAATATGCCCTCTGTTAATTCTTTAATGGCCGAAGGCTGGTCCCCTGCGGGCTGATATGGAGACTGAATAGTAAAAGCCATGTTTACAAAATTAGAGAAGGTTGGATTGAAAATTATAAGACGAAAAGAAAAACCAAAGTGGCGCAAAGCTTTTATTATTTCCATAACATGCTACTTACTAACACATTATATATCTGGCAAAATCTTTGTTACTTCTTATTGCCTATCCGGATTTTGAAAGCCACTCGTCTCGTGTAAATATCAATCCTAAGAATCCATTTCGAAAATTTAAACCTATTAAACACCAATTAGCCTGCTCTACACCAGGCTTGTAAATAAAAAATCCTCTCGGCTAACGAGAGGATTTTTTGTATCTGAAGATTTTAAGAAGCTTGCAACTCTTTTAATTTTTCACGAATCTTGCCCTCAATTTCGTCAGCCAGCGTAGGATTATCTTTCAGCAAAGACTTAACGCCTTCGCGACCTTGTCCTAGTTTATCATTATTATAGCTGAACCAGCTTCCACTTTTTTGTACAATTCCCATTTCAACCCCTGTATCCAGAATTTCACCAATTTTAGAAATGCCTTCGCCAAATACCAGGTCAAATTCAGCGGTGCGGAAAGGAGGTGCTACTTTATTCTTAACCACCTTTACTTTTACGCGGTTACCTATGGCCTCTTCACCATCTTTGATTTGTGCCATGCGGCGGATATCCAGGCGAACAGAAGCATAAAACTTTAAAGCGTTACCACCGGTAGTTGTTTCCGGATTACCGAACATTACCCCGATTTTTTCGCGTAACTGGTTAATGAAAATACAGATAGTGTTTGTTTTTGAAATGGTAGCAGTCAGCTTCCTCAAAGCCTGTGACATCAAACGAGCCTGGAGGCCCATTTTAGAATCTCCCATTTCTCCTTCCAGTTCACTTTTAGGTACCAGTGCCGCTACAGAATCAATAACTACTACATCCAGCGCACCGGAAAGAATCAGCCGGTCAGCAATTTCCAAAGCCTGTTCGCCATAATCGGGCTGAGAAATCAATAAGTTATCGATATCAACACCCAGCTTTTGTGCATAGCCGCTGTCAAAGGCATGCTCAGCATCGATAATGGCACACATACCACCTTTCTTCTGGGCTTCAGCAATAACGTGTATAGCAACTGTGGTTTTACCGGAGCTTTCAGGCCCATAAATTTCTACCACGCGGCCTCTTGGTAAACCGCCTACACCAAGCGCAGCATCCAAGCCAATTGAGCCGGTAGAAACTACATCGATCTGTTGCTCACCTTTTTCATTCATCATCATTACACTACCCTTACCAAAGTCCTTGTCAATCTTGTCCATGGTAAGTTTGAGTGCTTTTAATTTTTCAGCGTTTGACATGTTTTTTAATTGAAAAAGTTAGAAGAAAGATGGCTCTAAATTAGACTTAAATGCACACCTATCCTTAAAAAATTATTTGCATGCGAAGCTAATGAATTTAGCAAAATTTGCCTAAAAAATATCGTCGAAACGGATTAAGAATAGGTTAAAGAAAAACCTTGAAACTATAATTTTCTTTTTCCTTCGTTCCCGGTTTACATAGGAAAAAAACAGCTCCTTTGCAGTGGGATAATCCCATCAAATGATAACTATATTTGCTCAAATAAATAAGCAATGAAAACTATCTTCTTTTCCGCGTTATTGTTGACTGCTGTTTTTGTTCATGCGCAGAAGAATGAAAAAATACCGGCTTCCAAAGGTGTTGTTTATGGATCTGTTTCTGAAGGAAAAGTTTCCGTGACTCCTGACGAAATCAAAAATAAACTGGAAAACAACCAGTTTGAAGGCCAGGTAAAAGCTAAAGTAACAGAAGTGTGTAGGGCGGAAGGCTGTTGGATTAAAGTACTAAAAGGAGATGGCAGTTCCATGATGGTACGGTCGAAGAACCATGCTTTTTTAATGCCTGAAAATATTGTGGGCAAAACAGTGCTGATTGAAGGCAATGCCACAATAAAAGAAGTTTCTGAAGAAATGAGGAAACACTACGCCGAAGATGCGGGAAAGTCAAAAGAAGAAATTGCTAAGATAAAAGGCTCAGAAAAAGACGTACAATTTGCAGCTACAGGTGTGAAGGTATTAGATTAACTTTTTTCTCACCTTATGGATGGTCCCGCTGACTAGTGGGACTTTTTTTATGGCACAGATTTTTTAGGTAAAGACAAAAGCGGAATATGAAGAAAGTGGTGATATATTCAGTGACAGTCTTTTTCTTTTCGTGTGGTAATCACCCCGATCCTGTCATTCCCACTTCAACTGACACTTTAAAAAAATTCAGTTCCTCAAACGCCTATGCTACTCCTGCTGCACAAGATACCGTTGCGCTTATGAAACCCAAAACAGAAAAAATAAAGAACCCGGTTGGAATTTACCATGTCATCTTGCCTTATAATGAATCTTCCACGATTGAACAGACAGTAAAGTTTTATACCAATAACACCTACCGGCTGCAGGAAACGTTTTCAGAAAACAAAAAGGATAGCACGGTAGTCACGGAGGGAACCTGGGCGCCATCAAATGGCTATATCTGGCTTTACAAAGAACAAGTTGTTGGCGGCCGGTATAAATGGAAGGGTGACACACTGCAATATTTTAATCCCCGATATAACAAAAACTACGGAATGCACAAACTGAGCGATGTGCTGGGAAATAACGTTTGGAAAAATAAAAAGAATGAAGGAACCATTTTGTTTGGAGTAGGCAATGAACCTTTTTGGAGTATAGAGTTTAACAATAAGGATACGCTAAGCTTCCTTCTCTCTGAATGGAAAAGTCCACTAAAAATGAAAATTGCCGAAGCCACTACTGGTAAGGACACAACCATTTACCTGGCACAAAACGATTCTATCCGGTTAAAAGTTATTGTACTTCCTTTTTTCTGCAGTGATGGTATGAGCAATTATGTTTACCAAAACAAGATACAGGTGCAGTATAACAATCAAACCTACTCAGGCTGTGGAATATTGTATAAATAAGCGGTCACCTTAATAGAATTTACTTTTTCCAACACCTTCTAAAAAGTTTTTTAAATGACATTAGCTTTTATTTAAGGCCATTATTGCAATAGGACCTTATTCTCTTCGTTACCTTCAAAACAGACAAACCTGCTTATGAACCTTTAAAAACTTACTGGCATGCAAAAGGTTTATTTATTACTTCGTAACAATCAGCAAACAGGTCCTCACAGTCTTGAAGAGTTATTACAGCTTAACTTAAAACCCTTTGATCTGATTTGGGTAGAAGGGAAAAGCTATGGCTGGTCTTACCCTACAGAAGTGGATACCTTAAAAACGTTTGTAACGCCTACCACTACGGAAAGAAAAGAATCGCATGGTATACCACCTTCAAAGGCAGCATCGTCTGTAACTGACACAAATGCTAACAAAAAAATATTTGTGAGCCTACCTGTTGGTACTGCACTTCCTTCCGCATCCTCATCCTCGACTGCTGGTGTTGATGCGCTCGAACAAAAAGCCGAAGAACTGCGCAAAAGAGTCCAATCTTATAATCCTCAAGCAGAAGAGCCCGTACAGGAAGATATAAAAACGAATTATGCACGTAGTCTCAATAGTGTAGAAAAAGAGTACACTTCCTGGATCTACCAAAAAAAAATAAAGAAGAAAAATTTTATCAGCACGAAATATTCCATTGTTGCTTCTATCATTGCTGTAGGATTGGTTGGAGGATGGTGGGCAGGAAAAGCTGTTTTTTCCAAGCCTGAAGTTTCAAATGTTCCATCGGTTATGCAAAGCAATATAAAAGAACCTGCAGCTGCTACTGACCTTTCCAGTACAACAGAACTTCCGGCAGCAGTTACTACAAACAACATAAAACTTCAAAAGCAAACTGTGACCCCAAACAGTAAAAAGGCTAAAGAGAAAAAAGACGCATCCGTGGTTAACATTACGAAAGAAAGGATACTGAAAACAGAACCCGGTGTAGTACTTAAAGAACCCACAAATGAGCAAGAAGAAAATTCAGCACCTGTCATCACTGAAGAAAAGTCCGAGCCAGCAGTTGCAGAAAAGCCCCAGGAAAAAAAGAGATCATTAAAAGAATTGTTTGGCGGTTTGTTTAAGAAAAATAAAAAAGAAGAACCTGCACAACAAGAACCTAAATCTGCAGACAACAGCAATAATGAAAGAAAAGCAACCCACCGCGGCGAAGAGTCAGCAGTTGGTTCAAACAACGTCGATCTGCTTGAACAGGTAGAAATAAAAATGAATAAAAGTGATGACGACTGGATGATGGGTGTACAGGGCCTGAAATTGACACTTTATAACCGTAGTACGGCCATTTTAAAAACGGCCGCAGTAGACGTTTTATATTATTCAGAACAAAATAGCTTGTTGGAGAAAAAGAGAATTCAATTCTCAAATATCGCTCCTAAAAAATCACAAACCGTAGCAGCCCCAGATCACCGCATGGCCGATCACGTGGATTATAAAATTGTAAATGCCACCGGTGTTGAAGACGCTTACGCCAAACAATAAAGATCAGGCAAGTCAACCCTGCCAACAATAGAATGACCTACTAATGTTTATTACAACTTTATTGCATCACTTCGTCAAAACTTCTTTAACTGCTTATGACCTGTCGATCGTTTTTACTGAACCTCGCCACGTACAGTAAAGGGTATAATACATATCGTTGCTAGCCATTTTTGTAATCACTCGATCTTCAATTATTTTATTTAGACCGCAGGGGAAGTATTAATTAAGACTCTCCCACAACTTTTTTGTGCCTCAACATCCTTCGCCGTTCAAGCTTCTTTTCATACATTGAATAGCATTCATGAACCTTTACCATCCATATACCATCTTTCCTTTGGGTGATTCTGCTCTAATTATTGATTTTGGAAATACTATTGATCCAACCATCAATACAAAAGTACTCCAG
>Ga0126314_10000961_pt1 | contig 13603 bp, 10 predicted proteins | sample Plot105B_FD_92535 | JGI IMG/M metagenome (GOLD analysis project Ga0126314, IMG submission 92535) | Serpentine soil microbial communities from UC McLaughlin Reserve, CA, USA - Plot105B | ecosystem: Environmental > Terrestrial > Soil > Grasslands | place: USA: UC McLaughlin Reserve, Lake County...
AGTGAAGAGAAAGTGGAAAGACTGCGGGTCCGCTCGACATTGAGCCTCCCCGGTGCACTTTGAGCCCTGTCCTCGGGGCTCGAGGTGTACGCCCAGGGCTCAACGTCGTGGAGAGGACCTCTGATTGCTCGACCTTGAGCCCGGAAGGCACACTTTGAGCCCGCTCCTCGAGGCTCGAGGTGAGCGCCTAGGGCTCAAAGTAGAGCGAGGACGCCCCTGCGCGGTGAATACCTGGAGTACGCGCTGGCCGTTCACTTAGGGTGGGCGGCATGGCAACGGCGTTGATCACCGGGGGCACGTCAGGGATCGGGGCGGCGTTCGCCCGGGCGTACGCGGCACGCGGCTACGACCTCGTGCTCGTGGCCCGCAATCCCGACCGGCTGGCGGAGACCGCGACCATCCTCAAGGACCGGTATCAAGCAGCGGTCGAGACGATCCCGGCCGACCTCGGGCAGCGGGACGATGTGCAGCGGGTGGCCGATCGGCTCGCCAGTGTCGAACAGCCGGTGGAAATTCTGGTCAACAGCGCCGGCGTCGCCGAGCGGAGCAAGCTGCTCGACGAGGACATCACACCGCACGAGCATGCCCTAGACCTGATGGTCCGGGCGGTGATGATCTTGTCCGCGACTGCCGGCCGAGTGATGCGCCGACGTGGTGCCGGCACGATCATCAATGTCTCCAGCACAGCCGGATTCATGGCCCTTGGCAACTATTCGGCGATCAAGGCTTACGTCACCACCTACACGGAGGCATTAGCCGGGGAACTCGCCGGCTCAGGAGTCACTGCGGTCGCGCTCTGCCCGGGCTATGTCCGTACCGAATTTCACCAGCGGGCCTCGGTCAGGACCGGCGGCATCCCTGGACCGATGTGGCTCGACGCAGATGCTCTGGTCGCCGAGTGTCTGGAGGATGTAACGGCTGGCAAGGTCATCTCCATTCCGTCCTTCCGCTACAAGGTGATGATCCTGGCTGCACGACATGCGCCGCGAAGCGTGATCCGGAGAGTATCCCGACGTCTATGGTCTGGACGCCACTAGCGCTGATCGAAGATAGGCTGATCCGGTGTCCGCTAGCCGCTACAGCTCGCCGCTGCACGCCGGCGTGCGGTTCCTGGCACAACGCGGGTTGCTGAAGCCGCTGGTATGGCGGCTGGCCACGGTCACGGTGCTCGGCACCGAAAGACTGGCTGAGCTGTCCGGACCTTTCGTTGTGGTGTCGAATCACACCAGTCACCTCGACACCCCACTCATCTTGGGCGGGCTACCACGGAAGCTCGCTCGCTATGTGGCAGTGGGAGCGGCGGCCGACTACTTCTTCGACATCTGGTGGCGCCGCGGTCTCACCTCTCTGATCTTCAACACTTTCCCCGTCGACCGGACCGGCCTACGCGGTCGAAAGGGTCTGGCGACGAGTCTGTTGGACGAAGGCGTACCGCTGCTCCTCTTCCCGGAGGGCACCCGATCACGAACCGGGGAGATGGCGGCCTTCAAGCCGGGAGCGGCTGCCCTATGCATCAGCCGCGACGTGCCCTGCGTTCCGGTGGGAATCGTGGGCGCGAATGAGGCGATGCCACACGGCAAGAACTGGCCGGAACGGGGCAGGCCACCGATCTGGGTCATGTTCGGTGAGCCGCTTCGTCCGGAGGACGGCGAGACGGCGTCACAGTTCTCCGACCGGATCGCCAAGGAAGTCAGCGGGCTGTACGACGAGGCCGCTGCCTACCGGGCCGAGCATTCCTGACCAGCCGCGTCCACCCAGCAAGGAGAAAGAGATGGCAACCGTTCCGCACATGAAGTGGTGGGGCTGGGGCGTTGAAGGCATCAGCTTCCACCACGAGGACAAGCCGAAGCTCCGGCCGTTCGTGCAGCAGGCTGTCGATCTCGACCTGAACACGCCGCCGGCTCCGCCCATGAAGTTGGAGGACCTGCCGATCCCAACGCCGGTGATCAGTGACGAACTGCTGGAGGAGCTCACCGAGGCGGTCGGCATCGACAACGTCCATTCCGACAATCTTGATCGAATCGTGCACACCTATGGCAAGAGCCTGCGGGACTTGTTGCGGTTGCGGGCCGGTGATATTCCACGGATCCCCGACGTCGTGGTGTATCCCGGAGACGAGGCCGAGGTGCAGTTGATCGTCGATCATGCGGTGGCCGCCAATGCCGTGCTCATCCCCTTCGGTGGCGGAAGCAACATCGCCGGAAGCCTGGAGGCGCCGGCAGAGGAGACTCGCACCATCGTCTCGGTCGACCTTGGCCGGCTCAATCGGGTGCTCGAGATCGATGCCGATTCCGGCTTGGCCCGCGTCCAGGCCGGCACCCTCGGGCCGGACATCGAGCGCCAGCTGAGCGAACAGGGCTGGACGCTTGGCCACTTTCCCGACAGCTTCACCCACAGCACCCTCGGTGGCTGGGTTGCAACTCGATCGTCAGGCATGCAGTCCGACAAGTACGGTGACATCGCTGACATCACCCGGGGACTCCGGGTGGTTATGCCGGGCAAGGTGCTGGTAGTGCGACCGGTGCCCAGCACGTCGACCGGACCGAGCGTCCGAGAGATGATCTTGGGCTCGGAGGGCCGGCTTGGTGTGATCACCGAAGCCACCGTCCAGGTGCACCGGATTCCCGAAGAGCGGTTGATCTTGGGCTACCTGTTTCCCTCCTGGGAGGCGGGCCTGGCCGCGATGCAGGAAATCTCGACCAGTGACGCCCATCCGTCGATCACGCGGGTTTCCGATTCGCGGGAGACGGCGTTCTCCTTTGCCACCCGCAAGAAGTCCAGCGGGATCTCCATCTCCTCACTGGTCAGCAAGGGCCTAATGAAGGTTCTACAGCGGCGCGGCTGGGATCTGGATGAAGTCTGCCTGTCATTCATCGGCTACGAAGGCGGCCCGGCGCACGTCAGTCGGCAAAAGTCGATCGTCAAGGACATTGTTCGTCGGCACGGCGGCATCGTTCTAGGCAAAGGCCCTGGCCAGCTCTACGACCAGAAGAAGTTCGACACGCCGTACATTCGTGATTTCCTGCTAGATCGGGGTGCCGCGGCCGATGTGTCCGAGACCGCCGCCCCGTGGTCGAAGCTGAGGCCGCTGTACGACAACACGGTCGCCGCAGCCAACAAGGCCTACGCCCAACTGGGTGTGACCGGCTGGATCATGTGCCACCTGTCGCACTCGTATCACTCCGGAGCGTGTCTCTATTTCACCTTCGCCTTCCGGCACGACGGCGTGGACCCCCTCGGCCAGTACGACCTCGTCAAGGGGGCCATTCAACAGTCATTCGTGGACTGCGGTGGCACGCTGTCGCATCACCACGCAGTCGGCAGAGAACACTCCGCGTGGCTCGAACAGGACATCTCGGCCCCAGGCGTACACATGATCGATGGCCTGTTCGCCGCCATGGATCCCGGTCAAAACCTCAATCCTGGCAAGATCGTAGCGAAGTAAAGCGGCCGCTGGCCGGTACGCACAGATCGTTACCGACGGCTTCTCCTAGTCGGCCCGGCGGGGGCCAACCTCCATTACCGTGAGGCCGGGGACCCTCAACTCCCGGGATAGGCCGGACGCATCGCTTGGTCAGCGTTCCCCGCGCGGCCTCGCTATCCCCTGTGTGTACGCCTATCCCGGGTTCCAGTCTTAGCGCAGCTGTCGTGATAAGCCAGGACCTACGCAGGCTTGGCACTAGATTCGTCGGGTGGCCATCACCGTACAGCCCATCACATCAGCTGAGCACATCACATTCAACGCGACTCGCCCCTGGGTAAGTTTCCTGCAAACTCCGGCCTGGGCCAAGGTCAAGAGTGAGTGGCAGAGCGAATCGATCGGATGGTTCGACGAAGACAACAAGATCCAGGGCGCGGGCCTGGTCCTTTATCGCCAGCTTCCCAGAATAAAAAGGTATCTGGCCTATCTCCCGGAGGGCCCGGTGATCGACTGGGAGAGTGACGACATCGCGGCCTGGCTGAAGCCTCTGGCCGCCTACGCGAAGGATGCCGGCGCGTTCGGCGTCCGGATCGGCACGCCGGTCGTCGTCCGCAAATGGCGGGCCGAGACGATCAAGGCCGCGATCGCCGACGCCGAGGTCGAGCGGCTCAGTGACGCCATGCCGGACATGATCAACCATCACGCCACTCGGTTACGCAACGCCCTGCGAGGCCTGGGCTGGCGGCCACCACCTGATGACGAGGGTTTCGCCGCCGGCCAGCCGCGCTTTGTCTTCCAACTGCCGATCGCGGGAAAGACCGCGGACGAGTTACTGGCTGGGATGAACCAGCTCTGGCGCCGCAACATCAAGAAGGCCGCCAAGGAGGGAGTGACCGTGCAACAAGGCACCATCGACGATCTCGACCAATTTCACCTGCTCTACCTGGAAACGGCCGAGCGTGATCACTTCTCCCCGCGTCCGCTGCCCTACTTCGAGACGATGTTCGAAGCGCTACTTGATGAGGATCCGGATCGGATCCGACTCTATCTGGCGCACCATGATCGTGATCTCGTTGCCGCGACTACCTGGGTGCGCGTCGGCGAGCATGCCTGGTACTCCTACGGCGCCAGTTCCACGGCCAAGCGTGAGGTCCGCGGATCCAATGCCGTGCAATGGCAGATGATTCGCGACGCGCTGGAGTCCGGGGCCACGGTCTACGATCTTCGCGGCATCACCGAAGGTCTTGCCGCCGACGACCCGCACCTCGGTTTGATCCAGTTCAAGGTCGGCACCGGCGGCGAGGCGGTTGAGTATCTCGGCGAGTGGGACCTGCCGCTCAATGCCGTTCTGTACAAGGCTTTTGACTTCTATCTGCGGCGCCGGTGACGCGGCCGTGACCGGGGTGACGTTGCGGCTGGATGGCCCGCGCTGGCGGGAGCACCTGCGTACGGTGGCCGGAGCTGCGCCGGGACTGGTGCCGGTGATCAAGGGCAACGGGTACGGCTACGGAGTGCGGCGACTGGCGCAGGAATCGGCGCAGCTGGGCGTCGATACGATCGCGGTTGGCACAGCCCAAGAGGTCTCCGCGGTCCGGGAGGAGTTCCCCGGTGACATCGTGATCTTGCATCCGTGGGAGGCGAGTAGCGACGTCGCGCGGAAGCTAGCCGGTGACGATCGGGTGATCACGACGGTGTCCCGCGCGGATGATCTTGCGTGGATCGCTGAACTGAACTCGCGTCCGCGGGTGCTGATCGAGGTGTTGACCTCGATGCAACGTCATGGTCTGCGCCCTGATGATCTTGATCGAGTGACTCCTCTGCTCGACCGGCTGCACTTCGTAGGTTGGACCATCCACCTGCCCCTGCTGGCGGAGCGCCGCTATGCGGAGGCTGAGCGGCTTGCTCGGGCGGCGCTGGATGTCGCCCGTGGCCCACTCTGGTTCTCCCACCTGCCTCCGGAGGAGACCACCGCGCTGGCTCGTCAGCTGGGAGGCGCCGCAGGCGAGCCGGTTCCAGTACGCCTCAGGATGGGGACGCGGCTCTGGCTTGGCGATAAGTCCACACGGGAAACTTTGGCAACGGTTCTCGACGTGCATCCGATCCGGCGCGGTGAGCGCGCGGGCTATCGACAGCGCGTGTGCCCAGCAGACGGCTGGATCGTGGTCATCGCCGGCGGCACTTCACACGGCATCGGGATGGAGGCACCAACCTCCGCAACCACTTTGCGGCAGCGGGCAATCGCTATGGCGACCGGTTCCTTGGAGGCAGCGGGACTGGCGCTCAGCCCGTACACGATCAACGGAAAGAAGCGCTGGTTTCTGGAGCCGCCGCACATGCTGTCGAGCCTGATCTTCCTGCCGCGGAAGGAGAAGCCTCCATCCATCGGCGACGAGGTGCCGGTCGAGCTGCGCCTGACCACAGCGACGGTCGACGACATCGTCACCAGCTGATGAGCTGATGCGGGATCAGCCTTCGACAGGGCGCTTCCAAGCCCGTCGAGGCGCTCAGGACCGCGGTCGTTCAGCCGCGAAGTTTGGCCCTGATCCGGTTGGTATCTTCGTCGGTCCAGCCGATCCGGGAGAGCAGCTCCGCCACGCCACCGTAGCTCTGCTCGACATGATCAAGGAGTGCTCTCATGGACTCCGGCCGGCTCAGGTGGCTGGAAAGGGGGCGGTCCCGGAGGTTGTCGACATACGTACGCGAAGTCATCAGACGGTTCACGACACCTTCAACCCGATCGGAGCTTGCCGCGTAGTCGGCCACCACAGCCTCCCGATCGGCCCCGGCCAGCAACAAAGCCAACGCAACGATAGTTCCTGTGCGGTCCTTGCCCGCGGCACAGTGCACCAGGACGGCACCGGATGCATTACCGATGGCCCGCAGTGCGGCCACTACCGAGTCCGGCCGGTCGACGACATAGGAGAGGTAGACGGAGGCCATGTCATTGTCGAGGTCCACGCTGGGCTCGAGATCAACCCAGGGCAGCGCCTCAGCGGGCAGCACCTCGGGGCGTACGTCCGCTTTGTCGCTGCCAACGCCCTCCCGCCACTCCCGGAACATTGAGTGTGCGTGTATCCGAACTCTGCCGTGATCGCTCAACCGATTCGGGCCTTCGATCTCGATCTCGTAGTCGCTGCGCAAGTCGACCACATCGGTAATCCCCAGCCCGAGGAGTGCCTCGACGTCGCGCTCTGTCAGATCCTGCAGATTGTCCGAGCGGAGGAGCCGGCCGGGAATGATCTTGCCACCGTCCCGGGTTCGTAGCCCGCCGACGTCTCGCAGGTTGGCGAGACCATCCATCTCGATCCACAGCCGATCCATCCGGTTCAGTGTAGGTCGTCGGACTGGCCGGACGCCTAGCGCTCAGCTCACCCGGTCAGCTCGCCCAGTACCCGGTGAAAAAGAGCCAGCACCACCAGAGCATCAAGACCACGCTCGCGCTGAAAGCGGTGATCACCGCGCAGCGATGTGCGATCCGCCGGCCGCGCCGCTCCGGCCGCCGCGTGCCCCAGGCGGCAAACATCATCCAGAGCGGGAACCAGAGCAATGTGGCGCGATTGACGGAGAAGAACCAGTAGGAGACCGAGAAGGCCATCACCTGGATGCCGACCCAGCTGGCCTCGGCCCACATCCGCCGGGCAAGACACCAGATGGTGGCCAGCGTTCCGAGTGCCATTGACACCATCTCAGCCCGGAAGATCGCCGTCACCCAGGGTTGGTCGGGGAACGCACCGGACTTCATCGCATCAACGGTGTGCAGGAATGACTGCCACGGCCAGGTCATGGAACGGACCCATCCCGTCGACTGCGCTGAGTACCAGGCCGTCCAGCTGCCCGTCAGCAAGTACAAGAACGTGACGAACCCGGCCAGTACCGCCGTCGGAATCAAAAGCAACGCCAGCCGTCGACCGCGAGTCAGCCAATCGACATCGCGGGTGGTCATAATCATGACGACCAGGGCAACCACCAAGAACAGTCCCGACACCCTGACGGTGCAGGCCACCGCGGCGATCAAGGCAGCCGCCAGCCAACGATCGGATCGCGCACGCTCCCACGCCCAGAAAGCGGCTGCGCAGAACAGCGCCTCGGTGTACGGCAGGGTGGTGAACACGGCGGTCGGCGCGAAGAGCCAAGCGATGGCGGCCCACGGGCCACCAAGCCGGATCAGCGCAACCGCTGCCACCGCAGAGCAGAGCATGGACAAGACAACCCCGGTGATCGCGATCGGCACGCCGAGCTCAAGGCCCGCCCGCAGGATGGCCGGCAGAGCAGGAAAGAAGGCCATCAGGATGCCGCGAGGGTCGGCGTAGTAGCCCCCCCGGGCGAGATTGGTGAAGTGATTGACGTCCCAGTTGCTGACCATCTTGGTCAGACTGCTGCCCTGCCGCACGGCAAGCAGCAGAGCGACGGCAGCGATCAGTCCGCGGCTGGCGATCCACGCTTGGACGACCATCCGCCCCGACCGGACGTCCAGCGGATGCAGCTGGGCCCGTGCCGACTCACGCAGCACGGCTCGGTACCACCGATTCGCCGTGGAGACGCCGTACCCAGGGGGCGTCGGCCGCTCGATCCAGACGGCCGCCCGACGGATCGTCGACCCCGCTAGCTCGTACGGGATCGCGCCCCGGGACGAGAGCGTCCCGGACAACGATGATCACCACCCAGCACTGAGTGGCGATCCGAACCACGACAGCCAGCCAGTAGATTCGATCAGGCCCGCTGTTCCCCGGGCTGAGGTAGCCGCCGAGGTGCCACCAGATGGCGCCGAAGTACACCAGTTCACCTGCGGTGAAGATCGTCCAGTCCCTCCAGCGCGGCCGGGCCAGGATCATTAGTGGCAGCAGCCAGAGCACGTACTGCGGCGAATACACCTTGTTGGTGATCAAGAAGGCGGCGACCACCAAGAAGGCGACCGAACCCAGGCGCGGTCGTCGAGGGGCAAAGATGATCAAGACCGCAATGCCCACACAGCCAAGGGCAAAGAGTCCCAGGCTGACCAGGTTCACTTGGACCAGCTCATGGCCGGCGAGGGAGAGCACGTACCAGAAGGAGCCCAGATCGCCGCCGCGGTCAGAGTTGAACTGCCAGAAGCTTCGCCACGCATCCGGCGCCAGGATGAGCACCGGCAGGTTGACGGCCAGCCAGCTGATCACAAACGTTGACAGCATCGACCAGAAGTCCGCCATCCGACGTGAGCGTAGGCAGAGCAGGAACAGCGGTCCGAGGAGCAGACCGGGATACAACTTGGCCGCCATGCCCAACCCCAGCAGCAACCCGGCCAGAGCCGGCTGCCGCCGCGTCCAAAACAGCAGGCCGCAGGCCGTGAGCGCCACCGCGAGGAGATCCCAATTGATCAAGGCGGCAGCCGCCACACACGGTGACGCCGCCAGCATCAGCGCATCCCACGGCCGTCCGGGCACCGTGTAGACCTGTGCCCACACGGTGATCAAGAAAAGCGCGCCAAGCAGCACGACATTGACATCGAGGAACAGCAGGGTGGATCGGACCTGATCCAATTCTGAGAGGTCAGCGCCCTGCGGTGCGCCCAACAGCTTGCTGAGCAGCCGTTCGGCCTCGAGGAACCAGCCGGTGAGGGGTGGGTACTCCAGGACCTGATAGTTACCCGAGTCGAGGTAGGGGGTCTTGCCTTGCAGCAAACCGCGATCCGGATACAGCAAGGGGATGTCGGAGTAGCACATCAGCTTGTAGCTGTCCGGGACCTGTCCGGGGGCGGTGATCCGGCACGGCAGTCGAAAGATCACGCCGGCGAGATAGGTACAGGTGGCCACAAGGAGGGTAACGCGAGCTGGGTTCCACCAACGGTGACCGGGAACGGCGTGGCGACCGAGAGGTCCTCCCACCCCCTCGCTGAGGCTGCGGATCAGCCGATCCGACCTGGACGGGACGTCGGTCGTCAGCTCCGGGGCCGACACCGGCTCACCCCCGACCGGGTGGGCCACTTCCCGAGCCGTCCTTGGTCTTCCCGCCCGTCGGCTGGCTGGTGGCCGGAACGCTTGACGCGGTCGTCGTCGGACTCGTCGGCTTGGGCTCCCTGCCCCTTTTTGCAGGCCCGGTCGGATCCTGGGTTTCGGTCGGATCCTGGGTTTCAGTCGGACCCTGCGTCTCGGTCGGATCCTGGTTTTGGGTCGGCCTGCTGCTCGGCTCTTCCCTGGGCTCCGAACGCCAGGTCGGCTGGCTCACCCGGGTCTGAACAGGCGCTGGGAACTTGTCCTTGTTGACGTAGGCGGGCGCGGCGAACTGCTTGATCGGTTGTCCCTCGGTCGCCTTCGCCATGTAGTCCGCCCAGGTCAGTGCCGGATACGTCCCGCCGAAGAACGTGGGATCACCCGGACGCCGGAATTCGTCAAGATCAGCATTGCCGTCATTTCCGGCGACGTACATCACCGCCGTGGAGATCTGTTTGGTATAGGCGACGAACCAAGCTGAGACGATGTCACCGCTGCCGTCTGCGTTTTCCCTGTCCTTGGTCCCGGTCTTGCCCGCGACCGGGCGGTTCAGAGTGGCGACGGCTCGGCCTGTGCCCTCCTCGACGACATTGGAGAGGGCGTAGGTGACGTCGTGCGAGATGTCTTCGCTCACCGCGCGGCGATGTTCGGGGTCGGCCTCGTAGATGACTTTCTTCTTCGGATCCCGGACTTCTTTCACCACGTGATTTGCCACATACGTGCCGTCGTTCGCGAAGGTCGCATACGCGCCCGCCTGGGCCAGCGGGCTGACCTCGGCCGTGCCGAGGGGGAGCCTGGACGTCTTGTCCCAGCCGGCACCCTTGGGGGCGCCAGCCGCTTGGGCCATCTTGATGATCTTCTGGGGCCCGTTCTCCATCTTGGTGGTGAGGTCGACGAAGGCGGTGTTGATCGAATCCGTGGTGGCCTTGGTCAGGCTGACCGCCGGCCCGTACTGGTAGGAGTATTCGTTCCGCACGGGGGTTGACTCACCGGGCGGGGTGAACGTGTTGCCGTTGAGCCGGGTGTTCAGGCTGAAGCCGTCCTTGATGGCCGCTGCCACGGCGTATGTCTTGAAGGTCGACGCCGTAGGCCGCGCGGTCGTCGCCCAGTTGCGAGAGCTCTTGACGAAATCCGGGCCGCCGTACAGCGCGATCACCTCCCCGCTGCCGACATCGACCGACGCGATTGCCGCGTGCAACTTGGAGGCCTTCTCGCCGCTGGCATCGGCCGCCTCCTTCGTGTGCTTCTGAGCTGCTTTGACGGCTGCGTCCTGAGCGTCCTTGTCGAAGGTGGTGACAATCTTCAGGCCGCCGCCATGCACCCTGGAGGCGTCGATGTCGGCCGTGGCCAGTTCGCGCTCGACCATCTTGAGCAGGAAGCCCTTGGGACCGCCATAGCGCTCATTGACCGGTACGTCCGGGAACTTCGGCAGCTTTGAGGAGTACTTGGCCGCTTCCTCCGGCGTGATCGCGCCAGTCTCCGCCATGGACATGATGACGTAGGCGTAGCGCTCCTGAAGCCGAGGCAGATTGTCCTCGTCGGCTGGATCGAGCGCGGCGGGGTTGTTGATGACGGCGGCAAGGAAAGCGGCCTGCGGCACGCTGAGCTCCTTCGCCTCCACGTCGAAATAGGCCTTGCTGGCGGCCTGGATCCCGTAGGCACCGTGCCCGAAGTAGATGGTGTTGAGGTAGCCCTCGAGGATCTGGTCCTTGCTCAGCTGCTTGTTGATCTTGTACGCAAGGAACACCTCTTTGAACTTGCGCGCAAGCGTCTGCTCTGAGTTCAGGTAGAGAACCTTGATGTACTGCTGGGTGATGGTTGAACCGCCCTGCAGGGTGCCTCCGCGGAGGATTGTCCAGCCCGCGCGCGTCATGCCGCGAACAGAAACGCCCTTGTCAGTCCAGAATGAGCGGTTCTCGGCGGACACCACAGCCTGCTTGATGTTGTCCGGCATCTGTTTCAGCGTGATCGGCTGCCGGTTCTGGATGGCGAAACTGCCGAGCTCGGTCTTCCCGTCGCTGTAATAGACGAGCGTGGTCGCTGTCTTGAACTCCGCATTAGGTTCGGGCACGTTGGTGCTCGCATAGCCCATGAGCATCGTGGTGGTGGCGCCCACGATGCCGAGAAGGATGAGCGCACCCAGCGTGATGCCGGTCCAGGTGAGCCAGCTGTTCAGCCGGCCCGGTGGACGATCGGGGCTCGGCGGAGGGCCGCCTTTGGCCCTGCGAGGGCGCGCTGCAGTGTTCTGGGGGTCTATTTCCACCGGCCCCCACCGGGGATCAACCATAAATGTCCTCGACGGTCTGCTGGCGACGGGGCGGCTTGCGCTTGCGACCATCGCCCAGAAGGTACGACAGAATCATGTGGTTCCAGCCGCACGCTGGGCAGACTTCGACGACAACAACCTTGAATTCCCCGAACTCATGCGCCATCTCCTCCAGCTCGGCAGTCCGTTTGATCCGACCGGAGTATTGGCCCAGCTGATCGCCGAAGACGTAGCTGAGCACAACCATTTCGGTCGACTCACATACCGGGCAGGGACCGCTGGCCGGTTCACCGTGATACTTCGCCGCGCGGATCAGCAGCGGGTCGGCATCACACGCGTCATGGCGGGCCAGCGAGCGGCCGGGGCGCTTGAGCGCCTCGAGGGTGGAGCGACGTTGCAACGCATAGTCGATGACCTCGCGCTGCGACCACATGGCAAACAAGAGTACGTGGCGAGTCGATCTGGCGCGATTTGCCCGTCTAGCGGGCCTTGCCCACCCTACGCTCGCCCGGGCGAGCACGAGTCACCCCCACGTCTATCGCCCTCTCTAGATCACGTCGAGGGCGGCCGGACCGTTGGCGCGAATCGAATATTCGCTTGCCCGAGCTCCCTCAGCCTTGGACCTCGCCTCGGAGCATCCCTCGGTGCTTTCGGCGGCCCGGGAGTAGTGCGCCGGTGAACCCGCCAAGGCCTTCGGCATCCGGTGATGGCATCGCAGTCGTCTCGAGCTACGGGGGGCATGCCTCATCGTGATCACGAGCAATGTGCATAGCCACTTACTCGGTACCATCGCTCAGAAGGCTGTGGACGGTGCCGCCAGCCTGATTGCACACACCGTGCACATCATGAGGGGCGGACGCCTGATACGGGTTTCGTCCTCAGCGGCAACGGATCCCCCACAAGGAAATGACTGCCCAGGGGCCATGGCGCAATAGGTAGCGCACTTGCTTTGCAAGCAAGGGGTTAGGGGTTCGAGTCCCCTTGGCTCCACTATTTGGCCTTGTCAGAGCCAACTTTCGAGGTTTGACCAGGCACATAAATGCTTGAGTACAGCACGAAAGTACAGCAACGACTCCTTGCGGAGGTCCCCAGGGGAGCTTGCCGCCCACTGTAGGGGCCGAGGTTCCAGACCTCGTTCGCCCACTGCTCGAAGCATCCGTCGTAGTCGAAAGTGGCGCGGACGGTGGGCGGCCGCGGGGATCAAGTTCACCTAGCCGCGCAAGGTGTCCGATTAATGGCGGGCTGCTCGCTACCCGGGTACAAGCACCGGTCACCGACGTCGTCGATCACCGCGGGGGCGCGATCCGAGCTCCAGTCGAAAGTGGCGCGGACGCACGAAGTTCGAGTCGACGACCTAGCGTGGCGTGACCTACGACGGATGCTTCGAGCAGTGGGCGAACGAGGTCTGGAACCTCTTGGCAACTCACACCCGGCCGTACCGCATCCACACCTGCCTGCTGGGCCTGCCGGACGACATCGTGCACCTCTCGAATCTCCGAGGTAGGTTCCCCGACGCAGACCGTACGAGTGGTGTCTGCGCCGTAGCCGTACCGCAGGGCCTCCGAAGTCCAAGACGACCGCGTCACCAGGCTTGATCACCCGGTCCCCCGCCTCGTGATGCGGGTTGGCCCCGTTGGGACCAGACCCGACGACGGGCTGACCGCTGCCACCCCAGACCTGTCAGGGACGGTCGACCGTCACGCCGTTTCCGGACGATGGGTTGTCGTTGAACCCCGGAGCTAACTCAACGCAAAACTCGTTGCCACCCGGATCGTGCGGAGCGCAGGACGGTGGCGCCGAGCGAGAGCCCGCGATCTGACCGTCATGCGGAAGGAGTCGCCCCAGCAACCACATTCTTCGCGCCCTTACAGAACACCAGCGAACCGTGAAGCTCATCATCTGATTTCGTCCCGACATTGTCGTCGTTAGGACGGATGCGAGGAGACGTTG
>Ga0126314_10000962_pt1 | contig 13580 bp, 8 predicted proteins | sample Plot105B_FD_92535 | JGI IMG/M metagenome (GOLD analysis project Ga0126314, IMG submission 92535) | Serpentine soil microbial communities from UC McLaughlin Reserve, CA, USA - Plot105B | ecosystem: Environmental > Terrestrial > Soil > Grasslands | place: USA: UC McLaughlin Reserve, Lake County...
CGCACCCAGATACGGCCCGCCACCCAGAATCAGCTTACCCTTGCTCAATTCGATATTAGCCAGTATATTAATGGGTATTTCCAGGTATAACGGTGCTACCTTAGCGTCAATCTTCGCAGTGATGCTCAAACTGCCTTCGCTATAGCTTGCAGACTCCTTTTCCTGCGCTCCCTTGCTCACCAGCAATACCCCGGGCTGCAGTGACCAGATTCCGCCAAGCGGAACATCCACAGTAACACCACCATAATAAGCAGTTCTTGCAGAAGCACTTTCGCCATCGCTGTCTGCACCGGCAACCCTGTAGTTCGCTATTGCAACACCCGCTTTAACACCTAATTTAATCTGACTTTGTGCCAGGGCCTGTGCATACAGACCTGTTGAAAGCACTAATAATAAATAGAATTTTTTCATTGAGATTTGAACGTTTAATAAAGATCCGGCTAAGGTATATAAAAGATTAAAAATCCTCTTAAGTAAAGGCATTTTAAAAGATGGTATAATGGCTTGTCTACATAATTCTAACCCTAACTTTTTTCAAATTTTTGTCCAGTACAGTCGTTTGTTTCTGCTGGAATAGGACATATCATGACTCAATCAGGGTATCAAATATTACCGGAATTTAAACTCCCAAGAGCTCATCTGCCTAACACATTTATTTCATATTAATCCTATCCGGGAAAAGTTTCTTTCCAACTCCTCCTTCTTCAGATATTTCAAGTTTATAATAAATGTACTTTTCATTGGTCATGAATATTATTGTTAAATCCGCATTTCTTCTAATCAGGCAACTAATGCATTTAAGTCTATGGGACGGTGTCCATCTGTATGTCTTTAGCATCTCCTCTACGAAAGGATTTATTTTCATTAACCTTGGATTTTTATCCGGCCATTTTAAATCTGCTTTTCCATTTGTATCTATTTCAAAGCCATAGCTATACACCATTCCTATTTTTTTCCGCTCCAATTTCATGTAAATTTCCTTTAGAATGTCTAGCTTTCTAATGTCCATCTTTAGTTTTGCTGAGTCTAAAAATATGGGGACGGAGTTAACAGGAGGAACAAAACGTTGAGGCGGAGAACCCTGGGATTTTGCACCTTGCAAACATGCAAAAAACATGCTTGCGATTAATATCAATGTTTTCATAATTATTTCATTATAATTCCTGGATAAGTTGTGTATAATTTTATGTGTTGGATATTTTCAGTTCCTCCATCTGGCCTTACTTGCAACCAGCCCATTCCATGGTCTACATTAAAAGACTTGGTCTTACAGCCATTGTGCATTCTAGGGAACATCATAATTTACAATCTTAATATGTTTACTTTCTCTTATAAATCTTCCTCTCCCACTCCAATTTATTATCTGCAACAACCTTAATAAACACTCAATTTAGCCTACTGTAAGTCAAATAATTTTATGTCAAACTCGGAATCAGAACAACAAAATGATTTGATGTTTTATCCAATGCCTTATAGAACTTTGTACACGCAAGATCTACTCCTTTACCTCTACCCCAGAAATTCACTCCTGGGTATATCCACATATGAAAAGATATTACCTCCTCATTCTTACTCAAAGATATTTTGAAAGTTTTACCATTCAATTTTTCTCGTAAATTTTACCATCCCACACAAGACTTCTATTATTATTAATTTTAATAAAGTCCCCGTTCAACCGCAAGTAGGTTAAAAAATCATACGTGAGAAGAGGTATATTAACAATAAAATAGTTGGAGGAGAACCTCCTTACTTCATAAAGTTTTGTATTAACCGATTCAACTCCCTTATTTCTTCCCCAGAAAGCCTGCCCGGGTGAAGCAGTAATGTAGAACTTTTCTATCACCTCATTTTTTCCCATCAAAAATTTAAAGCTGTTACCGCTACCTCTCGGCTCGGCATTTATGATCTTCGATCCGCTTGGCGTGAAAATTTTTAAACTGTAAATTACATCGCGCTTATTACCTGTAAATTTAAGTTGACTCTCTATGAGGTTTGTAACTAATAGTCTGATAGAATCCTGTTGACCAACTTGAGATTCTGTAACATCTACTCCTAAATCTTTCTCGAATAAAAATTGCGCTGATGTTAGTGCAATAAAATCTTTACCATGCTGTTTCCACGTACCAAAAGTGATTGTGTCGCAACAATTAAATTCAGGATTATGCCTATTTATTGGCATTTCATATGAAAATCTAGGTCCAGAAAAGATCAATTTCTCATTTCTGAGATCCTTTCGCAGATAAGTTCCATTAATATCACCGCCTTGCAATTTTGGAACTGGCGGCTTAAGTTTTGGCTTTTCAAACTTTGCCCCAAGATCTTGTCGTCGACTTTGCTGTGCGCAGCCCAAAGTCTTGAAGACTAAGATAATCACAAAATATATAAATAAATTTTTCATAATATTCAATTGTTCTGCTGGAATAGGACATATCATGACTCAATCAGGGTAATCAAATATTACCGAATTTAAACTCCCAAGAGCTCATCTGCCTAACACATTTATTTCATATTAATCCTATCCGAGAAAAGTTTCTTTCCAACTCCTCCTTCTTCAGATATTTCAAGTTTATAATAAATGTACTTTTCATTGGTTATGAATATTATTGTTAAATCCGCATTTCTTCTAATCAGGCAACTAATGCATTTAAGTCTATGGGGCGGTGTCCATCTGTATGTCTTTAGCATCTCCTCTACGAAAGGATTTATTTTCATTAACCTTGGATTTTTATCCGGCCATTTTAAATCTGCTTTTCCATTTGTATCTAGTTCAAAGCCATAGCTATACACCTTTCCTATTTTTTTCCGCTCCAATTTCATGTAAATTTCCTTTAGCTGTGCTCATCCCAGAAATTCTAGATACTTTATTCATGTCGGCATGGTCGTGTCAAGCATTATTATTTTTTAGAATAAATCTTGCCGTTAAACATCAAATTATTTCTGTTCAATATCTTGACAAATTCATTTTCTACTCTTAAATATGTTAAAAATTCATATGTCAAATCCGGAATGTCTATCTTAATGATATTGGATTTAACATCCTTAAAACTGTGAACACCAAATGCCTCCTTTACGCCAATGTTTCTTCCGCCAAAAAGTGGCCCTGGACTTATTGTAATCATAATTCTTTGAATTTTAACACCCTTTGGCCTTAAGAAATATGCGAAATTTCGGATATATCCTGCTGCTAATAGATCTGATAAATAACCGTTCTCGGCTTCTATATATATCCCATATGTGATATCTCTTATTTTTATGCCTGATTTTCTATAAAACTGCTCTATAGGATTCTCAATAAAGACCTTTATTGTGTCGCCAATATTTTCTATCCTCTCGGATGCTGTAATTTTTAATGCACTGTCCAATGATGGCCTAGACTTAAGAATTAGAAAACCAGTTCCATGATCCAATTGCCAACTTCCCTCACTTATCACTTCACAGCACACCCACTCTGAAGAGTGTTTGTTTCCTTCAGCTTTAAAAACGAACGATTTATTATTGAGTATAAGTTCTTCGGCGCTACCTTTAATCTTATATACTCCATATAAATCTAACGGCAAATAAGACCTGGTCTTGCAGCCGAAAATGCAAACACTTAGTATAAGTATAGACTTAAGCGACCTATTCAATAGATTTCTTCTCTTCATTTGATAGTTGTTTCCAGTAATCATTAAATATTTTGTAAACGGGTTTACCTTCAGAATCCATTAATGTGCCTAAGAACCTTATGTTGATTTGGTTAAAACTACTAACAGAAGATATGGACTTTGGATCATAAGCAAATTGAGCACGATGTCCGCTCCTTTCCGAGGTAAAAAAGGCACCTAAGCCTTTTTTACCTATGTAATCGCCATTGAATTCTAGTCCTTGCACGGATTTTAACGCATCCGCAACATGTCTAATTTCATGTATATGTAAAGCATCATTTGGGCCCATAATATTAATTACTCCATCTTTATCTTTTACAACGTGATTATAATCACTCCCTGAGGCTAACCGAAATATATTTTCACTTGCTCCTAGTTCATCAATATCATTACTAGATCGTGCTAGCTCTGTTGCTCTTTCAGACAGCATGTCAATTTTTTTCTGAAGCTTCCCTTTAGCTTTATCTGTTAGACCTTCAGAGTTATCAATTTGACCTTGCAATTTCACCTTGTCAGATTGTATCTGGCCAAGTGTTGCTAATATTCTTTCTTTTAACTTTTTTGCTTCTTCAGGATCCTCCCAAATCATTCCTGTTGGATCAATATAACGCATAGGATTATTCCTTGCATAATTGAAAGGAGAATAAGCTCTATCAAGTTCCGCCATCGGATCCACACTCGTCCACCTCGCAACAACCGGATCATAAAACCGCGCGCCATAATCATACTGCTCCAATCCATCTTGAATCTCCTTACCGTTATAAGTATATTTCATATCTACACCCACTCCCGGTGTAGATATGATGCGCTTTCCAAACGGATAATAATCATCGGCCTGTATCTTGGTCGGCGTCGAGCCGGAGAGTTCAAAAGTTACCCTGCTGTTACCCAGATGATCGCTGATATTGTAATCGTATAAATACTGGGTTGCCGTATTCCTTCTCGCTACGCCCTCTTCAGTCTGGACGAAGTCAATAGTAGTTCCTGTGTACTGGATTCCATTAATATATTGCGTTGTCACTGCACCTTTTACCCGTTTCAATTTCCGGCCTGTCGCGTCATAAGTGTAAGTGGAGGCATTCGCTCCTGTAATTACTGTAGGCAAGTTTAAAACATTATATGAAAAGGTATTTACCGTATCGGTCAGCGCATTGCCATTGGCATCATAGGTATAGCCTCTTGTGGCACCGCCAGTAACCTTCCTTGCCCTGTTCCCGATGTAAGTATACACCTGAGCTGCAGAACCATTTCTTGTCAGCGTGTTGATGTTGCCATTCGGGTCATAAGTGATTGCATTTTCAAAGATAGTTCCCGTCGTGCCGGCGGTCAGCCTGTTGAGCCTGTCGTAGGTATAGGTAAAAGTCTTAGCTGTATTTCCATTTGCCTGAGTAAACATCGATGTAATGTTTCCATTGAAATTTCCTCCAGTGCCATGATTATACTGCAATGTCATATCAAACAGTGGCGCATCAGTTTTAGTAAGCCAGCCGCGCTCATTATAAAGATATGTATTCGTACTGAAACCATCCGCCTGCTTCTTATCCTTCAGCTGACCAATCTCATTATAAACCAACTCCGAGAGCAGTACCTGAGTGCTACCCGAGTTACCGATCTTTTCATAAGTTTTAGTCTTCCTGCCCAAATGGTCATACTCATAAGTCAGGTAGACCATAGTGGTCACAGCAGGACTGGTTTGAGTATGCGTTCTCGTGCTGGTCAAAACCTGCCCCTGAAAATTGTAGGTTAATGATGTAAAGTCTGTACCAGGGAGATTATTTTGTTCTTTGCTCTGCACCAGTTGCCCTTTCCCATCGTAATAGTTTGCGTTCAACAACATAATAGAGCTTCCTAAAACATTCACCAATCCACCCGTAAGTAAACCCTTTACATTGTTGCTCTGCCCACCAGAGGGAGCACCGAAACTATTATTCCAGAAACTGTAATCGTCGTAATAATTAACCGTATAGATCTCTGCGCCAACCGCAGTCGGCGGAGGGGCGTTGGTATATCCCGTATTTATTCCGGTGCTGTTGCTATTATCTCGTTGCACATAAACATATGTGGCTGCATCCATAGCTGTCTGATGGGTAGCTCTTGAATCCACACTGGCAATGCGACCTGTATACGCCGCACGTCCTACCCCGTCATATTTGGTAAACAGCCACTTACCTAGATCCGACTGTACTTTATCCCTGCTCATCGCCAGACGGTTCATTTTATCGTATACAAATTCTTCCCAGCCCTTGCCCGGTATTTTCTTTTCAATGAGCCTGCCTTTGGTATCGTAATGATAAGCATACGCCAATTGATCAAAGGCGGCCGTACTCGCTTCCGTTAAGCTGGCTGCCGTCACCTTGGGCGGAATTACATACCGTAGCCTTTGGTATTCATCATAAACATAGGTTGTAGCGCGGGCAACTGTGCTGGTCTGCCATACTCTTTTACAAACTACCTGCCCCTCCATATTCTTATACTCTTCAACAGTTCCTGCCTTTCCATCGGCACTTACCCAATTCTCATCTTTACTGATTGTTTTTATCAGCTGACCAGGGTCGTAATTTGCTGATGTGCTTACCGTGGTTCCGCTGATTGTCCAGCGTTTAACGGTATCACTGCTGCTATTTACACTGTACTCAATTTTTTGAGTATGACCAGTGCTGTCGGTTCCAACTATTGCGGGCTGCCATACCTTACCCGGCGCACCCTGTTCAGCAATACGATTCATCGGACTTTTCTCATAAACAGGAACAGTATAAGGATAAGCTGTTGTCTTTACCCCACTCCCTGGAGCAGCATAATAACTCAGTACATCGGCTAAACCAGTCGATTTAAAACTGCCGTCAGCAGTAGTCGATGCCGGATAGGACATAAAGTTCCGATTCAATCTGCCCAAACCATCGTATTCTATCGGCGTAACCAGATCCTTGGTTCCGCCAGGCGTGCCCTTCACCATCACAGTCTGGCTGGGTCTGCCCAGCCCGTCAAAATACTGAATTGTCGTTTGCACATTGTCTTTATTGGTCGAAGCAGATATGGCCGAAGCAGCCGTACTATAACTATCATTCTGCGGCATGTAAGTAGCAATATAATTCTGATTGCTGCTTCCTGTAATACCAGCCGGCAGGCTGGCTACCGAAATACTGAAGGTTGCAACAGTACTTGAATGCGTAGTATTAAATGCCTGCACATAGTATGATCTCGAACTTTGGCCAGTAGTTGGTATTCCAGTCAGCTGACCATTAGTATTGTTAAAACTCAAGCCCCCGGGTACCATCGGGTAGATGCTATAAGGCTTAGTTACAAGCTTCCGGATGAGGTTTGAAGAATTCTGTGCCACATAAATATTCCCCTGTTTATCCATACAAAGGCCATAGGTGGAGGTAAAACGAACAACCGAAGTACCCGTTCCATTTACTATAGATGCCGATCCGGCCAGTCCTGCAAAAGTGGTCACCACCCCGGCAGAGCTGATTTTGCGAATCGTATTATTCGCCTGATCCGACACATAAACAAATCCTGATCCATCTACACAAAGATTGGTCGGATAATTGAAACTGGCAGAAGTACCCGTTGCATGATCTGCCGAGCCCAGGGCACCATTTCCAGCCAAGGTCGTTACACTGCTACCGCTAATCTTGCGGATCAGGTGATTATACCGGTCAGAAATGTAAAAATTACCCGACGCATCTACAGCAATTCCTGTCGGTTTGTTAAAGGTAGCCGAAAGCAAAGCCCCATTGCCGCTACCTTGTGTACCACTGCCTGCAAAAGTCGTCACCGCACCCAAAGGATCAATTCTGCGAATCTTATTGTTCCATGAATCACAAACAAATAAATTGCCCGAAGCGTCAAAAGCCAGTCCTACCGGATACTGGAAGGTGGCCGAAGTCCCTATCGGGTAATCAAATGATCCGACAGCTCCGCTTCCTGCAAATGTAGACACCACACCAGCAGGAGTAATTTTCCTGATCCTGTGGTTTTGCTGATCTGCCACAAATACATTTCCAGCTCCATCCACCGCCAGTGCAGACGGATGCTGAAATCTGGCTGTATATCCAGGCCCATCCAGAAAACCTGCGGATCCGGTACCCGCAAATGTAGTCACGACACCCTCGGGCGTTACCTTACGGATCTTATGATTACCGGCATCCGCAACATAAATGTTTCCGGCAGCATCAACGGCAGTATTCAAAGGGTTATAAAAATAAGCACTTGTACCAGTGCCATCCAGTGCGGCCGCCATTCCATTACCCACAAATGCCTGTGTGGTGTTTCCGCCTGCCGCGGCAGGCCCTCCCGAAACTGAGGGATTTACTGTCACGATCGGAATTCCCACGGTGTAAACCTGAGGGCTCGGATAAGAAAGGCTGATGAAAGCCTGTCCGAAAGAATTGATATTAGATATCAGCAGAGTCATCAGCATCAGACCTGCCATAAATAGAAACCTTGTTTTCATAATTAGCATACCTTTAGGGCTTAAACTGAATGAATTACTGACTGTAGTGATAATCAAAAACCTTAACCACTTTACCGTCACTATCTTTGATAGACCGGAGCCTGCCGAAATTGTCGTACTCATAATAAGCCGTCATTCCCTTTGCATCTGTAAAAGAAGTCATACCAGTTAAAGGACTATAAGTATAAATAGACACTTGCGCTCCTGCTGGTGCAGAAGAAAGATTGGTACGCACAACACTCAAATGGCTCCTTAAAGCAGAATCATCGGTCGGATTGTCCAATATTCCCTGAGTTACCCAGGGGCTAACTGTCGTATAATTACTGGTTAAAATTTTCACGACCGGATATTGGCTATTGTATCCCCACAGATAAACCTCCCTTTGTAAAGCATTTTTATACTTTTCAAGGAGATTCCCCCTGGTATCATAAGCAGTAAGGAAGGTTTCATCAAACACCGTGGCCGTAGTATAATTCTTCACACTGGCCAGATGTATTTCGGTAGTATTAAAATATCCGTAACTAAATTTTGTACCACCCAATAAAGTTGGTGAGCCGCCGGACGGAGTAATCGTATTGGTAATTTCCAATGGTTGAAGATAATTCAAGCCCAACAAAGTACTCTTCATCGTCTGTTCCGGCCCGGTCAACCCGAAACTAAAATCAGCCAACAAACTGAATGGATATTCATAATTGATTTCCTTTGTTTGATTACCGTTTACAGTCGTTTTTTGTTGCCTTAAGACCAGGTATTGATTATAAGTGTCATAAGCATAGGTAGTCTTCACACCGAACTTTTCGCTCCCATTGTAAGTCGTATCAGACTCACTTGCAACCTCATAAGGCATGGCAATGGTGCTGAAAGAATTACAAACGGAAGTAGAAGGCAACAGACCCGTCATATAATCATATTCATACCAGTAGCCATCACCAATGCTATACCAATAACCTTTAGACCGATATCCCGTTTGACCGGTTCCTGTTCCATACACATAGGTTTTGTGTTTTTTCCTCAATAATGTGCCGCTTTGATTATACACCTTTTCTTCCAGCAAATGACCCCTCGCGTAACCGGAGTCATGAAGGGGAACTATCGGAAAATCAAGAGAAGGAATATCCGGTTGATAACTGAACAACAGATCCGTCCATCCGTTGCCATTTTCCACTGTTCTCACTTCCGGGTACACTACATACGATCCTCCCTCGCTTGCCAAAGGATAACTGCTGGTCGGGCTGAGCTTCCAAAACCGGCAGCCTACACCCGCAATATGCTCAAACGTTACCATTTTTACGGGCGAGACCAATAATCCGCTCGTCAGCGTTGAATCTGTTGAATAGAGTTTATAATAATACTGCTTAGTATTAAATTTGGCAGTTACGGGATCATAATCCTTAATTTGTTTGATTCGTACACCACCTACATTTCTGTTGTTAATATTGAAGGTTCCTCTGGGAGTTACCGCCGTAGTTGCACTTAAAGTACATTCCCCCCATTCACCTTCAATGTTTGTAAAAACGCAGCCACTCGAAGACTTATATACTTCCAGCCGATAAAATCCATTGGCCAGCGTAGTTGAACTGCTAGGTTGCGAATTCACAGAATATATTTCTGTTCCGCCATATAAATCGCCGGCAGTAAAAGTTTTGAATATTTTGACACTATAGCCCGAACTGCAGAGACCTCCAATACCGTTCAAAGTATATCTGAATGAAGCGCCCCCATCCGTACTACTCACTGTAAAAGTCTTCTTTAGAGAAGCAATGGGAGTAGTTGAAGATGTAAATCCGGTCTCAGTAAAGCTACGCCCGACGGTATAGGCCGGATCTGGATGATATTCACCCGGATTCCAATTGGTTAAGGCTGTATTCCCCTCATATACAAATTCCCGGTAACCACCTGTTGGGTAGGTAATCTTTCTAAGAATGTTGGCCACGCCATAACCTGCATTTGCATTTCTATTTGCAAGATCCGTTCTATACAAGCCGTCAAATACAACATTCGGACAAAGCGTCCAACTGGCATTGCCATTATAAAAACCCCATAAATCTACCCCATAGCCTATTCTGCTTGGTAAATTCTGAGTCTCTTCATAAGTAAATCTATGCGTAAGGCTATCAGCTCCAACACTCCCCAATTCTGAAAAATTCTTTAATTTGAGCCTTTTTTCGTGGTACCAGGTACCCCCTGCTCCAAAATAGGAGTAGTTAAACCTGAAACGTTTTTTTATATTTCCATTTGGATCAAATGTTCTTATACTATCTATCCGACGCCCGCCACCGTCAGCTCTTGCCTCCGTTGTATTAAACAAAATAAAGCCATTGTTCGCATCAATTCTCGAAACTATATACTCGTCGGTGTAACTAGTCATAACTGTATTGGAAGAATACGTTTGAAAACCATTACAATCAATTTCAAAAGGCATCAGCCGCATAAATCCGCCAGACAAAGTAATCAGCAGACTCGTCGCCGATACATACTGATACTGGATTCTATTTTCTTCATTCTTATCATAACACTCTGTAAGATACCATGTGGATGAAGGCGGGCCGGTAGACATGCCAGTATGGGAGTTCTGGTACTGATATCCATTGGTAACCTTATAAGAGACACTTAAATCCTTGCTCTTCCCAAAATAGAATTTATTTCCCTGTTCATCCGTAATAATGATCTGCTGAAATCCATTGGCTTTATAGGTATCTCCGGGTTGCCAGCTATACTGCACAGTCAGACCCGCGTTTTCCATTAACACCACTGTTCCATTTTCCTTGAAGAAAAATCGACCACTTCTTCCGTTGAAATTGTACATATAGATATCTGGTTCCAGATCAATATCGGAAGGCAGATAATTGCGATAAACATGGTACATATCATAACAATGAAATCCAGATGGCTTTATTCCACTCTGCAGAAAACCATTTCCCCTATCGTCCGGATACTTTCTAACGACCTGTGTTATTCTTCCGGCACCATCTGAAAGGCTGAAGCCCAAACCAACACTACTTGCCATCTCTTCCATTTTTACACCACCTGTACTGTTATAATTTAAGCTAACATTAGCAGATAGCCCCCCACTGGACAGACCAGTCAATGGAAAACTGATCGGTATCGTTCCGGTATAAGTACCCAAGGGTCTTTCAAAAACCTTGAACATGGCCGCCGCATCAGGAGGCACGGGTTTAACTTGAGGAACATTATCCGGAGCTTGCGCCGATGCAGACTCAGCATAAATTAAGCACAACCAGATGCTTAGAAGATAAAAATACTTCATGTAGAAAATAAGTTAGTTGGTTTGGTCTGCTCCTTTTATAATCAAGTCCAGACCCTTTGTCCTGAACAAGACTCCAAAAGAAACAGGGCTAAACTAAAAAATGCCGGTACACTTATAGTACACCGGCATTTTATTTTAAAATTTATTTTTCGAAGCAATTATCCACTCATCTTCAAGGAATCCGACAAAAAAATGTCCCTTTCTTTCATACAAGTAGCCCCTTCCGGCAAAATGTTTAATTGGCATTTTATGAGTCTTCCTCATCTCACCGATGAGTCGCTTCACATACGTTTCTGATAAATTGAGTTTTTTAGCTAGTTGCTTCGGCGTACCTGTAGCCTTTTTTAGAATTAAACTATCTATTCTTTCGTAATGTTTAAATTTAACTGACATATATTAAAAGTTCTAAAAACACCAAATGCGCTGCTTTATGCAGCCTCCATTTTCAAAAAATAGGATTTAGGTTAATAGCACTTTCTAAATATGCCTAAGCATATGGATAGACAGTACATAAATACAATATCTTTTCTAAAAAGCAAAATATAATTCTGATTATATTCTACTACTTGTCTGTGTAGCACTGTAAATCGATTTATCACGATATATTTGCATTTCTTCCCTCTACAAATAGTACCCCCATTAAGAAGTTCATTCGAGTCCACTTAACGATCTGTAATTAAAGAATAGATCAGCAATATTAAAAATCCTTATCTTTAAATAATTAAACTCACCTGAATTTTATCCTTTGCCTATACTCGGCCCCAATTGGCAGTGTCCTCACTCGTAGTGAGTCCGCCATGAGTGCGCCATGAGTCCGCAGTGAGTCCGCCTTTTCCCAGTAAAAAGGCGGACTCATGGCGCACTCATTGTGCTGTCATCGCGCAATCAGTAGGGATGAGTACAGGCTAAGTATAGAACTAAGGTAAAACTGACTAACTTATTATTTAAACTATGGGAAAATTTGATGGCAAACGCATCACCGGCATGGTGGGCAACCTTGTATTTAGAGAAGGAAAAAACGGCGGTATCGTACAAACCGCGCCCGACAAGGTCAGGCAGACCAAAGATACGAAACTAATGTCTGGTATATTTGGCCAGCGCAGCATACTCGCTGCGGCCATGCGGTACAATCTGGTATCGTTGTATCGAGAAAATAACGATGGGCAGATGGTCAACAGGCTGAACAAGCCGGTAGGTGAAGTACTGAGGCAGTGCTATGACAAAAGCACGGGCACTTATACTTTTGAAAAGGACAGCTTCAGCAGACTCGCGGGGCTGGAGTTTAACATTAAATCGCCATTGAACAACAGCATGTGGGTACAGCCTGAAATGATGCTGGATGGCGCTATACTCAGGATCAAAATTCCGCAAATGGAAATCCCTGCAGACTTTAAGTTTTACAGCACCTCGAATTGCTGTGAACTGACGGCGGCAGTTTATGTTATTTCGCTGGAAAATGCTTTGGAAGGCGTTCCGATGGTTCAAACGATTACAATCGATCAGAACCAGGACACAGTGCCGGCACAGGTTTTCGAGTTTGAAGTGCCAGAAGGCGGTCTTTGTGTGGCAGGCATCGGACTCGATTATTTCTTTTTGCAAAACGGAATCAAAAGACTGATGAACAGTAAGGAGTTTAGTCCGGCGGCACTCTGCGGAGCGGTCATTACCCCGGGTACTTTTGTGCTGCGCGACGAAAATGGCAACCCGGCTGAACTTTGGGAAACGACCTGGTCGAACGTATTTAAGCTGAACCTCTAAATTATTTTAAAGCTCAAAAACGGACTGCCATAGGGTTGTCAGTCTGTTGCTTTTCCTTTGTGTTATCATCTTAAAACAAACAAAAAGAACAACACTAAAAGCAAAGTTATGAGCAGAATTAAAATGTTTTTGAAGGAGTTGGAGCAGGAAGCTTTAACCACACGCAAAATGCTGGAAAGAGTACCTGCAGATAAATTTGGCTGGCAGCCGCATCCAAAAAGCATGACCATAAAAAGGCTGGCTACGCACATTGCAGAATTGCCGGGCTGGGTTACGATGGCGCTCACTACCGATGGGCTGGATTTTTCAGACAATCCTTACCTGCCGGTTGATGTAAATACTACTGAAGAGTTGCTGGCCTACTTTGAGCGCACACTGGAAGATGGCAGAAGCCACCTGAGGGAAGAATATGAGGCTGTTTTGGACAAAGACTGGACATTGAGGAATGGCGAGC
>Ga0126314_10000963_pt1 | contig 13579 bp, 11 predicted proteins | sample Plot105B_FD_92535 | JGI IMG/M metagenome (GOLD analysis project Ga0126314, IMG submission 92535) | Serpentine soil microbial communities from UC McLaughlin Reserve, CA, USA - Plot105B | ecosystem: Environmental > Terrestrial > Soil > Grasslands | place: USA: UC McLaughlin Reserve, Lake County...
ATGATCTTAAACTATAACCAGGTGAGGCACATTGCTGAACTAGGTCAGGATACTTATAAAAACAGTGTTGGTGATGCACAAGGTTTTGTCGATCAGTTTAAAAGAAATATCCAGTAAAAGATAATCTAAATGAAATTAATAGCAATAGCCTTACTGGTCGCGTATTTATACACGCTGGCGTTTGGCGTATTTATGACTGGGTTCTTTAGAATTCCGGCACCATTCGTTTTTTGTTTTCCGCTGCTGGTTTTTTTTAAAGAGCGCATCAATACTGAGTTTATCTATTGGAACACCTTGCTATTTCTGACTACAGCGGGATTTCTATATTCGGTTGTTGGAATGTCGGTAGATGCTGGCTTTGCAGCAAACATCATCAGCATAACGATTTGCGCATTTTTTTTTAATCACTATGTTGGTTCCAGCGTTGAAAGACTCCATTTTGTGATATTTGTATTTTTTGCATTGCTGGGTGTTTCGGTCATTGTATTGATGCTGGATCATTTTTTTATAAACATGAGCTCGTTGAGATCTACTCTTTTAGGTGAGCCAATTGTTCAAAGTCCATCCGGGATTGCAGTATACCAATTCAATTTTGGCTACCAGGTGGCGGCACTTGCGCCTTTTGCATTTATCTATACTTGTGTTTTTCAAAAGCCGCTCCTGATCAGGGGAATTGTATTGGCCGTTTGCATCGGATTTTTGTTTTTAGGTATGCAGCGATCGGCATTTGTGGCTTTTGTTATTTGTATTATCCTGTTTATGTTTTTCTACTACAAGGGTAAAGCCATTTTATCTGTTGCCCTGGTAGGGCTGGTATGTGCGGGACTATACTTTTTAGTGCTTAAAGATAATCTGGATAACATTGAAAACATCGTGACTAAAAATGAACACAATGATGCTGCATATAACAGATCGGGTTTGTTGGAAGAAAATCTGAAAATCTATCTGGATTATCCTTACGGACTGATATTTTATGGAAAAAGCTGGAATGATGTTATTTATCGCAATTATGTCTTTTCATCAGGTATTACATCCCACAATGCTTACATGATGTTTTTAACGTATTTAGGTCCCTTTCTTGGCCTGGGGTTTTTACTTGCGATCTATTACAGAGTCTGTGCCATATGTGTTTATGTGATCAAGTATATCAGGGCAAAGGAAAACGCACTGCTGGTCTGCCTTTGCTTTTCTTTTGTGGGTGTTTCAATCAACGCTTTATCGCATAATCCATGGCTTATCGGAGCTGACGGGCCAACTATCTTTCTTTATTTCGGAGTTCTGCATTTGTACTGGCAGACGAAAAATAAAAATATAATACCGGAAACCGTAGTTCACAACATTAAACATGCGTAAAATAAAACTTGTCCATGTAGTTGGGAATCTGGGCTTCGGGGGTGCGGAACGCTTTGTAATTGATCTCTGTAATGAGATCGCAAAAAATAAGCGATACGAGGTCACTATTATCTCGTTGTGTGAGAATAAAATCGAAAATCCATTTATAAACGACATTGCCGCGGATGTTGAGTATTTAACTTTTCATAAAAAGAAAGGATTTAGCCTTACTGTTTTGTTAAAGCTTACTGCATGGTTAAAAAACAAAAAACCGAACCTTGTGCATACACATCTGAACAGTTCGGAATACCTAACTTTATACCGGATTCTATTTAACAAGGTATCATTCTTCCATACCGTTCATAACGTTGCGCAAATAGAATGTCCGAACCAGCTGTTAAAATTTTTTCGCTATTTATTTTACAAAGGCAATAAGGTTATACCGATAACTATTTCTGATAACGGAAGAAAGACTTACAGGAACTATTATCATTTAGTCAATGATGTTTTAATAGAAAATGGCCGGCCTACGCTAAAATTCACCAGCGCAGTCGACCATTTAGTTACTCAATACAAGTCTGATAAAGAGTCTTTTGTTTTGGTACACGTCGGCAGAATATCTGCAGAAAAAAATCAGCTGTTGCTTATTAGAGCTGTGCAACGCTTCAATGCTCTGGAATCGGGAAAGTGCAGGCTGTTAATTATTGGCCAGGTACAGGACGACCGTTTATACCGTCAGTTACTAACCGAAGTAAGAAATGATAAGCAAATAGAGTTTTTGGGAGCGAAAGAAAATATAGGCGATTATTTAAGTGTTGCAGATGTATTTTGTTTATCAAGCAGATTTGAAGGCATGCCAATTTCACTGATCGAAAGTTTTTCAGTAGGGTGTGTATCTGTTTGTACCCCGGTAGGTGGAATTCCACAGATGATCGAAGAGGGGGTTACCGGTTTCTTAACCAGCGATCTTAGCACTGAAAGTTATTACGAAGCTTTGAAGAAAGCGACCGAAGCCAATAGAAGTACAATCTCAGATAACGTTATCAACGAGTTTTATAAAAAATATCACATTGGGATTTCTGCTGAAAAGCATCTGAAAGCTTACCTCAATGCATTGAGCGCCGCTGGGCGGGAAAAATCCTATAATAGTTTCACATCTCTCAAAACGGAAAGAACATGATAAAGTTTACTAAAGAAGAATTGCAAATTGTAAGAAAACTGGAGGAATTGAAAAATGATGCCGGTTCCCATTCTCCAAGTGTCATTACTTTTAGACAAAAGCTTCCGGAAGTTGATATTAAGATAGATGCCTGTTTTCTTTCCAATCCTTATGCAACAGATTTGTTTATAGAGTATTTCGATGAAGAAATTATCAATAGCGGAAAGATCAGGGATTTGCTTGAATGTTATCCTTCTCAGAATGCTGTAATAGCTGAGATACTGGCTGGTTTTCTCAAGATCAATCCTAAGAACATTTTTATAGGAAATGGTGCGATTGAGATCATTCAGGCTGTGATACACAATTTTACACAGCGAAAGATCATTGTCAATATCCCCACTTTCTCTTCTTATTACGAGTATGTGAAAGATGGAGTAGAAGTCGTTTATAACGAACTTCTGAAAGAGGATGATTACAGTCTTGATGTCGACAGCTATATAGAGATGGTAAAGTATCATCAGCCAGACACGATCGTGCTGATCAATCCGAATAATCCAAATGGCGCATATACTAAGGTTAAGGATGTGCAACGGATACTGGAGGAGCTTTCTTTCGTTGCCAATGTGATCATAGATGAGAGTTTTATTCATTTCGCTTATGAAAGTGAAAATTACCAACTGGTTTCACTTGCACATCTGGTGGAAAAGTATCCTAATCTAATCGTTCTTAAAAGTATGTCAAAAGATTTTGGCATCGCAGGGATTAGGGCTGGTTACGGAATAATGAAGGAAGAATATGTTACCGCTTTACTAAACAACGGATACCTGTGGAATTCTAATGGCTTTGCTGAGTATTTCTTCAGATTATATACGCGTGACGATTTCGCTGTCAGATATGATAAAGTCAGGATTAAGTATATCCTGGAAACGCTGGAATTTATTCAGGAATTGAAACAACTGCCCGCCATCAAAGTTTATTCGAGCATGGCAAATTTTGTTCTCATAGAACTTGAGGAAGGTATTAAGTCGATTGATTTTGTTTCCAAACTACTCATCACCTATGGGATTTATGTAAGGACCTGTGACGACAAGATTGGTTTAAAGGGGCAGTTTATACGACTGGCATCGCGCTCGAAAAGGGACAATGATTACATTATTCAAAGTTTAAGAGCTTGTATAGAAATGAATACGGTTTTGGATCTGGTAAATGAAACAACTGATTAAGCCGGCAATTTTCAGCATTATCAGCCTTTTATTTAAGGTTAGATTCAATTGGCTGATTAGAAATGTTGAAAAGAACAGTTGTGTTTATCTTGTCGACATTGACAACACACTGGCTCATACATGGCCATCGCTAAAGGATTATGTGTATAGTGGCGAGAATTACAGATATCGCTCGCTTCCGATATTTATTGGAATGCGAAATTTTATCAGTAATAAGATAAGCGGAAATGCCAAGGTAATTTTCATTTCGGCAAGGAGCTATTTGAGCTACAGTGTTACTTCCGACTGGCTTATCAGCAATGGTTTACCTGGTGATAAGCTAATTCTGGTCGCAAAGCCTGATCATAAACTTGATTATATCATTGAGCTGCTTTATAGGAATATTCGTGTGGTTTATATCGACGATCTGAGCCACAGCCACGAGCTCGGCACAGTGAAATTGTATGAAGAACTGATTTTGGGTTTGAAAGAGCTTCCGATACAATATTTAGGCGTCAATGAAATTGCATTAATTAATTCAGACTATGAAATCAATAACCAAAATATTAAAAAGACTTTCCAGGATCATCCGAATTATCGCCACAGTAAAGTGGTTTAAAATATGGCATACGTATAATTCAAAAGCCGCAATTATAGTTTGGATCCCATCAAGATCAATTAAATATTTTGGCACTGATGCATTCATCTGGGATATGGCTACATTGGCGGGAATACTTGAGGAAGGCAAGCAATTTCAGATCGTATACGGCAAAGCAATTGGAACGTATTATAATAAGAAAATATTCTTTTCTCTGAGCAGTTCTTATAACCTTTATGGTTTTGATGACTACACAGACATTTTGCTTCATATTACCAGACAGCTGGAACGTCAGGGCAATGACGTTTTTCCCAAATCCAGTGAAACAATTTTCTGGGAGAATAAGGCATACATGCACAAGGCTTTTGAGGTTGCAAAGGTACATGAACCAAGAACTAATGTCTATAATGATTTCGAAGATTTTTTAGCCGCAAGGATGAGCTTTCCCTTTTTAATTAAGGCAGAACACTCTTGTTCTTCAGAAGGTTTGTATAAAATATCGTCATGGTCTGATATTGCTGATTTGATCTCCAATGAAAAATTTGTAAGAGAAAACAAGAATATTATTGCTCAGGAATTGATCAATATGCGCAAAGATCTCCGTGTGATACTCGTGAACGACGAAATCGTTCTGCATTATTGGAGGATTAATCTGCAGGAGCAGTGGAAACCTACTTCGACAAGTTATGGCAGTAAAGTTGACTTTGATTTTTTTCCTGAACAGTGGAGATCTCACATCATTAGCACATTTAAGTCTTTAAACCTGACAACGGGAGCCTTTGATATTACCTGGGAAAACGATGACCTGAGTACTGAACCAATTTATCTGGAGGTTAGCCCATTTTATCAGCCTAATCCCAAAATGGATTGCCGGGAGAAAGAGTACGCATCCTACAAACGTAATTTCAGCGTATTTAATTCCTGGGATTTCAGATATGTAGATCTGGTTTTCAAAATAAAAAGGAAGCAAGTGAAAGCGTACCTCCATGAAGGGCTTACATTATAATTTCTGAGATTTCCAATCACATTATTTCTAGTTTATGAAATTAACTAAAAGAGTGATTTTAATGACTCCTTCAATGAGTAAGGGTGGTGCGGAGACACAATTGTTAAAGATTGGGTTATTTCTGAAAGCCAGAGGCTATGCTGTTTTGCTGATTTCTCTGAAACCCATTGACGAGTTTAATGGAGAAATAGGACGATCCGGTATAAATACAGTGTTCTTGAAGAAATGGAATACACACTTTTTCTCGAACATAAGGTTGATGACAAATGCCATAAACGCTTTTAAACCGGATGTGATCGTTGCATTTATGTTCGTTGCCATCATATTTGCCCGCTTAGTTAAACTTTTTATTAAATTCAGGTTGATATCCACAATCAGGATATCTGTACTCCCAAAAAAATGGTATCTTCTTTTTAAAATAACCTCTGGCTTAGACGATGCGATTGTTTACAATTCTATTGCATCCAGGACTAATTTCGAAAGCCGTCACCTTAGTTTGAAGGGTGGAATAGTTATCAATAACGGAGTAAGAATTCCGATAACTCTTTCTAAGCGATCAGATAATAATCCAGACGTTTTTACCTGGGTATGTATAGCGCACTTCAGATGGAATAAAGACTATATGACTTTATTCAAAGCTATATCTCTCATCAAAGACCGAAAATTTATCATTGATATCATTGGTGAACTTAACAATGAGGTTTGGCCATATGAGGCGATCAGGGATATGGGGATTGGGAACCATGTGAGACTTTTGGGATTTAAGCCCAACACCGCTGGCTATCTGGCAAGATCAGATGCCTTTGTGCTGTCTTCATTTTCAGAAGGAATGCCGAATGCGATTCTTGAGGCAATGGCACATAGCAAGCCAATTGTAGTGACAGATATCGATGGAAATCATGAACTCGTTCAAAAAGCAGGGTGCGGGTTCCTTTGTGAAAAACAAAATGAAATGGCGATGGCAACGAACATGTTAAAAGTGATGGATATGACCGCGGAAGAACGGATGAGACTTGGTACTAAAGGGAAACATTATGTGGAAGTCAACTTCGGTGAAAATAACGTCATGAACGAGTGGAAGGGTTTAATTGATGAGTTAGTAAGATAAGCGGATAACAAAATGTGTGGAATATTTGGAACAATAAATTATAAAGTCGCCCTTACAGATCAAAATATTTTTGAAGGGCTTTGGCACCGAGGGCCGGATCAGCAGTCTCAGCAGGAGATGAACAATGTAAAGTTTTATCATACGAGACTGGCTATCCAGGATCTGAGTATACAAGGGATGCAGCCAAAGGAATACCATGGACTAACCATTGTATTTAATGGGGAGATATATAACCACATGGAACTAAGGGCTAAATATGGGTTAAGCGCATCTTCAAATTCAGACACACTCACTATACTCATGTTATTTGAACTGTTGGGTATGAAGATGCTGGAGGAATTTGATGGCATGTTTGCGTTTGCTTTATATGATGCACATAATCGAAGAGTTTATTTGGCAAGGGATCGTGCGGGGAAAAAGCCATTATATGTTTACGCCCGGGAAGGAGGATATGTTTTTTCGTCAGAACTAAATATTCTTTACCAGGCAGTGCACCCGGAAATTGATTATGATTCGCTGTCAGATTACCTCTATCTTGGACATCACTATAAGAATGCGACACCTTATCTTTTGGTTGATGAGCTGGAGAACGGCAATTATCTTTCAATTGATACATTGACAGGAAGGTCAGAAAAAACCACCTGGTTCAAGATCGAGGATCATTTCCGAACCAATATAGATTTGGATTACGAAGATTCGATGGAGTGTGTAGACGGAATGATCAATGATTCAGTAAAAAGACGAATTGATAGTTCTGATCTTGATGTTGGTTCTTTCTTAAGCGGTGGCATAGACAGCGGTTTGGTAACCGCAATAGGTGCTGGGCACACGAACAGGATTAAGACGTTTACAGTGAAAATGGAAGGTGCATTTGATGAGTCCGGGTTGGCACAACAGGTCGTGGATCACTATAACACCGACCATAAAGTGGTTAATATTGATTTCTCTGGTCTTCAACATGATGTAGAAAAAATACTGATCAATTATGGAGAACCCGTCTCGGATAATTCTGTAATACCCAGCTATTACGTAGCTAAAGAGGCAAAAAAGCACATCACAGTTGTGTTAAATGGTGATGGAGCGGATGAGTTATTTGGAGGATACAGGCGTTATGTGCCATTCAGACATATAGATTTTTTTCATAGGGGAAGATTGGCAAAAGCTTCTTCCAGAATACTGACAAATGTTTTGCCTGTTGCAGTTAGCAAGCAAAGTACTTATACTTACCTGTATCGCCTGCTTAAGTTTTCCGGGTATTCTGATATTATAAAAATGTATTGTTCTGCCTCATCTGACCTGTTTGTGGGCTTTGAGGATCAGTTTCTGGTGAAGCCGTTGATGAAGAAGCTGACAAAAGATCTTGAAAAGATTAACGAATACCCCATATCATCGTTAAAAAAGCTTTTGCTGATGGATTTTGATTCTATGTTATTTGGCCGTTTATTACCAAAAATGGATATAGCAACAATGGCGCACTCACTGGAAGGAAGAAGCCCTTTTCTTTCAAAAGAGCTTTTAGAATTTGCGCCGGCATTATCGGATGACCATAAAATAAAAGGGGTTAGGACTAAAGTTATGCTGAGAGATCTGGCTAAGAAGTATCTTCCAGAAGACCTTATTAATCAACCTAAAAGAGGCTTTGAAGTTCCTCTAGCTAAGTGGATAGACACTGAACTTAAAGAAATCATAAATTTTTATCTTCTGGCACCTGATGCATTGTATCCCAGTATACTGAAAAGGAAATTTATAGAAGACCTCATCTCCGGAAAAATTAGAGTGTCCAGTGAATGCCGAGCCAAAATGTTGTTCTGTGTTTTCGGTCTTGAAGTCTGGTACAGAAATTTATAGAGTTCAAATCACCTGTTTTTTTTAACGTAAAAATCTAATATTATGAAAGTTTTGGTCACTGGCGCAGCTGGTTTCATAGGATTCCATTTAACAAAATATCTGCTTGAAAGAGGTGATGAAGTAATTGGTATTGATAACATCAATGACTATTATGATGTTAATCTGAAGTATAGCCGAATTCAGGAAACAGGTATTGCTAAGGAAGCAATCTCTTATGGAGAAATGATCCCGAGTACAAAATACTCGAAATATAAATTTGCCAAAATAGACATTACAGACCATGGTAAATTAAAGCGACTCTTCAAAACCTGCCATTTTGATGCAGTTTGTAATCTGGCCGCGCAGGCTGGAGTGAGGTATAGCTTAACCAACCCAAAAGCCTACGTGGATTCCAATATCGTTGGATTTTTGAATATTTTAGAATGCTGCAGGGTACATTATATCAAGCATCTTGTATATGCGAGCTCATCAAGTGTGTATGGTTTAAATGAGAAAATGCCCTTTTCTACCAATCACGGTGCAAACCATCCTGTATCATTATATGCCGCCTCAAAAAAAAGTAATGAACTTATGGCTCATGCATATAGTCATCTCTTTGGGATACCAACTACAGGGCTAAGGTTTTTCACTGTTTATGGCCCATGGGGCAGGCCAGATATGGCTCTGTTTCTTTTTACAAAGGCAATTGCTGAAAACCAGCCTATTGAAATATATAACAATGGAAAGATGAGCAGGGATTTTACCTATATTGATGATATAATTTCCGGGATAATAAGTGTTATTGATTCCCCTGCGAAACCTGATCCGATGTGGAGTGGAATAGAGCCGGACCCATCTGCTTCGAAGGTTCCTTACAGGGTACTGAATATAGGAAGAGGTGAGTCCGTTAGTTTGATGAGTTTTGTTACGGAAATTGAGAAAAATTTAAACCAAACTGCTAAAAAGATTTTTTTACCAATGCAAAACGGTGATGTTGTGGAGACCTGGGCTGATATTTCGCAAATGCAGGAACTATTGAAATATAATCCCACAGTTTCCGTTACCGAAGGAGTAAGAAATTTTGTTTCCTGGTATAAAGATTTTTATCCTGCTTATAAACCTTTAGAGACTGAGAGAGTACCGGTATTTGCCCATTAGATGTGTTTTTATTAAAAGAGCTTGTGTTCTTTTTTTTCAAAAATAAATGTACCGTGTTTAACACAGCACACAAAATTGGACTTTATTTGACATTATTATTACAAATAATGCGTGTTTAAACTTGCTTTTTTTATGACTTCCTAACTTATTTTATAAAAAAGTCACTTTTTTACTTTTTTATTTAAAAAATGAGCTTGGAAAAATATTTTCTGGAATAGTTAATGTCAGTCATAAATATTTTCTGTCCTTAATGTCATGTAAAATCCTAAATAATTATATGAGAAAAGTCTCTTAAAAGGATTAAATTGTCAGATTTCAATTTTTGATCAGGTACTTATTTTAGCTGCCTCTTTACTGAAAACCAGTAGGTTTCCATAATTTTTTGAATGTATAATGGACTCGCTTTAAGCGTTACTATTGTATACAAAAAAATCATATGGAAAGAAAAACCCTATTAACAAATCGATTGCCCATGAGCCTTCTATTGCTGCTAGTTGTTATAACTTTTAGTAAATGTAAAAAAGGTGCGGATGTGGCTCCAATTCAAGGTCCTGATCAAGCTGCTATACTTGCGGTCAGTGAAAACACATTAGGATCTTTAAGAACTTTAAATACGACTAAAGCAGTCAAAGATGAAGGCTTTAGTTATAAATTTTACGATGATCTGGGTACTCCCAGTGATTCACCTACCCAACTTACGGTGTCAAGTCTAAGAATCTTTGAAAATGGAAAGGAAATTGGTCCTCCACATTCGGTTCACAATGACATACGCACTGCAGGTAAGGGCAGATTCAGCCATTGGCTGGGTGGACTGTATTTTTCAACGTCTGATAACAGTGATCCAAGGACAAACGGACGCACCTACACCTATTCTATAGATGGGTCGGCAGGAACTCCACCGGTTACAAGTAAACCTGATCCGGCTCCGGCACCGACACAACAAAATAAAATTATAGGTTATGCAAATGTTGACGGGAGCACAACCGGCGGAATTAGTGGGAAAACAGTAACTGTATCAACACTATCTGACTTAAAAAAATCAGCCGAATCAGATTCGCCATTGATCATTAGGGTTTCCGGCGTAATAACAGGCTCCGGCTTTGTCAGTATCAAATCAAATAAATCAATACTTGGAATGAAAGGTTCCAGACTCGAGGGAGTTGGTTTGCTTGTTTATGGTACCAGTAATGTGATCATACAGAATATGACCATCAGAAATGTTGTCACCTACTCGAATATCGTAATTAAAGAAGGTGCTCATCATGTTTGGGTTGATCACTGTGATCTGTCTTCGGATAGAAATCATGGTTGGGATTATTACGATGGTTTACTTGACGTTGGTAACAGGGCAGATTATGTGTCTCTTTCCTGGAACAGATTGCATGATAGCCATATACCGATGTTAATTGGTTTCGGTGATGGAAATACAAATGATACGGGACATCTTCGTACTACTGTTTACAATAATTATTTTTACAATTGTTCCGAACGTCAGCCAAGTACCAGGTTCGGATACATGCATTGCTTCAATAATTATCTGTCAAACGGTAGTGGATATGGCATAGGTGTTACTATGGGTGCAACCGTACGTACAGACAACAACTATTTCGAAAATCAAAAAGTTCCTATTTTTACAGACTACAACGCAAGACCTGGCTATGTCAGCGGTGCGGCCACCAATTATTACAAAGGCTCCGGTGCGAATAAAATCTCAACTTCAGCATCTACCTGGGTGCCTGCTTATGAGTATAAATCAGCATTGATCGCTGTTGCAAATGTTCCGTCAACAGTAGTAAATGGCTCAGGCGCGATACTAACTTTGTAGATCAGTCAAGATTTTTTAGTCTTCATAAATATTTATAGATCAGTCTAATGTCATGCGACAGGAGACTGATCTTTTCTGGTTATATATACATATTTTATGGAAATTAAAAGAAAGAGGATCCTGGTCTCCTGTGATTCTCCGCGATCTTTACTGGCTTTCAGGGGTAAATTAATTGAAGAATTAATTACAAAATCTGAAGTACACATTTTTACTCCGGAAATATCGGATCAGTTAACGAAGGATAAACTCACTTCAATCGGAGTTATCGTTCATCAAAACAAATTGAACCCCAGTAATGTCTCTATCTGGTCGGATCTGAGATATTTGCAACAATTGTATAGTCTGATCAGAACTATTAGACCAGAAGTATTTTTTCCCTATACTTTTAAACCTGTAATCTATGGAACTATTGTCGCAAGATTCTGCAATGTAAAGTACATTACACCAATGCTTACAGGACTTGGTAACAACTTTTCCAAATTCCATGAGAAGCTTACCCTGGTTCAGCGCATCACGCAGTTACTTCTTAAATTTAGTCTACGGCCACATGAAAATCTTAGTGTTATTTTTCAAAACTCTGATGATTATGAAACATTATTGAATGCTGAAATTCTCAGTTTGAAAAACAGGACGTTCGTTGTAAATGGTTCAGGTGTAGATTTGTCTTATTATAAATATTCTGCTCCCGATCTAAAAACAATTAGCTTTCTGATGATTGCAAGACTCATCAATGCTAAGGGCATTAGAGAATATTATGAAGCTGCCAAAGTGTTAAAACATAAATTTCCTCAACTCACTTTTAGATTAATCGGCCCTTACGATGACAATATAGATGCGATTGATGAAGATCTTTACACAAAAATAAAAACTGAAGGTGTTATAGAGTATCTGGGTCTTATAGAAGATGTTAGACCCTACATCCGGGAGTCTTCCATTGTAGTTTTGCCTTCTTACTATGGTGAAGGAATCCCACGCTGCATATTAGAAGGAATGGCCATGGGAAGAGCAGTAATTACCAGTAATTCAGTTGGATGTAAAGAAACAGTTAATCCACATCCGTCTGATATAAATGGCTTCCTGATACCAATTATGAATATTAATGAATTGACTAGTAAAATGGAGCACTATGTCGAACATCCCGGCGACATCATCAGGTTTGGAATAAACGGAAGAAAGTACGCCGAAGAGAAGTTTGACGTGAATAAGGTCAATAAATATATGGTGCAAATCTTGGAAGGATCACATGGGTTATCATAGCTACATCACTCGCGACAGAGATAGCTGGAATGCTTATGTGAATAGGGCATTGATTAGCGAGGCTTACCACACCTGGCACTATCATTCTTTGAACAAGGAAGGCGAGGCTGTTTTATTTGTTGTCAATTACAACGGTGACTTCATTGCGTTGCCATTGATAAAGAGAAAGATTAAAGATTCATCTTTCTTTGACCTGACATCTGTTTACGGCTACGCAGGCCCCATTTCAAACGTGGACCTTTCAAATATACCGGCCCAGTGGATCTCCTATTTCAGAACTGCTTTTGTTGATTTTATGTCTGCAGAAAAGTGCATTTGCGTGTTTTCACGTCTGCATCCTTTTATAAATCAACACTTGTTGATTCAAAGCATCGGTGATGTCCGGGGTAATGGCAATACCATTTATATCGACCTTCAACAGCCCGTGGAAATGCAAAGATCCAAGTATCATAAACGGCTGTCCCGTCAGATCAGACAACTCTATAAAGCGGATTATATCATTAGGGAGGCATCTTCTTCAGAAGAAATCCGCGATTTTACAGAAATATACCATGAAAATATGGATCGGCTTGGCGCATCTCCTGCCTATTATTTTGACGAGCAATATTTTAAAGATCTTCTTAAAAATGACCAATTTCAGTGTAAGCTTATCCTGGTTTATGAAAAAACACAGCTTATTTGCGGTGCCGTTATTTTTCTATCAAAGACTATTGTCAGAAATCATCTTTCAGCCACATCAGCTACGCATTTGAATGAATCTCCAAGCAAAATGCTAACAGATTATATCAGTATAATAGGTCGTGATGCAAGTGCAAACGTTTTCCACCTTGGAGGAGGAGTAGGCGGCAGGCGCGATAGTCTTTTTACTTTTAAGAGCTATTTTTCAGATCAGGAGATTGAAGACAGGATATGGTGCTACATCAATGATAAGAAAACCTATGATGCACTGGTACAAGAATATTCAAATAATCTGGCTGATTCCACGGGGTATTTTCCCGCCTACCGCCAAAATTTTTCAAAGGAAACTGTTCAAACTGCCGACTGAACAGACCCAATCTTTAATCGCCATTTAAACACTTAGCATAACATGAAAAATAAATTTAACTA
>Ga0126314_10000965_pt1 | contig 13564 bp, 12 predicted proteins | sample Plot105B_FD_92535 | JGI IMG/M metagenome (GOLD analysis project Ga0126314, IMG submission 92535) | Serpentine soil microbial communities from UC McLaughlin Reserve, CA, USA - Plot105B | ecosystem: Environmental > Terrestrial > Soil > Grasslands | place: USA: UC McLaughlin Reserve, Lake County...
GTGCTGCGCCGGGTGCGCAGGGCCGCGGGCGAGGTGGTCGTCGTCACCGACCCGCCGCGGGTGACGTTCGATGTCCCGGCCTGCGTCTCCGAGCACCTCTCGGACCTGCGCCGCTGCGCGTTCGCGCGCGGCCCTGCGGCCGAACGCGCGACGAGGGTGAGCGCCGCGGCGGGCGCCATCCCTGGCGTCCGGGTGCTCGACCCCACGGCCCAGCTGTGCCTCGGCGACACGTGCCCGAGCGTGATCGGCGACGTGCTCGTCTACCGCAACAGCGGCCACCTCACCGCGAGCTTCGTCGCGACGCTCGGCCCGTGGCTCGGGCGGCAGCTGGCGCGCCGCGTCGCGCCGCCCGGCGCGTCGTAACCTTGGCGCCGTGATCGAGGGGCTGGTCGAACAGATCGAGGCGCGCTACGCCGACGTGCAGGAGCAGATGTCGGATCCGGAGGTGATCTCGGACCGCAAGCGCTACGCGGACGCCGGCCGCCTGTTCAACCAGCTCTCGCCCGCCGCCAAGCTCGCCGAGGAGTGGCGGCTCGCGCGCTCGGACGCCGAGGGCGCCCAGGAGCTGCTCGACGAGGGTGGCGAGGACCCCGAGCTGCGGGCCGAGCTCAACGACGCGCGCGCCCGGATCGAGCGCCTCGAGGAGCAGATCCGCCTCGCGATGGTCGAGCGCGACCCCAACGACGACAAGAACGTGATCGTCGAGATCCGCGGCGGCGCCGGCGGCGAGGAGGCCGGCCTGTGGGCGGGCGACCTCTACCGCATGCTCACGCGCTACGCGGAGCGGCGCGGGTTCTCGACCGAGACGATGGACGCCTCCGACGGCTCCTACACGTTCGAGGTCAAGGGCGACGGCGCCTACTCCGTGTTCAAGTTCGAGGGCGGCACGCACCGCGTGCAGCGCGTGCCCGAGACCGAGTCCCAGGGGCGCATCCACACCTCGACGGCGACCGTCGCGGTGTTGCCGGAGGCCGAGGACGTCGACGTGGAGATCGACCAGAACGACCTGCAGATCGACGTCTACCGCTCCTCCGGCCCGGGCGGGCAGTCGGTCAACACGACCGACTCCGCCGTGCGCATCACGCACAAGCCGACGGGCATCGTGGTCTCGATGCAGGACGAGAAGTCGCAGCTGCAGAACCGCGAGCGCGCGTTCAAGGTGCTGCGCGCGCGGCTCTACGAGGCCAAGGTCGCCGAGCAGCAGGCCGAGCTGGCCGCCGACCGCCGCTCGCAGGTCGGCACCGGCGAGCGCGCGGAGAAGATCCGCACCTACAACTATCCCGAGCGGCGCGTGACCGACCACCGCGTGAAGCTCACGGTCCACAACCTCGACGCGCTGCTGGCCGGCGAGCTGGACGAGATGACCGCCGCGCTGCAGGACGCCGAGAAGCGCGCCCGGCTCGAGCGGGCCGCCGCTTAAGGGGGATCTGACCCGACCGTCCCTGCCACACTGGGGCGGGTGCCTCGGACACCGCTAGCCCAGACCTCGGTCCGCGACGCGCTCGACAGCGCCCTGATCGCCCTCACCGCGGCCGGCTGCGACACGCCCCGCCTCGACGCGGAGCTGCTGCTCGCCGACGCGATGGGCGTCGACCGCGCGGCGATCGTCTCCGACCCCGGCCGGGAGCTCGCCCCTGAGCAGGCGCGGCGCTTCCAGACCTACGCGATGCGGCGCGCGCAGCGCGAGCCCGTCGCCTACATCCTCGGCACCAAGGGCTTCCGCACGATCGACCTGCTGGTCGACGCGCGCGTGCTGATCCCGCGCCCGGAGACCGAGCACCTCGTCGAGGCCGCGCTCGACTTGCCGCAGGGCGCTCGGGTGGCCGACGTCGGCACGGGCTCGGGCGCGGTGGCGCTGGCGCTGAAGGCCGAACGGCGCGACCTCGAGGTGCTCGCCACCGACGCCAGCCCGGACGCGCTCGCCGTCGCGCGGGCGAACGCCGAGCGGCTCGGGCTCGACGTGGAGCTGCTGGAGGGCGACCTGCTGGCGCCCGTCGGGGGCCCGCTCGACGCGGTGCTCTCCAATCCGCCGTACATCGCCGACGCCGACCGCGGCACGCTCGCCCCGGACATCACGCACCACGAGCCCGAGGTCGCGCTCTATGGGGGCCGGGACGGGATGGCGGTGATCCGCCGGCTGGCGCCGCAGGCGGCGGCGAGCGGCGCGTCCATGCTCGCGCTCGAGGTCGGCTTCGGGCAGGCCGGGGCGGTGGCGGAGGTCGTCCGCGAGGCGGGCTTCGCCGACACGCGGGCGATCGCCGATCTGGCCGGGATCGAGCGTGTGGTGGTGGGGCTGCGCTGATGCTCGGGCCCTCCGACGCCGAGACGTTCGCGCGCTGCATCACGGTCGGCGGCGTGGCCGTGTTCCCGGCCGACACCGTCTACGGGCTCGCCTGCGAGCCCGACACCCGCGACGCCGTCGAGCGCCTGTACGCGCTCAAGGGCCGCCGGCCCGGCAAGCCCGCGGCGGTGATGTTCTTCGACCCCGAGCTGGCGTTCGCCGCGCTGCCCGAGCTCGAGCCGCGCACGCGCGCGCTGCTCGAGCGGCTGCTGCCCGGCGGGATCACCGCGCTGCTGCCGAACCCGCTGCGCCGCTACCCGCTCGCCTGCGGGCCCGACCCGCACACGCTCGGCCTGCGCGTGCCCGCGCTCGGTCCCGGGCTCGACGCGCTGTCCGAGATGCGCTGGCCCGTGATGCAGAGCTCGGCCAACCTGGCGGGCGGGATGGACGCCCACCGGCTCGAGGAGGTCCCGGAGGCGATCCGCCGGGGCGCCGACCTCGTGCTCGACGCCGGCGAGCTGGCCGGCACGCCGTCGACGGTCGTCGACCTGCGCCGCTTCGAGCTCGACGGCATGTGGGCCGTGCTGCGCCAGGGCGCGGTGCCCGAGCGCGACATCGAGCTGGCCGCGGCGGACGCCTAGGCCGGTGGTACGGTCAGGAGCCCCACGCGAACCTGGAGCTCGCCGATGACCGACCTGCAGCCCGACTACTTCGAGCGTCCCCTCGCCGACGTCGACCCCGAGGTCGCCGAGGCGATCGAGCGCGAGCTCCACCGGCAGCAGCGCACGCTGGAGATGATCGCCTCGGAGAACTTCGTGCCGCAGGCGATCCTCGAGTGCCAGGGGAGCGTGCTCACGAACAAGTACGCCGAGGGCTATCCCGGCAAGCGCTACTACGGCGGCTGCGAGCACGTCGACGTGATCGAGCAGCTCGCGATCGACCGCGCGAAGGCACTGTTCGGGGCCGAGCACGCCAACGTCCAGCCGCACGCCGGCGCGCAGGCCAACACGTCCGTCTACCACGCGCTGCTGCAGCCCGGGGACACGATCCTGGGCCTCGCGCTGCCGCACGGCGGCCACCTCTCGCACGGCATGAAGATCAACGTGTCCGGGCGCCTGTACGACATCGCGCCCTACGAGGTGGACCGCGAGACGTGCGTGATCGACATGGACGAGGTCGAGCGGATCGCCAAGGAGCGCCGCCCGAAGCTGATCCTCGCCGGCTGGTCGGCCTACCCGCGCTTCCTGGACTTCGAGCGCTTCCGCGCGATCGCGGACGAGGTCGGGGCCTACCTGATGACCGACATGGCGCACTTCGCCGGCCTGGTCGCGGCGGGGCTGCACCCGAACCCCGTGCCGTACTCCGACGTGGTCACGACGACCATCCACAAGACGCTCGGCGGGGCGCGCGGCGGCATGATCCTGTGCCGCGAGGAGTTCGCGAAGAAGATCAACTCGGCGGTGTTCCCGGGCCAGCAGGGCGGCCCGCTGGAGCACGTGATCGCCGGCAAGGCCGTCGCGCTGAGGATCGCGGGCACGGAGCTGTTCCGCGAGCGCCAGCAGCGCACGGTGGACGGCGCGAAGGCCGTCGCCGAGAAGCTGCTCGGCGCGGGCTCCGGCGTGAACGTCCTCACGGGCGGCACCGACGTGCACCTGGTGCTCGTCGACCTGCGCGAGTCCGAGCTGGACGGGCAGATGACCGAGGACCGGCTGCACGACATCGGGATCACCGTCAACCGCAACGCCGTGCCGTTCGACCCGCGCCCGCCGGCCGTGTCGTCAGGGCTGCGCGTCGGCACGTCGGCGCTCGCCACCCGCGGCGTGCAGGCCGAGGACTTCAGCGAGATCGGCGACATCATCGCCCGCGCGCTGCAGCCCGGCTTCGACGGCGTCAAGGCCGAGCTGGCCGAGCGCGTGACCGCGATCGCCGATCGCCATCCGCTGTACGCGCAGCTGGGCGCGCCCGCAGCGATCGCCTGAGCACGCGCCCGTGACGGCGACCGTCCGGGCGGAGCGCGCGAGGGGCACGTCCGCCCCGCGCGCGCTGCGCGCGCTCGTCGCGCTGCAGCTGATCGCGCTGCTGGTGCTGGCCGGCGTGACCGCCTCGCGCTTCCGGGTGTGGGCGGACATCGACGAGCGCCCGCACTACGACTACGTCCAGACGATCGCCGAGGAGCAGCGGATCCCCCGGCCGACCGACCTCGTCAGCCCGGAGGTCCAGGCGATCACGGACCGCACGTGGCCGCAGCCGAGCCAGACCGACCGCGCGGCGATCGGCCAGACCGGCCGCAGCTTCGAGGCGATCCAGCCGCCGTTGTACTACGTCGCCGCCGTGCCCGCGTTCGCCGCCGTCGGCGACCATCGCGACAAGGTCTACGCGCTGCGCATCTTCGACACGCTGCTGCTGGCCGTGACCGTGCTGCTGCTGTGGCGCCTCGCGCGCGCTGTCGCGCCCGCCGCGCGCGCCGTCGCCGCGGAGCGCGCCGGGCCCCCGCGCGGCGCGGCCGCGCTGGCCGGGTTCTCCGCGGCGCTGCTCGTGCTGCTGTGGCCGGGAGTCGTCGTGCGGAGCGTCACGGTCGGCAACACGCCACTCGAGCTGGCGCTCGCGACCGGCTTCCTGCTCGTCCTCTGGCGGGCCGACGGCGACACGCGCGCGCGGCCGATGGTGCTCGCCTCTGTGCTGCTCGGGCTGTGCCTGCTGACCAAGCTCACGCTCGTGCTGCTCGCGCCGCTGTTCCTGGTCGTGCTCGCGCGGCGCGCATGGGCGGGCGCGCCGCGCGCGCAATGGGCGCTCGCCGCCGTGCCGCTGCTGCTGCTCGCCCCGTGGCTCGCGCTGAACATCGAGCGCTACGGGTCGTTGACGGTGAACGCGCTCGGCACGCCGGGCGTCGTGGGCTCGGTGCAGACGGCGGGCCTGCTCGACCGCGTGGGCGACATGCCGCATTGGGCGGCCAAGCTGTTCGACGGCGTGCTGCCGCAGGAGTGGATCCTGCAGCTCGACGTCTGGTGGGTGCGGCTCGTCGCCGACGGGCTGCTGCTCGGATTGGTGGCCGTAGGGATCGCGGCGCTCGTCGCCGGCCGGCGCGAGTGGCGCGCGTGGTTCTTCGCGCTCCCGGCGATCGCCGGCCTGGGCCTGCTCGTCGGCGTCTACACGCTGACCGGCAGCCTGGAGATCTTCCTGCTGCGCTACGTCTACCCAGCGCTGTCGCCGCTCGCGCTCGGCGCCGGGATCGTGCTCGCCGGCCGAGTCCCGTCGCGCGTGCAGGTCGCGGTCCTGAGCGTCGGCACGCTGGCCGTGTTCGGGCTGTGGGTGCGCTTCGCCGGCTTCTACTGGTTCAACGACATCGGCGCGAAGCTGGGGATCTGACCGCGCGCTGGCGGCGCCGCGCCACGGCCCGTAGAGTTGCGCCGTGGAAGGCCCGTCCCAGGCGCTGCGCCCGCAGTCCGCGCACGAGGTGGTGGACCGGTTGCGCGCGCAGCGCGCGGGCACGCCGTACATGCTGTTCCGCGACGGCGAGCGCCGCCAGCGGATCGTGGCGCTGGGCGAGGAGCCGCCGCTCGTGCACATCGGCCGCGGCCCGGCCTGCGAGATCGCGCTCCGGTGGGACACCGAGGTGTCGCGGGTTCACGCGATCCTCGAGCGCGCGGGCGGCCACTGGACGCTGGTCGACGACGGCCTCTCGCGCAACGGGTCGTTCGTGAACGGACATCGCGTGCGCGGCCGCACCCGGCTCGCGGACCGGGACGAGATCGCCGTAGGGCGCACGCGGCTGCTGTTCATCTCGGAGTCCGAGCCGACGCTCACGCCGACCGACGCGACCACTGAGAACGGGCGCCCGCAGCTCTCGGAGGCCCAGCGGCGCGTGCTGGTCGCGCTCTGCCGCCCGATGCTCTCGGACCGGTTCGCCGGCCCGGCCTCGAACCGCGAGATCGCCGACGCGCTGTTCCTCAGCGTCGACACGGTCAAGAGCCACCTGCACGTGCTCTTCGACCGCTTCGGAATCGGCGACGTGCCGCAGAACCGCAAGCGCGCCGAGCTCGCGCGCCGCGCGATCGAGCGCGGCGCGGTCGCCCGCTGATCAGCGGTCGGCGCCGCACCAGAAGCCGCGCCCGCGCACCCGCTGCGGGTAACCCGCGCGGGCGAGCAGCGCCTGCGCCCGCAGGGCGCGCTTTCGCACGCAGGCGATGTCGACCCCGAGGCGTCGCAGCGCCGCGGTCACCCGGTCGTCCGCGACGTCGGGTCCCAGCCCGTGCGTCACGAACGCCCACAGCAGCAGGCGCTCCGGACGCTGCGCCGCGGGCGAGGCGGGCAGGGTGCGCGTGTAGAACAGCCGCGGCGCGACGGCGGTCACGCGGCCGTCGAGCATCAGCAGCGTGGAGCTCAGCCCGGGCGGGGCGAGCACGACGTCGCCCGGCCGGGCCGCGCGGGCCAGCCGCGATGCGATCGCGAGCTGGCCGGGGTCGCGCTTGAGCGCCGGATGCCCGGCGAGCTCGGTGCCGCGTCCCTCCCACACGGGGGTACCGGCGAGCGCCAGCAGGGCGCCCACGGCGAGCGCCGGCAGCAGGCGTACGGCCGCACTGCGGTGCCACGCCGCCGGCTGCGTCGCGGCGACGCCCAGCAGCGCCGCGAGCGGCATGGCCCACAGCAGCCGCCACAGCGGCCGCCCGAGCCCGGTCAGGTGGTGGATCAGCAGCGGAAGCCCCGGCGCGAAGGCCAGCGCGACGGCCAGCGCCACGACGGCCATCCCGACCCGGGCGCAGCGCGGGACGAGCAGCAGCGGCGCCACGAGGGCGGCCGCCAGCACGACGAACCCGAGCAGCCCGTGTCCCAGCGCGGGGACCACGAGCACCTCGGGCGCGATCTGCTTCGGCCGCCACTCCGCCGGCTGCCTCGCGGTGGAGGCGAGGGCGGCGACGATGGCGGCCACGGGATAGGCGGACGCCGCTACTGCGCCGGCCGCGGCGCGCCGCGGCGTGCGGAGCGCGGTCGGCGCCAGGCACGCGACGGCGATCACGGGGACGAGGAACGCCGCGGTCGTGGACAGCCCGACGGCGGCCGCGCCCGTGGCGCTCAGCAGCGCGAGGCTCCCGCGCCGCGGCCGTGCGGCATGGTCGTGCAGGAGCGAGAGCAGCAGCGGCACGAGCACGACCGCGAGGATCACCTTGCCCTGCCAGGCCCGCGTGACGAAGAACTCGCCGGGAAGGTGGGGGATCGCCGATCGCGGGTCGCTTGCGGACTCCACCGCGGTGAGCAGGAACACGAGGGCGACGGAGAGCGCGGGCGCGACGAGGCGGACCTGCCACGTGCGCAGCAGCCGCCACAGCGCCAGCACCGCGAGCGCGGCGACGACCGGTGCGGCGACGAGGTGCGCGAGCGCCGTCGCGCTCACGTCCGCCACGCCGGCGACCGCACCGAAGAGCGGCTCGATGGACGGCAGCGGCGGGGAGAACACGGCCGGCAGCGTGTCGTGGGAGTGCAGCGTGTCGCCCAGCGGGAAGCGGCCGTACTCGGAGATCCAGGTCGCCTGGCGCAGGTAGTAGGCGTCGTCGACGTTGGGCTTGACCAGGAACAGCGTCAGTGCCGCCAGCGACGCCGCCCACGCCAGCGCGACGGGCGCGCCGTCCCGGGCCGGGCCGGCCGCCACGAGCGGCCCGCGCGCCGCCGCGAGCAGGACCACGCCGGCCGCCGCGGTCCACAGGCCCCACGTGCGCGGCCACGGCACCGGCGCGAACGCGACCACGGCAGCGGCGGCGAGCGCCATGCCGGCGGCCGCCGCGGCGAGCGCCGCAGAACCGGCGGGCCGGTCACCATGCGAGCCGGCCGGCGACGCGCCGGCAGCCGTACCGATCACGGGGGTCGCGCGGAGCGCGAGCATCGCGCACGGCACGGCGCCCGCCCCGAGCACGCCCAGGGCCCACGCTGCGCGCAGCTCGAGGAGCAGGCACCCGTGGTAGGCGACCGTCCAGACCGCGAGCGCGAGCGCGCAGAACGCCAGCAGCGCATCGCATGCCCAGGCCGTGCCGCCGCGCGTGCCGGCCGGCGGTCCGCCCGCCGGCTCCGGCGCGTCGCGTGCAGCGATCCTCGTGCAGGCCATGGCCCGAGCGTCGGGGCCGGGCGCCCGCCGGCCCATGGGGCACAGGGATGAAGCGCTGCCACGGAGGGGGGAGCCGTTCCTCCCTCAGGGGGATGGCGCGCGCCGCGGCGCGCGGGCGAGGCGGCGATCGGCTACCGGACCCTGTTCCAGGATCCCGGCCCGTCACGGACCGGCGGACCTCTCGCTCGACAACCACGCGATCGAGCTCATCAACGCCGCGGTGCCCGGACCGAAGGTCCGCTTCACTTCCGCGACTTCAACTCCGAGCCCATCGCTGACGCACTGATCGCGGCGCACTTGTGCGGCGTTGAGGTCGACGTCAGTCAACGCCGGTAAGAAGGACGGGTGTTTCTGGCCGCTCCGACAACTAGTGGAACGAATCGACAGCGCTATGGCACGCAGATCGACTCCACTTGCGGGCGCGCCCATAGGGTCGCCGCGCCGGCCGGCACACCCACTTCCCCACCCAGCGCCCTTGCCGTTACGCGGCGCGCGACTCCCCCGAGCCGAGGTGTCCCCATCACGCCGCGAGCCGCGCGCCGAGCCCGATCAGCGCCGCGCCCGTGAGCCGCTCCGTCCAGGCCCGCACCCGCGGGCGGCGGACGAGCTCACGGGCGCGGTGCAGCCCGATCACGAAGCCCGTCCAGAACACGAGGCACAGCGCCCCGTAGACGAGCAGCAGCAGCGCCACGCGCAGCGACGCGCCGGGGCCGGGCGCGACGAGCTGCGGCACGACCGCCACGAAGTAGACGCCGACCTTCGGGTTGAGGGTCATGCTCAGCAGCCCCTCACGGAACGGCGATCCGCCGCGGCGGCGCTGGGCGGCGGCCTCCTCCTCGACGGGCCGGCGGGCGCGCCGGATCGCCGCGACGCCGAGCCACAGCAGATAGAGCCCGCCGAGCAGCTTGACGACGCCGAAGACGTGCGCGCTCGAGGCGAGCAGCGCCGATAGGCCGGCCGTCGCGGCGGCCACGTGCACGGCCATGCCCGCGGCGAGGCCGCGCACCGCCGCGAAGCCCGTCCGGCACCCGCCGCTCAGCACCCGGCTGGTCAGCAGCGCCTGGTTGGGGCCCGGCGTGAGGATCAGCAGCACGGACAGGCCGAGGAACGTCAGCACGGCGCCGACGGTAGCGCGCGCCGCGGCGTGGGAGCACTCAGCGGCGCGCCCGCCAGCCGCGCCGGCCGAGCACGAGCCGCCGCGGCAGCTCCGCCACCACCGGCTCCAGCGCGGCCACGACCTCGGCGGCCGTCGGGCGGTCGGCCGGCTGCGGGGCGAGCATGTTGCGCAGCAGCTCGGCCAGCGGTTCCGGCGTGCGGCGGGGCAGCGGGGCGGGCCCGCCGGCCAGCTGCGGGAAGCGCACGAGCGGGTCCTCCGAGCGGCCGGCGCCCTCGGGACGCGGGAACGGCCGCTCGCACGTCATGGCCAGGTACATCGTCGCGCCGAGCCCGAACACGTCGACCGGCGGCCCGAGCTCGCCCCGCGAGCGATCGCACTGCTCCGGCGCCATGTAGGCGTCCGTCCCGACGGGCTTTCGCAGCCGCGCGGCGGCTACGAGCCCGCGCGAGACACTGAAGTCGATCAGCCGCGGCGGGGCGCCCATCACGAGGTTGTCGGGCTTGACGTCGAGGTGGACCACGTCCTCGCGCGACAGATAGTGCAGGGCCGACGCGACGTGCATGCCGAGCGGCAGCAGCTGCTCGAGGCCGAGTGGGCCGTCGCGCTCCAGCAGCGACTGCAGCGTCGGGCCCTCGAGGTGCTCCAGCAGCAGGTGGGGGAACGGGCCCGCCGCCGCCGTCCCGAACCCGCGCACCACGACGGGGTGGGCGATCCGCGCCAGCAGGTCGCCCTCGCGCGTCAGGTCACGCAGAGCAGCGGCGTCCTCGGCCTGGTCCGGCCGCAGGACCTTCGCGACGAGCACCGCGAGCCGGTGCTCGTCCCAGACGAGGAAGACCTCGTAGCGCCGGCCGCCGCCGATCCGGCGCAGCACGGTGCGGCCCGGGGCGATCGCGTCGCCCTCCACCAGTCCCCACGTCGGGCGCGGCCGCTTCGCGCGCTCCCACGGCGGCGGCTCGGCCACCGTCGACAGCCCGCCCACGGTCTCGCGACCCGGCCGGGGCGCCATCAGTGTCCGCCGTCTGCGTCCTCGTCGTCGGCCGCGGCGAGCCCGGCCTTCGAGTTGGCGAGCGTGGCGGCCGGCTGGTCGCCGACCTTGCTCGGCGTCACGGGCGGAGCCGGCGCCATCCAGGTCAGGGGGGCGGCGAACACGAGCACGAGGACGGCGGCGAACGCCGCCAGCGCCTTGACGAGCGACCGCTGGACGGCCTCCGCCTCGAGCTCGGGATCGTCGGTGAGCGCCAGGAAGGCGCGCGCGATGGAGTGATGGGCCGGGAGGGTGAGGGTTGCGGTGTTGCGCATATGCCTCGGCGCGTGGTGTCCCCGCAGAGCGGGCTTCGCAATCCGGGTTTTCGGCGCCCGGAGAGCGGCCCCTGCCTGCGTTATGCCCGGCAAGGGCCGGCTCAGCCGCGCACGGCGGCCAGCGTGCGCTCGAGCCCGTCGGCGAGCTCGACCCGCGCCTCCCAGCCCAGGACCTCGCGTGCCAGCGCGGGGTCGACGGCGCTGCGGATGATCTCGCCGGTGCGCTCCGGCGCGTGCTCGAGCTCGAACGGGGCCCCGTTCCCCCGCGCCCGCAGTGCGTCCGCGAGCTCGATCACCGACGTCTCCGTGCCGGTCCCGATGTTGCAGGACCCCGCCCAGTCCGAGCCCGCCGCGGCGAGGTTCGCCGCCACGATGTCGCCCACGTAGGTGTAGTCGCGCGTCTGGCGCCCGTCGCCGAACGCGACCGGGGTGCCGCCCTCGGCGAGCTTGCCGCAGAAGATCGCCACCACGCCGCCCTCGCCGTGCGGGTCCTGGCGTGGCCCGTAGACGTTCGCGTAGCGCAGCGAGACGGTCGAGAGGCCGTACAGCCGCGCGTAGAGCCCCAGATAGCCCTCCGCCGCGAGCTTGCTCTGCCCGTACGGCGCCATCGGCGCGGCCACGTGGTCCTCGGGCGTCGGGATCGTGCCGGCGTCGCCGTAGATCGCGCCGCCCGTGGAGGAGTTCACGACGCGCGAGACGCCCGCACGGCGCGCGGCCTCGAGCACGTTGATCGTGCCGCCGACGTTGACCTGCGCGTCGTAGCCGGGGTCGGCGACCGCGCGGCGCACGTCGATCTGGGCGGCGAGGTGGAAGATCACGTCCGGCGCCGCGGCCGCGACCAGCTCGTCGAGGCGCTCGCCGTCGCGGACGTCGGCCCGGTGCAGGACCGCGCCGCGCGCCAGCGCGCCCTCGAGGTTGGACTCGCGGCCCGTGGAGAGGTCGTCGAGCACCTCGACGGCGTCCCCGCGCCCCACCAGCGCATCGACGAGGTTGGACCCGATGAACCCGGCGCCGCCGGTGACCAAGGCCTTCATGAGGGCCGAGATGCTAGACACGTGCGCCGTGCGGATCTGGGTGGACTTCACCAACACGGCACACGTGATCGTTCTGCGGCCGCTCGTCGAGCGGCTCGAGGGGGCCGGCCACGAGGTCGCGCTGACCGCGCGACCGCTGTCGCACACCGTCGAGCTGCTCGAGGACTGGGGTCATCCGCACCTCGTCGTGGGCCGCCACGGCGGCGTGCGGCGCCGCGACAAGGCGCTCGCGGCCGCCGACCGCGTCCGGCGGCTGCTGCGCTGGGCGCGTGCCCAGCGCCTCGACCGCGCGCTCGCGCACGGCTCGACCGACGTGCCGGTGGTCTCGCGCCTGTTGCGGATCCCCAACAGCACGATGTTCGACTACGAGTGGGCGGCCACGCAGCACCACGTCAACTGCCGGCTGGCGAACCGCGTGCTCGTGCCGGCGGCGATCCCGCCCGAGCGGCTCGCGCGCTACGGCGCCCGCGGAAGCAAGCTGATCCGCTACCCGGGCCTCAAGGAGGAGTACTACCTGTCGGACTTCGAGCCCGACCGCGGCGTGCTCGCCGAGCTCGGCGTCGCCGGCGCCGCGGTGCTCTGCGTCGTGCGCACGGCGCCGTCCTACGCCCTCTACCTCGGCGGCTCGGAGACGCCGCTGCTGGCGCAGGTGCTGCGGCGCGCGTCGGCCGACCCGCGCGCGCACACCGTCGTGCTGGCCCGCACCGACCGGCAGCGCGCCGACGTGCGAGCGCTCGGCCTGGAGCGCGTCGTCGTCCCGGATCGAACGGTCGACGGGCGCAGCCTCGTCGCGCTCGCCGATCTGCTGGTCTCCGCCGGCGGGACGATGAACCGCGAGGCCGCCGTGCTCGGCACGCCCGTGTGGTCGATGTTCGAGGGCCCGCTGGGCGGCGTCGACGAGCAGCTCGTGCGCGAGGGCCGGCTGAAGCTGCTCGAGGACGCGGGCGCGATCGCCTTCGAGCCCAAGCCCGCGGGCGCGCTCGCGGACCGCGTGCGGCGCGACCCGGCCGACCTGCTGGAGCTCGCGCTTCCCGGGCTGTCCTAGCGGGCGCCGGCCTCGGCCTCGAGCGCGCGCTCGACGGCCTCCTCCGGCTCGCCCTCGACCTCGTCGGCGGCCTCGTCCTGGCCGAAGCGGCGCAGCCCGACGGCTTCCAGATGGCGCGTCTTGAGGATCTCGAGCGAGTAGACCATCCACACGGAGCCGCCGATCACGAGCAGCCCGGCGCCGGTCAGCAGCAGCGAGTTCTGCAGGTCCCAGTCGCCGCGCGGGCGGGGCGGCACGAAGCGTGCGAGCAGTGCGTAACCGGCCAGCGCGAGCGCCCACACGTGCAGGTAGGCGGCGGTGCGGCGCTGGGAGAACCCGATGCGCATGAACCGGTGGTAGAAGTGGTTCTGGTCCGCGCGCCACGGCGGCCGGCGGTACTTGAGCCGCTTGAGCACGACGAACGAGGTGTCGAGGATCGGCACCGCGAGCACGAGCAGCGGCGCGACCAGGGTGATCGCGGCGGCCGTCTTGAGCACGCCGTCGAGCGACAGGGTGGCGAGCAGGAAGCCCAGCGCCAGCGCCCCGGAGTCCCCCATGAAGATCTTCGCCGGGTGGTAGTTGTGGTACAGGAACGCGAGCGTGGAGCCGCACACGATCGCGGACAGCACCGCGGCGTCCGCGCGGCCGAACGAGGCGGAGAGGATCGCGAACGCCCCGGCCGCGATCGCCACGATCCCGGCGGCGAGCGAGTCCA
>Ga0126314_10000968_pt1 | contig 13549 bp, 8 predicted proteins | sample Plot105B_FD_92535 | JGI IMG/M metagenome (GOLD analysis project Ga0126314, IMG submission 92535) | Serpentine soil microbial communities from UC McLaughlin Reserve, CA, USA - Plot105B | ecosystem: Environmental > Terrestrial > Soil > Grasslands | place: USA: UC McLaughlin Reserve, Lake County...
ACAACGTCATGGCGCCGGTGTGGGAGGCCAACCACGTGTGGTTGATCTTCGTGCTCACGGTCACCTGGACGGCCTACCCCGCCGCCTTCGGCTCGATCGCGTCCACCCTCTCGATCGCGCTCATCCTGGCGGCGCTGGGGATCGTCATCCGCGGCGCGGCGTACGCCGTGTCCGCCGGCACATCGGGTCCACGGCAGGTTCGCGACCTCGACGTCGTCTCCGCCATCTCGTCGATCGTGACGCCGTTTGCGCTCGGTGCGTGCGTCGGTGGCATCGCGTCGGGGCGAGTCCCCTACGGCAAGGCCCAAGGGCATCTGGTGTCGAGCTGGCTCAACCCGACCTCGGCGGTCATCGGCGCGCTGGCGATCGCGATCTCCGCCTACCTGGCCGCCGTCTACCTGTCCGACGACGCGCGGCGCCGCGGAGAGCATGCCCTCGTGGCTCCCTATCGCCGCCGCGCGCTCGGCGCGGGCACGGTCGCCGGCCTGCTTGCCGTCGCCGGGCTCGTCGTCCTGCAGCGCGACGCCCATCCGCTGTACCGCGAGCTGATCGCCGGCCCGGGGCTCCCCGCCGTGATCGTGTCGGGTGCGGCGGGCGTCTCGGCGCTCGTGCTCGTGCTCCGCCGGCGATTCCAGCTCGCGCGCTTCGCCGCGGCCCTCGCCGTCGCGGCGATCGTGGCCGGGTGGGCGCTCGCCCAACAGCCCCAGCTCCTGCCCGGCCTGACGGTCGACCAGGCCGCCGCCCCGCGCGACACGCTGGTCGCCGTCATCATCGCCGTCGCCGGCGGCGGCATCGTCGTGATCCCTTCGCTCCTCGTGCTGCTGCGGCTGTCCGTCGCCGGCCGCCTGGGCGATTACAGCGCCGACGGCGGCTCCGTCGACCCGCGCAACGGTCCCGTCCGGACCCCGGGGCTGCATCCGGCCCGCGCCGGGCGCCTTGCCGCCGCCTGCCTCATCGGCGGCTTCGCCTTCCTCACCGTTGCCGAGGTCGGGTGGGCGCACGCGATCGGCGCGACATTGCTGCTCGCGGCGATCGCGCTCGGCCTCGCGGGGGCTGCGCCCGGGCTGCTCGAGGACAGCGAACCTGACAGCAGCTCGCGCTCACGAGCCCCGTGAGGGGTCGAGCGGAAGCTCGACGACGACGCCGGGGATGTCTCATCCCGCCGCGCTGGCCGGCCGGCTCAACCTCGCCGGTACGACCGCGTTGCCACACGCCATTCGTGAGGGGAGGCTCCATTTCTCGCGACGAGACGCCGATCACTCCGACAGCGGCGCGTTCGGGCCACCGAGACGTGCTCCACGCGCTCGGTTGCCGCCCGCAATCGACGCACGCACGTCGCCTGCCGCGCTCGCTGTGATTCCGCACGAACACGCGGTGACCGCTCGCTGCTCTGCATTCGTAAGCCAGGCTGAAAACGCCGTTGAAAACCGTCAGCGCTTCCCATGCGTCTCATGCGTCGCCGACCGGGCAGGGCAGTTGGCTCTCGACTGCGGGATCGACGGAGCGACGCTCCCATAGGCCAGGTTGAGCGCCTGGTCCGGGATAACCGGGTGGAGGTTCGAGTCCTCTTCGGCGCACTCCGAAAAGCCCCGCTCGGCGGGGCTTTTCGCGTTCTCGGGCTCGATCTCGGCGGCGGGGGGCCACTTTCTCCGACAACGCCCTCTGACGACCGGGCCACACCCGTGTGGCCCAGCCCTGTGGCCCACCACCGGAGGAGTCAGTCACCATGAGCATCGACTTCGAGCCCGAGCGGCACCGATACCGCGTGCGCCGGCGTGAGGCGGGGCGTCGACGCAGCCGGCGGTTCGCCACGCGCGAGGAGGCCGAGGCCTTCGCGGAGTCGCTTGCGGCAACGCCTCAGCCGCAACGCCCCGCGCCGACACGCTCGGAACCGGATGGCGGCAGCGTCTACGCAGACCCGACGGCCAGCGGGCACGCGGTGGCGGTTCGCGTTCCGCCAGCCAGACGGGTCGCTCACGACGCGCCGCGGCTTCGCGAGCCGCACAGCCGCAATCGCAGCGCGGCGCATTGCCATCGAGCAGGTGCGCCGCGGCGAGGTCCGCGCCTCACGCTAGACATTCGCGGAGTTTCTGGGACGCCGTGCTCGCGGCCAAGCGGCCGTACGTGACCGCAGGCACGCTGCAGGATTACACGACGGCGAATGCAGCAAACGCGGGAGCGTCGCCCCTCCGCGTTTGGCCGACCGCCCAGATGCACGGGAAGCGGAAGCGCTGCCGTCACGCTTCCGTGTTTGAGGGGCCGTTGCGCACAGCCCAATGACCGGCCGAATCAGCGAGATCTCAAACCCGGCTGTACAGCCGTGGCCCACGCGGCTGAGTCATACATGGCGACACTTCGGGCTCGATATCGGCTTTGGTTCGGACGCCCCCGTGCGATCGGCGTGGCCGCGCCGCAGCGGGGCCGTCGGGTAAGTCGGCGCCGCTTGACTGCGCCGCCGGGGGGTGGATAGCGTGAGCGCCGGACCGTCCCCACTCCACGGAGGTGAGCCATGCGCGTCGCCGTCATTTACCGGCCCAAGCACGCGCCGCCGTTCGAACTCATGCCGCAGCTGATGCAAGGCATGGCCGAATGGGTCGGGCGCTATCAGGACCGCATGGAGACCACCTACTTCTTCGTCGGAGGCGGCGGCTTCGGCGTGCTCGACATCGACGATTCGACCGAACTGCAGCGCATGCTCGCCGAGCACCCGTTCACCCCGTTCTCCGACGTCGAGATCCGGCCGGTGGTCGACCCAGGGACGGCGCTCAAGACCCTGCAGGAGGTGTTCGCGGCCAGGGCGGCGACCGGCTGAGCCGGACCTCTGGTGCGCCTGGGCGTAGCGTCAACCACTCTCCGCCGGCCCCGCCTTGGACCACCTCCGGACAGTGTCGTCGCAGGTGACGCCTCGCCCGGGCCGCGGTACCGCTTCCGCGTGAAGGGACAGCGTCGGTGGCGCGCGGACGCAGAGGGGTTCGCGCTGCTCCCTTGGACGAATCCGAGCGGCCGCTACCGGATCCGCCAACACGGCACAGCAACTCCCCGATGTCAATGACGACGGCGGTCGGCGAGCGGTCGAACTCGCGCGCTCGCCGCCGCGCACCGATCCGGCGCAAGCGGCCTCACTGGGCCAAGCGGGCAGCCCCGCCATGTCGGGCTGGACCCGTGCACCTTCGTGCCGGCGATGATGTCGCGCGTGGTTGGGCGCCCGCGAGCGCTGAACGCAACTGCTCGGGGATCGTCGTGGAGGCGAACGGGAGCTTGACCTGGTCGCCCTCGAGTCGCGCCGGCAGGAAGTTCATGCAGGCGAGCCGATGAACCCGGCCACGAAGAGGTTGACCTGATGCTCGTAGCGCCGCTCGGGGGTGTCGACCTGTTGCAGGACGCCGGCTCGCATGACGGAGACGCGGTGGCCGAGTGTCATCGCCTCGGTCTGGTCGTGCGTGACGTAGGCCACCCGACAGGTTGGCGGCCTGCGATCGAGGTGCTGCTCGAGGTTGAGGATCGTCGCGGCTTCCTGGACGCGCTCGTCGATCACCTTGGCGTCGGCCTTGGCGATCTTCAGCACGGCGCGTAGGCGGATGCGGGTCGTGATACGACGCACCCGGGGACGCGTCGTTCGACGCCGGCACCAGGCCGAGGAGCCGAGGTCCGAATGGGCAGACACGCTTGCCGACCGCGGTGTGAGGAGGACAATCGGTGGCGCGGACGCGATCGCGCCACGCACCGTCCTGCAACGATGGGAGAAGATCATGAGGGCATTACGCCTTGTGCTCGCCATTAGCGTGGTCAGCCTGGCCGTCGGAGCTGCTGTTGCCAGCGCGAGCAGCTACACGACGACCGGGCCGACGGATGCAAGTGCTGGTCCCAGCCCGTTCGGTCCGGGCTGCGGTGGCCCGGGTGAGGGCTTCCATGCGGCCTCGGAGCTGGCCGGGGTCAACTTCCCGAGCACCGAGGTCGAGCCCTGGTTCGAGGTCAATCCGCAGGACCCGCAAGACCTGGCCGGGTTCTACCAGCAGGATCGCTGGTCGGACGGCGGGGCGCACGGGCTCGTCGCCAGCGTCTCGCACAACGGCGGGACCAGCTGGACGAAGAGCTGGCCGGCGTTCAGCAACTGCGCAGGCGGGGCCGCGGCCAACGGCGGTGAGTACGAGCGCTCATCCGACCCGTGGCTGTCCTGGTCGCCGAGCCCAGCGAACGGGCTGGGGACGCTGCACGCGATCAGCATCTCGTTCGACCGCTCCACCGCCCACAACGCGGTGCTCGCGAGCCGGTCGCTCGACGGCGGCGACTCCTGGAGCAGTCCGATCACGCTGCGGGAGGACAACTCGAACTCGGGACCGCTCGCCAACCGGTTCAACGACAAGGAATCGATCACGGCCGATCCGGTCGACACCAACAACGTCTACGCGGTCTGGGATCGCATCGAGTCGCCGAACGACAATCCACTGACCCCGGCCCAGGCGTACGCGAACGCGCTGGCCTGGCACGGGCCGACATGGTTCGCGCGCAGCACGGACAACGGGGCGAGCTGGGAGCCGGCGCGCAAGGTCTTTGCGCCGAAGGCCTCGCGGACCCAGACGATCGGCAATCAGATCGTCGTGCTGCCGGACGGCACGCTCGTGGACGGCTTCAACTACATCACCGGGTCCAACGGTCACGACATCCAGAGGGGCGACAACGTCGCGGTGATCTTCTCCACCGACCAGGGGACCACCTGGTCATCGACCCCGACGATCGTGGCCAACATGGGCGACCGTGGCGTGCGTGATCCGGAACCCGTGAATTGCCCGGGGGACAACACGCCGTCGACTCCGTGCCTGCTGGTGCGAACCGGCGACATCATCCCGGACTTCGCGGTCGACTACTCGACCGGCGCGACGAAAGGGTACATGTACGCGGTCTGGCAGTCGCACCGCTCGTTCACGGTGGACCAGCTCGGTTCCACGTTGCCGGTCGACGACACGATCCTGCTGTCGCGTTCCACGGATGGCGGGCACCACTGGTCGGCGCCGGTGAAGGTGAACCACACGCCGGCGGGCTACAACCAGCAGGCGTTCACGACGGCCGTGCACGTGTCGAGCAACGGCGATGTTGCGGTGACGTACTACGACTTCCGCAACGACGCGCGGAACGATGCGGCACTCAGCACGGACTACTGGGTCGCGCACTGCCATGCCGCCGCCGGCGACTGCAGTACAGCTGCAGGCTGGACGGCGGCGAACGAGAACCGGCTCACGCCGGCGTCCTTCGACATGCGCTCGGCCCCGTATGCAGCTGGGTACTTCGTGGGCGACTACGAGGGGCTTGACAACTTCGGCGCCACGTTCACGCCGTTCTTCGTCCAGGCCACCGGCACCCACGCAACTCCGCTGACAGACGCGTTCTACTCCACGGCAGGCCCCTGAGGCGCTGCCGGAGCGTTGCCACGGCCCTTCCCGGCGTTCCCGGGAAGGGCCCGGCGCGTTCGCTCAGGCCGTCGCACCCGCAGCTGCGGCCGGTCTCGCGCGAAGTGGGGCGAGAGGCAGGAACCTCATGCTCGTGCCCAAGAGCCGATTCGACGAGCACGGCGGGAGTCGTGACTCGGATCGCGCTGCTCCTTTCGCTGCCGAAAGCGAACGGGTGCGCGACGCATGCTCAACATCGCGGGCTCCGCCACGGGCGCCGGCCTAGAAGCGATCCCGATCGTTGCAGATCGTCGAGGAACACCCGCCCGCGCGGGTCGCGAATACTCGGATGGAGACCATGCGAGCCCGACACGGCCAAGGCCAACCGCGCGGCGTCGTCGCACCCGCCGTGCGAGCGACGATCAGCCATCGCCGTGCAGGCGGGCGAACCGCGCCCGGTGGGTGGAGATGACATCGGCCTCGGTGGTGATGCCGTCGTCGTAGGCAGGAGAGACGAGCGGCCGCGCCTCGCGGACCTCGATCACCACGATGGCGCGGATGCGGTCGGCGAGAGTCGATCCGGCCCGGCGCAGCAGGTCCAACGCCTCGGCGTACAGCGCGGTCCCGGGTTCGTAGACCATCGCCGGGCCCTTGAAGCGGTAGCCCTTGCGCACGTAGGGATCGACGACGTTGACCTCGACCGCGGACCCCCGCCGGATGTTCGCCACCGTCTGGGGGGAGCGGATCTCGGCGAAGAGCAAGTGGTCGTCGTCGAGCACGTAGGTCGTGCCCTTCGGCGAGACGTTCGGCGACCCGTCCTCGCAGACCGTCGCGAAGAAACCGAGGCGCTGCTCGCCTACCACGCGCTTCATGTCGCCCGTCAGCATGCCCATCGACCTCGGCCAGTGTCCCACCGATGCCGAGCCAGGATCCCGCGCTGGCTGAAGTGGTGCTCGTCGCGCAAGTGCAGCGCCGGTCCACGGCGCGGCGCACAGTCGCAGCGAGCGGCTCCCGTGATCGTCGACGCGTCACGTGTGTTGCGTGACACCGCGAGCAGCCACCGGCCTGCGTCGAGTCCCCGGTCTGCTTGGCGTACGGGCCCGGTCCGACTAACGTCTCGCCATGCCTCACGAGGAAGTGCCGGTTCTGATCGTCGGCGGCAGCCTGGTGGGTCTGACGACGGCGATGCTGCTTGGCCGCCACGGAGTGCCGTCGTTGTCTGTGGAGCGCCATGCCGGCACCGCCATCCATCCGCGCGCGGGCCACTTTCAGCTGCGGACGATGGAGTTGCTGCGGCAGCTCGGGCTCGAAGAGCGCGTACGCGCGAAGTCGCTGGAGACGTACAGCCCGACGGGCGGCATCGTCGCCGTCGAGTCCCTGGCCGGGCGCGAGCTCGCCACTTACGTCAAGGAGCTCAACGAAGGTGTCGAGGGGTTCAGTCCGACGGTGCGCGTCTTCATCAATCAGGACGTCCTCGAGCCGCTGTTGCACGAGCGCGCGCTGGAGCTCGGGGCGACGGTGCGCAGCCGGACGGAGGCCATCGCCGTCGAACAGGACGACGACGGCGTGACGGTCACGCTCCGTGACATTGACTCCGGGGTCGAGAGCGACGTCCGCGCGCGGTACGTCGTGGCGGCGGACGGCAGTCGGAGCCCGATGCGCAAGCGACTGGGAATCGGTATGCGTGGCTACGGGCAGCTGTCGCGCAGCATCACGATCTACTTCCGCGCCGACTGCGCCGAACTGCTGCGGGACCGCAACCAGGGCGTCTTCTACGTGCACAACCCCAAGCTTCGCGGCTTCTTCCGGATCGACCGGACCGGCGGCACCGGCTTCCTCGTGATCAACACAGTTGGCGAAGACGTCACGCAGGACTCGGCGGTCGACGTGCAGACGGGATTGACCGAGGAGCGAGCGCGGGAGTTCCTGCGGATCGCGATCGGAACGGAGGTGCCGATGGAGGTCGTCGACATCGCCCCGTGGCAGGCCGAGGCGAACTACGCCGAGCGGCTCCAGGCGGGCCGGGTGTTCCTCGCCGGTGACGCCGCGCACGTCGTACCGCCCAACGGCGGCTTTGGCGGCAACGCCGGCGTCATGGACGCGCATAACCTCGCATGGAAGCTCGCGGCGGTCGTCAAGGGCGATGCGGGGGCGGGCCTACTCGACACCTACGAGGCCGAGCGCCTGCCGCTCTGCGAGCTCACGGTTCGGCAGGCCTACACGCGCTACGCCACGCGCGTCGTGCCCGAGCGCGGAGTGGAGCGTGCAGAGCCGGCGGTCCCGGACATAGAGCTCGAGATCGGGCTCGTGATGCGCTCGGCTGCGATCCTCAGCGAGGACGCCGACGACGGGGTCCTGCACCTGCCTCCGTCGGCCCTCGACGGCCGCCCTGGCACCCGCGCGCCTCACGTCTGGCTCGCCGACGGCCGGTCCACGCTCGACCTCTTCGGCGCTCGGTTCGTCGTCCTGCGCCCCGCAGGCGCCGGCGTCGACGACTTGGCCCCGCCTGGAGCGACCTCCCATGTCATCGACGCCGAGCCGTTCGCCGAGGCATACGGGCTGTCGACCCACGGGGCGACGCTCGTACGCCCAGACGGCGTGGTCGCCTGGCGCGCACGCGACCGGGCCGACCGCGACGACGTCGCGCGCGCGCTCGCGACCGCGCTCGCCGACCCCGGAAGGCCCACGGCCGGCGGTGAACGCACCTGAGGGACAATCGGCTGCTGCCTTGCGCGCGATTTGCGATAGAGAGGGCGACGTGACGGTGGGCGCCTGCTCGTCGTCCGCAGCGAGAGCCGGCGAGGAGCTGCGTGGGCGGCTGCTTCCGCCACCAGAGCGGGAGCGGCGGGTAGAGCGCCCGTAGGAGTTCCACTTGCGGGCGCTCAGGGGCGAGCGGCCGCGCGGCCTTGGGCGTGCGTGCGCGCACACCGCGCGCGCCCTGCACAGCGCGCACCCTCGGCGTCCATGCCCTCTGTGATCTCAAGAGCCCGGCGACTGGGCCGCGGTCGTCGCCGACGCGGCTGTCGGCGCAGCGAGTGGTCGTACCTCAGCCGCCTCGAGAACGCAGCCGGCGGCGAGATCGTCCTCCCCAGCGGCTACGGGTAGGGAAGGCGGTGGCGCGGACCCGCTGCGCCGAGGAGTCGGCCGCGCGCACGTTGGCCTCGATACGTACTCCACGGCGCCGCGTCCGAGGTGAACTGCCGACGGACCAGGATTCGAGTTGCTGCCCGACGGACTTCGCTGGCAGCTCGGCGCCGCGCCCTCGTTCGCCGAAGGGGACGCGATCTCCGCCGTGTGGCCCTACGAGATACAAAACACCTGGTAGCTCGGCATCGACGCGAAGCCGGAGGGCTTGCACATCGAGCCGCGCCAGCGCTGGCTGGCCCGTGCCAACCGGGCGATCTCCAGCGCCGAGGCCTCGATCTCGCTCGAGGCGTTCCCAGCCGAGCCCGAGCGGCTCGCGGAGGTCGTGGCGGCGTGCGTGCTGGACGCCGGACGCGTCAGATCGGCACCGACGCGAGCGTCGCGGGCGGCCGCGGTTGGCGGCGGCTTCGCCCACGGTCCGGGTCGAGCCGTCGCGGAACCCTCGGCGGCGACGAAGGTTTGCACGCGGACGTGGGCTCGAGAGCGGGGTTGTGCGCCGTGCTGTGGTCGCTACGGTGCGCCGTCGGTAGTCGGCACGGGATCTTGGGAGGCAAAGTTGCGACCTTCACGTACGGCCCTGCTCGTCTCGCTCGCAGGAGCGGGCTCGCTCTTGGGCGGGCTTGCCGCAAGCTCGGCCGTCGCGGCCGAGATACCGGGCGCCTACATCGTCACGCTCCGCTCTGGCGACCCGTCGGCGGCCGCCGGTGACGCCCGGCAGCGCCATGGCGCGGACGTGGAGCACGTCTACGAGCGCGCGCTGCGGGGGTACGCTGCCCGCATGTCCTCGCGCGCGGCGGCCGCCGTTGCCCGGCAGGACAACGTCGCGTCGGTCGTAGCCGATCGCACCGTCGCGGCGGCCGCCCAGTCGCTCCCGACCGGCATCGACCGCATCGACGCCGAGCTCAGCTCGGCCCGCGCGGGGGATGGGACCGGCAGCGCCGGAGTCGACGTCGCCGTCATCGACACCGGCATCGACCTCACGCATCCGGACCTCAACGTCGTCGGCGGCACCAACTGCAGCACGGGCCGCTCATACAACGACGGTAACGGGCACGGCACGCACGTCGCCGGGACGATCGGCGCCAAGGACGACGCGAACGGCGTCGTCGGCGTGGCGCCGGGCGCGCGCCTCTGGGCCGTCCGCGTGCTCAACAACAACGGCAGCGGCTCGTGGTCAAGCGTGATCTGCGGCATCGACTGGGTCACGGCGAGGGCGGGCACGATCAAGGTCGCCAACATGAGCCTCGGCGGGACAGGGTCGGACACGGGCTGCAAGGATGGCGGCCTGCACCAGGCGATCTGCAATTCGGTCGCCGCGGGCGTCACCTACGCGGTCGCGGCCGGCAACGAGAGCGACGACGCCAAGAACCACGTCCCCGCCGCCTACGACGAGGTCATCACCGTCTCGGCGCTGGCCGACTTCAACGGCAAGCCCGGCGGGGGCGCCGCAGCGACCTGCCGCTCCGACCAGGACGACACGTTCGCCGGCTTCTCCAACTTCGGCGCCGACGTCGACCTGATCGCCCCCGGCGTGTGCATCCTGTCAACCTGGAAGGGCGGCGGCTACAACACGATCAGCGGCACCTCGATGGCGACCCCGCACGTCACCGGGGCGGCCGCGCTCTATAAGTCGACTCACCCGGGCGCGAGCCCGGCGCAGGTCAGGACCGCACTCCAGAGCGCGGGCAACTTCGGCTGGAACAATGCGGACGACCACGACACGATCAAGGAACCGCTGCTCGACGTCTCGTTGTTCTGACGGGTCGCGACGCGGCTCAGGACTCTGCACGACCGGCCGGGCAGCAGCCAGAGCTGCCCGCCCGCCGGTCGCGGCCGGCGCCCGGACCGCCGGGATGGTCGATGCGGCTCGACGTCGGTCGCCGGAGACAGTCGACGACGGAAGTGGCCCGTGGGGCCACCGCGAGCAGCCAGACGCCCGACAGGTTTCGAGACCGGTTCTTAGCGTGTCGTCGGGGCGTTGTGCGGCGGGTCGATCGCGAACGCCGCGAGCGCCTCGACACAGTCGCCGTCCAGCCGCCCCGCGCGCGCCTCGGCGCGCAGATGCGCGACCGCGGCGCCTGGCGCCATGGCCGCGCGGTACGGCCGCATCGCCGTCAGGGCCTCGTAGACGTCGGCCACCGCGAGCAGTCGGGCGGGCAGGCCGAGCTCGTCGCCGCTGAGCCCGAGCGGATAGCCGCTGCCGTCGAGCCGCTCGTGATGCGCGGCGGCGATCGCGGCGACCGACCGCAGTGGCGCCACACGGGTCAATAGCTTCTCGGTGTGCAGCGGGTGCGCGCGCACCGCGATCCACTCTGGCTCGGTGAGCCGCCCCGGCTTGTCGAGGATGCGGCTGGAGAGCGACAGCTTGCCGATGTCGTGCAACAGCGCCGCACGGACGAGGTCGCGGTCCGCCGGCTGCCCGAGCCGCTCGGCCGCCACGGCGACCAGCGCAGCGACGCGATGCGAGTGTCCGGCGGTGGCCGGCGACTTGGCGTCGATGACCTCCGCGAAGGCCTGCGCAACGCGGTCCACGCGCTCATCGTCACCGATCACCACCCGTTCGGACGGCTCGTGCGCGGCCACCGCCGGCTCCAGCGACTCCGCGTCGGTGGGCAGCTCGCGCAGCATCTCGGCGTCGAGCAAGTCGACCAGCGCCGGATCGAACCAGCGCCCGCGCCGGCGGCGCGCCACCGCCAGCGCGGCATCCACGCCGACCGCCGTCATGAAGACGTCGACCGTCTGCGCCAGGCACATGATCCGCGCCAACAGCGGGATCGCCTCCCGGCGCAGGCCCTGCGGATGTCCGCTGCCGTCCCAGTGCTCGTCCAGCGCATGGATCGCCGCCGAGGTCGCCGGCGGGAAGCCCAGGCCCGCGGCGATCTCGGCGCCGCGCTCGCAGCGCAGGCGCGTGAAGCCGCGTTGGGTGCCCGGGCGCCGCGCGAGCATCGCCAGCCGCCGCAACCGCTCGGGTACCGGCGCCTCCGGCGCCACCACCTGCGACGCGTACCGTGCACGGTCGGGGAAGCGGCTCCAATCGGTCAGCTTGAGCGCCCGCTTGACGTCCCGGTCGTCGGCGGCGAGCAGCGCAGCGACGCGCGACGCGTTGCTCGAGCAGCCCGCGTCCTTGAGCAGCAGCGCGTAGTAGAGCTCCGACCGCCGCTCGGCGCCCAACCCCAGCCGCTCACCGAGCGTCATCCCCACCACGCAGCAGCGCAGCGCATGGCCGGCCGCCTGCCCCTCGGCTAGATCGAGCGCGTAGGTCAGCGCGCCAAGGATCTCGCCCAGCCGGATCTGCGGCCGATCGAACACGGACGTCAACTCGAAACCCGGTCTACCCGCCGCTCCCGGTCCCAACTACTGCCTACGAGCGACGCAGCCATCGCGATATGACCGGCGGCCGCATAGCGAGTTGCACGGATACGAGCAGCGCGCGTCGCTGCGTCGCCGACGTCCGCGTCGTGAACGTCGGTCAGAAAGCGCTCGCCGACGCTGACGCTGAGGCGCGGATTCGGTCCGCTGGCTTCTCGCTGGCCGAAGACGTCGACGTCCGATTCGAAGGCGCCGACTACGGGCGCATACCACCTCCAGCCGGTTCTCCCGGACACCGACAAGGACGATCTGACCTTCGTGCGGGCGCTGCCCCCCTCCCACGGCGCCGATCCCGCGGCGGAGATCCTGATCGCCTACGAGATGAACGGTGCGCCGCTGGGGGCCGACCACGGAGCCCCTTCCGGCTGATCGTTCCCCACTGGTACGCCGTCGCGTCTGTGAAGTGGCTGAAGGGCATCGACGTCTTGACCGAGCGGTTCGCCGGCGAGTTCCAGACGGGCCACTACATCTACGAGTGGCCCGACCGGCCGCACGAGGCCGTCAGCCTCATGCGCGTGCGCGCGCGAATCACCGATCCCGCTCCGGGGTCGATTCTCAGTAGCGGCACGCACACCGTTCGCGGCAAAGCCTGGTCGGGAACCGGACCCGTGACCCCAGGTCGACATGAGCCTCACCGGCGAAGGCGACTGGCACGCGGCCCAGCTCCAGACCGCGAAAGGCCCCTACCAGTGGCAGGACTGGTCATGACGGTCAACAACGCGCGCATCTGCCTGTCGATGACGCTCGGCGAGGCCGTCCGCCAACGGCAAGCTGCCCCACAACCCGTGCCACTACGTGCCCGAGCTGCCGGTCAAGCGGCCCGAGCTCGACTACCTGGGCCGCGACGAGATGAGCGCTACCTCGACTCGTGCATCGAGCACTACCGGCCGCTCGCAGAGTCCTGATCGGCGCGCCCGGATCTCCGAGGCGCTCGCCGTGCGCTGGCCCGACGCCGATCTCGATACCGGAGTCGTGCGGCCGACGATCGGCTGATTGGACAGCTCAGCCTGCGCCTCGACCAGCTCGCAGCGACGAGCCCCCCGCAGTAAGACGACGCCCGAGATGTCGGCGGGCGCGCGCGACTACACGGCGGCGCCGGCGCGGGCGCCCTCGGCGACGGCGTCGAGCAGCGTGCGTGGTGCGAGCGCGTCGCCGGCCACCACGAGGCGAAGCCCCGACGCGGTCAGTTGGTCATGGAGATCGACGACGGCGCGGCGGTAGCCGGCGATGACCACGAGGCCCACGCCCTCGCGCCGCTCGTCGCGCTCGGTGTAGATGCTGCGCAGCGTGACGCCGTGGGCATCGCTCGATACGCCGCTCAGGTGCGGCGTCATGGCGACGCCGGCGAGCGCGAGGCGGCGGAACACGAACGGCTGCTGCGTGGGATCGATCTCCGCGCCGACGACCGGATGGTTGGTGGCGATCTCGACGCTGAATCCCTCCGTGACGAGCCGCTCCGCAGCGGTCGGCGCGAGGAAGCCACCCTCATCGTCGAGCACCAGCGCCGACCGCGGTTGGACCCGTGGGACCCCGGTCTCGAGCAGCACGACGACGTCGATCGCCGCAACCGGCCCGGGCAGCGCGGCAGACGGCCGAAGCTCCGATCCCGTCGCGAGGATCACCGCATCCGGCGCTTCTGCGAGCACTCCCTG
>Ga0126314_10000969_pt1 | contig 13544 bp, 13 predicted proteins | sample Plot105B_FD_92535 | JGI IMG/M metagenome (GOLD analysis project Ga0126314, IMG submission 92535) | Serpentine soil microbial communities from UC McLaughlin Reserve, CA, USA - Plot105B | ecosystem: Environmental > Terrestrial > Soil > Grasslands | place: USA: UC McLaughlin Reserve, Lake County...
ATAAGTTTCATTAAATCAGCAAAATGCAATAAAAAACTCCCTGATCAGCTAAAATACACAAGAGTTTCAATAAAGATTAAAATATATGTAATTTCCTGCCGGACATTCCAGTCCATTTTTTGATATAGAGATCCCTAAAATTTAGCTAAGTTTGGCCAGTTGAAAATAGTTCACTTAAATACATACGAAGGTAACGGAGGCGCGGGAAGAGCATGCCTCAGACTTAGCGACGCGCTGAATGCAAACGGCGTTGAATCGAAGGTATTGGTTTACTTTCAATTTAAGGAGAGCAGCAAGACGGAAAATTTCAGCAACACCAGGCTTCGCAAAGCCGGAGCTGTCTTTAACATCCTGTCTGAAAGATACTTGTCCAAAGCCGTATTGAAAAAAGACCTTAAAACACCCTTTTCGCTGCAATGGTTTGGCTCCCCGGTCATCGACCATCCGGCGGTACAGGAGGCAGACATCATACACCTGCACTGGATCAACCACGGCTTTCTTTCCCCTAAATTTCTTGCCCAGCTGGACGAACTGGAAAAGCCCGTTGTATGGACCTTTCACGACAGCAATGCCTTCACAGGTGGCTGCCATGTGCGCTACTCCTGCGAAAACTATTACAAAGAATGCGGCTTTTGCCCACTGCTAAAGATGAGCGGAAAGAACGACTTCTCACACAGGACCTGGTTGCGCAAGAAAAAGGCTTATTCTGAACTCAACTGCCACATCGTGGCTCCCAGCAACTGGATGGCCGAATCTGTTAAGCTGAGCAGTTTGATGGGTTTCAGAGAAGTAACTGTAATTCCCAACACCATAGAAACCAATGTTTTTAAACCCTACGTAAAAGCAGAAGCCAAAAAAATACTTAAGATCAATCCGGACAAATTTGTACTGATGAGTGGCTTTATGCCATCCAAGGACGACAAACACAAGGGAACGGCTTACCTGATAGACGCGCTGAACGACCTTGCTTCCAGACCTGGTATAGATAAAACACGCATTGAGCTGGTCATTTTCGGCAACAAGCCCAACGCGGAAGTTCCGGAATTTCCGTTTAAAACTACCTTTCTGGGAACCATTGCCAATGACGAGCATCTGGCCAAATGCTATTCCGCAGCCGACGCCTTCATTACGCCTTCCCTGGAAGACAACCTGCCAAACACAGTAATGGAAAGCCTTGCCTGCGCTACCCCAGTGGTCGCCTTCAAAACAGGCGGCATTCCCGACATGGTAAGGCACCTTGAAAACGGCTACCTGGCAGAATATGAGAATGCTGAAGACCTTGCAACCGGCATGGAATGGCTCTATCACGAAGAAAATGGCCCGGATATCCAGAAAGAAGCAAGAAAGACAATTTTATCACAATTCTCTGAGCAGGTTATTGCAGAAAAACACTTATTATTGTATCAAACGCTGCTGGATTTGCAGCCGAAATAGCCAAACACACACACCCAGTTACCCTCAAGCCGAATGCAGCCAAAGTTAAGTGTCATTACTATCGTTTATAATAATGTAAAGGATATTGAGCGCACCATGCTTTCTGTTCTGAACCAAACTTACCGCAACATTGAATACATAGTTATAGACGGCGCTTCCAAAGACGGCACAGCCGAACATATTGGCAATTATAAGGACAGGCTGGCCCATTTCGTTTCTGAACCAGACAAAGGCATTTACGACGCCATGAACAAGGGCCTTGCCCTTGCCACCGGAGATTATGTTTTGTTTATGAATTCGGGTGATGAGATCTATGAACCTGAAACCGTAGCCGATGTATTTGCCACAGAATCGGCTGCCGACATCTATTATGGCGAAACAGAGATGTATGATGAGAACTGGCAGAGCCTGGGCCAGCGACGGCACTGTGCGCCTGAAGTGTTCAACTGGAGAAGTTTCAGGTATGGGATGAGTGTAAGTCATCAGGCCATTTACATCAAACGCAGCCTCGCCCAACCCTACGACCTCAGCTATAAATATAGCGCAGACATAGACTGGGTCATCAGAGCTGCTAAGAACGCCTCCAGCATCGTAAACACCCACATGTACGTGGCCAAATATCTGGTTGGCGGCGTCTCCAAGAAAAAGCATATGGCCAGCCTGAAGGAGCGCTTTCGCATCTTTACCAAATACTACGGCCTGATCCCGAACCTGATCAACCACATCTTTATTGCAGCCAACCTGATCGGCTATGCCATACGGCACCGCAGAACCAACGACTAAACTTGTCCGGTAAAACTGCCCGACACCGGCAGCTGCGGCTTTTTTTCTTTTTCAAAAAACAATCTTCCCGCCCGGCTGTCGTATAAACAGTATTTATCATTAAAATTTTACATCATGGGACAGTTGAGCAACAGAACTATAGCCGTATTGTCAGAAAGCGGATTTGAAGAATCAGAACTGACCAGCCCGGTACAGCGGCTGAAAGAAGAGGGTGCCACAGTACACATCATTTCTTCCGAAGCGGGGACCATCAGGGCCATGAAGGGCGATCATGAGTGGTCAATAGAAGTGCCCGTAGACAAAACCTTATCGGAAGCCAATGCAGATGAATACAATGGACTGGTTATACCCGGCGGGGTTTTGAACCCGGATTCACTGCGGAAAAATCAGGATGCACTTGCATTCGTCAAGGCATTCTTTGATGCCGGTAAGCCGGTCGCAGCCATTTGTCACGGCCCTCAGGTGCTCATCAGCGCGGAGGTAGTGGAAGGCAGAACATTAACTTCGACCACGACCATTAAGGTAGACCTGGTTAATGCAGGGGCAACATGGATAGACCAGGAAGTGGTGGTAGACCAGGGATTGGTAACCAGCCGCAGCCCCCGGGACCTGCCTGCCTTTAACGATAAGATCGTTGAAGAATTCGCTGAAGGCATACATGAAGGACAGCATGCATAAAAAAAGCCCCGGAGCAACGCGCTTCGGGGCTTTTTTATTATTTCAAATACTGTATACCAGCGAAGCTGGTATAACGGCAGCATATCAATTCTTAGCTCTGGAATTTCTTAGCATTGATCTTACGCTCGTTCTCGTTCAGGTAGATCTTACGCAGACGCATGCTAACCGGAGTTACCTCAATGTACTCATCGGCCTGGATATATTCCATCGCCTCTTCCAAAGAGAATTTAATTGCCGGAGCGATACGTGTATTGTCATCCGTACCTGAAGCACGCATGTTGGTTAAAGCTTTGCCTTTTACAATATTGATCACCAAATCATTATCACGGATGTGCTCGCCCAGAATCTGACCTTCGTAAATATCTACACCCGGATCAACAAAGAAACGGCCCCTGTCCTGAAGCTTATCAATTGAATAAGCAGTGGTGTTTCCTTTATCCATAGAAACCAATACACCGTTCAACCTGCCTGGAATCGTACCTTTCCATGGCTCGTAAGCCTTGAAACGGTGCGCCATAATCGCCTCACCTGCAGTTGCAGTCAAAACGTTATTTCTCAGACCGATGATACCGCGTGCAGGAATTTCAAACTCCAGATGCTGAAGATCGCCTTTTGGCTCCATAACCAACAAATCACCTTTACGCTGGGTAACCAGTTCAATTACCTTACCGGCAACTTCTCCTGGTACATCAACGATCAGCGTCTCTACAGGTTCACATTTTTTACCGTCAATTTCTTTAACGATAACCTGCGGCTGACCTACCTGGATCTCATACCCCTCGCGGCGCATGGTCTCGATCAGTACCGATAAATGGAGGATACCCCTTCCGTATACCAGATAAGCATCAGGAGATTCAGTCTCTACCACCTTAAGGGCAAGATTTTTCTCCATCTCTTTATACAAACGTTCTCTCAAACGCTGAGAAGTAACGAATTTACCTTCTTTACCGAAAAATGGTGAGTTATTGATGGTGAACAGCATGTTCATGGTCGGCTCATCAATTTTGATTACCGGCAATTGTTCCGGAGCTTCAAAATCAGCAATGGTATCACCAATATCAAAACCGTCAATACCAACTACCGCACAGATATCACCAGATTTTACTTCTGTAGTACGGATCTTGCCCAATCCTTCAAAAGTATACAATTCTTTCACTCTTGATTTCACTTGTTTACCATCGCGTTTGATCAGGGTAACCGGCTGGTTTTCCTTGATACTGCCACGGTGAACACGGCCAATCGCGATACGGCCTACGAAAGAAGAATAATCTAACGAGGTGATCTGCATTTGCAGGGTACCGTCATTGGTAGGTGCAGGAGGAATATTCGCAACAACCGCATCCAGCAAAGCGAAGATATCAGTAGTAGGTACTTTCCAGTCTGTACTCATCCATCCTTGTTTGGATGAACCGTAAATTACAGGGAAGTCCAGCTGATCTTCAGTCGCTTCAAGGTTAAAGAACAATTCGAAGATCTGTTCGTAAACCTCTTCCGGACGGCAGTTTTCTTTATCTACCTTGTTTACCACAACGATTGGCTTCAAACCTAAAGCAAGTGCTTTCTGAGTTACGAAACGTGTTTGAGGCATTGCGCCCTCAAAAGCATCGCAAAGCAACAATACACCATCAGCCATTTTCAATACACGCTCTACCTCACCACCGAAATCGGCGTGACCAGGGGTATCGATAATGTTAATTTTTACGTCTTTATATTGTACTGAAACGTTTTTTGAAACGATAGTGATACCACGCTCACGTTCCAGGTCATTGTTATCCAATATTAACTCACCGGTTTGCTCGTTATCCCTGAAGATAGAACAAGAGTGTAAGATCTTGTCAACCAGTGTGGTTTTACCGTGGTCAACGTGTGCTATAATAGCTATGTTTCTTATTTTTTGCATAAAATGCGTGTAAATTTTGGCGCAAAGATACGGTTTAATTTTTATAAATCAAGGCATTAGCCTTGTCCGAATGGCAAAAAACATCCGCAATCAGAATATCACCAACCCTGTACCTCGCAGCTACCTCACTTTGGGTGAGTCCGCCATGAGTCCACGGTGAGTCCGCCATGAGTCCACCTTTTCCCAGTAAAAAGGCGGACTCATGGCGGACTCACCCTGCTATCATTGCGCTGTCAACAAGAGCCATGTGGCAGCCAGGTACAGCTCAGGTCTGAGCCGGTAAGAAAATTGAGAATGGAACAGGGTTGAACCTAGCTTGTTTTTCTGGAGAAAGCCCAGCATAGAAATGCAGGCATAACCGAGGCCCAGGTGGGTAAATCGTGCTTTCCACCTACCTTTTCATAATAGGTGATGTCCTGAGGTCGCTGATACCCCTTCGTTAAAAGCGCTTTGATCACATCAATGGTATCATCAATGGAATCTATGATAAAGTTTTTGTTTCTGTCGGCCAGTTCATCTTCGGTACCGGTCATGAGCCAGAATTTTAGTCCGGGCTTACCTGCCGTGTTCCTGATCCGCTCGTGCATGATGCGGTCATCATCGGTATAACCATCTCTGAGGTCTTTTTTTCTCCACCAGAAGGAACCGGAAAATACGCCTACGGCATCGAAATAATTGTCGTTGTTCCAGGCGATATCAAATGCACTAAGACCACCCAATGAGCATCCTGCAAAGGCGCGCCTGCCATTGATGGGCAATTCGATGGTTCGCTGTACAAATGGAATGAGTTCTTTTGTGATGAAATTGCTGTAGGCCTGCGCTTTGCTGCCTCTTCCGCCGAAGTCCGGGATGCCGGCGACGCCGTATTCGTCGAGTCTTGCCGCTGATGCCTTGATGGCCACGATCGCTACCGCCGATATTTTGTGCTGCCCGTATAATTGTGCCAGCGTATCAGCTATGCCCATTGCGTCTGCATCCTGCCCGTCGTTGAGCAGCAGAAGATTGAGCTGTTCATTGCCCAGCAACTGATCAGGAATAAAGATCTCAAGTTCAACTTCTCTTTTTAAGGAAGCAGATTTCAGATGATGTGTAGTTCTGATAACTTCAGGCAGTAACATGGTGGTGTACATAATTCAGCGATTCCCCTTTCTCACAAATGTGATGCAAAGTTAATACTCTGTGTAAAAATCGGGGCTGCATTTGCTGTAATTTTACCTCCGGCTGATTTGACTAAAACAAAGCCCCATGCTTTTTGCTTTTTATTGGGTTTAATTCTTATATTAAAGCATCTAAATCAGTGCCATGAAAGAAGAATACAAGAGATGGTATAGTCATAGCCTCAGCAGGGAATTTGAGGTGCTGGTATTTGGACACAGTGGGTATCCCGTAATTATTTTTCCGACCAGTATGGGCAGGTACTATGAAAATAAGGATTTCCATATGATCGGGTCGATACAGTGGTTTATTGATGAGGGTAAGATCAGGGTTTATTGCGTGGACAGCGTTGATGCGCTAAGCTGGTACAATAAAGGCATCCATCCGGCAGACCGCGTGAAGACGCATATGGCTTATGACCGGCTGATCCTGGAAGAGGTTTGCGGTATGGCCAGGCAGGAAACGGGTTATAGCAAGGTGGTGGTGGCAGGCAGCAGTTTTGGCGGCTACCATGCGGTAAATTTTGCCTTCAGGCATCCCTGGCTGGTGAGCCATGTGTTTAGCATGAGCGGTGCATTTGACGTGAGGGGGCAGCTGGACGGATTTTACAATGATGATGTGTATTTCAACAATCCGGTAGATTTTATAGTGAACGACAGCAATCCCGAGCTCTGGAACATGAGGATCGTACTGGGCACCTCTGACCGGGATATTTGCAGGGGCGACAATGAAAGAATGTCGGGTATACTTGCACAAAAAGGGATTCCGCACTGGCTGGACCTGCGGCACAATGCAGATCATGACTGGCCCATATGGCGGCAGATGCTGCCGCATTATTTATCGGAACTGAAATAACCTGGCATTGCAGCAATAAGAGAATCAGAACATTAACTTGTTCCTGATGTTTAACAACCTATATAAACCATTGATGAATTATGAAGAAAATTGGAATTTTATTTGGCAGGGAAAGGTCTTTTCCTGAAGCTTTTGTAAAGCGTGTGAATGAGATCGCCGGGGACAACATCAGGGCCGAATTTGTAAGCATCGATAAAATATTTCAGGCGGAGCCGCTGGACTATGCGGTGATCGTTGACCGCATTTCCCAGGATGTTCCCTTTTACAGGGCCGCTTTGAAGAATGCGGCGATAACGGGCACTGCGGTGATTAATAATCCGTTTTGGTGGAGCGCCGATGAGAAGTTCTTTAACAATGCGCTGGCGGTAAAGCTTGGGATTCCGGTTCCCAAAACAGCGCTTATCCCCTCTTACGAACAACCTGACGATACTTCGGATGAATCTTTCAGCAATCTGGCTTTTCCGATGGATTGGGAGGGCATATTTGAGTATACGGGCTTTCCTGCATACATGAAGCCTTTTGATGGCGGCGGCTGGAAGGAAGTGTACAAACTGCACGACCGGGAAGATTTTTTTGACAAGCACAGCAAGACCAGGCAAACGGTAATGATGCTGCAGGAGGAGGTGGTATTTGATGAGTATTTCAGGTGTTATTGTATCGGGGGCAGGTATGTGCGCATAATGCAGTATGAACCGAGAAATCCTTTCCACCTGCGTTACCAGCTGAACACTCCTCCATCAAGTGAGGCTTTGCTGGCAACGATCCACGAATATGTCTTGAAGCTGAATCAGTATCTGGGCTACGATTTCAATACGGTAGAGTTTGCGGTACGCGACGGTGTGCCTTATGCTATAGATTTCTGCAACCCTGCGCCGGATGCTGAGGTGACCAGTGTGGGTCAGGAAAACTTCGACTGGGTGGTGGAGCATGCTGCACTGTATGCCATTGAACGGGCGCAGGGCCAGGTAAATGGTCAGGACAACCTGACCTGGGGTGAGTATCTGCGTTCTTCGGCGACAGGCAGACCTTTGCAGACTGGCCAAAGTGAATTGACAGATGCGTCTGTAAAAGCGGATGCGGTGGCATTGATGAGTGCGGAGAACGCGCCTGTGATTCCTGTAAAAAGGGCTAAAAAAACCACGGTTAAGAAAACATAAGATGATGAATGAATTTACACTGGGTGTAGAAGAGGAATACATGGTGGTAGATCCTGTGACCCGTGAGCTGACATCGCATGACCAGAAAATTGTGGAGGCTGCACAAAAGATCCACAAAGACCAGGTAAAAGCAGAAATGCACCAGGCAGTGGTAGAGGTGGGTACTGGTATCTGCAAGAATACGGAACAGGCCAGGGCGGAGATTTCACAGCTGCGCTATACGGTATCGCAGCTGGCCGGTGAACAGGGGCTGCGCATTGGTGCTTCAGGTACGCACCCGTTTTCGCACTGGGAGAAACAGCTGATCACGGAGCACCCGAGGTACAATGAGATTGTGAATGAACTGCAGGAGGCGGCCAGGTCTAACCTGATCTTCGGGCTGCATGTTCATGTCGGTTTTCAATCGCGCGAACTGGCCATACATATTGCCAACCAGGTGAGGTATTTTCTGCCCCATGTGTTTGCGCTGTCTACGAATTCACCATTCTGGGAAAGCCGGAATACGGGCTATAAGTCTTTCCGGACCAAGGTATTTGATAAATTTCCGAGAACGGGCATTCCCGATATTTTTAACAGCATTGAGGATTATGACAATTATGTAAAGCTGCTGATCAAGACCAACAGCATTGACAATGCCAAGAAGATCTGGTGGGACATCAGGGTGCATCCTTTCTTCGAAACCATTGAATTCAGGATCTGCGACTGCCCGATGCTGATTGACGAGACCATGGCTTTCGTGGCTTTGTTTCAATGCCTCTGTGCCAAGTTGTATAAGCTGCGCCTGCAAAACCTGAACTTCATCAGTTATTCGCGCGCCCTGATCAACGAGAATAAATGGCGTGCCGCGAGGTATGGCATAGATGGCAACCTGATCGATTTTGGAAAGGAAATGGAAGTGAACTGCAGGAACCTGATCCTGGAACTGCTGGATTTCATTGATGATGTGGTGGACGATCTGGGCTGCAGAAGGGAGATCAATTATGTGCTGAAAATTATGGAGCATGGCACCGGTGCCGACAGGCAATTGGCTGTTTACGAACAAAGTGGTAACTTTGAAGCGGTGGTGGATTACATTACCACCCAAACTTTAATTGGAGCTAAATAGTGGGAATAACAGATAGAAATAAGATCAGGGTTGCCGTAATAGACATGAACAACGGAGCGGCCAACCAGGGGATGCGTGGGATACAGGAGATTTTATCGCGCTATCGGGCGGATACGGGCATTGATATGCCTTTTGATGTGTTTGATTTGCGGGCCAGGGGCGAGTGCCCCGGCCTTGATTATGACATTTATATTTCGAGCGGCGGCCCCGGCAATCCTTATGATGGTGTTGGTGAGCAATGGGAACAGGACTTTTTTGACCTGCTGGATGGTATTACGCAGTTCAACGCTAAGCATGAACTCAAGAAATATGTATTTCTGATCTGCCATTCTTTTCAGATGGCCTGCAGGAAGTTTCATGTGGGTAATGTAATCAGAAGGCGGTCTACCGCTTTCGGCATCTTCCCGGTTTTTATGACTGAAGAGGGTGAGCATGATCTGGTATTTAGCGGCTTGCCGAATCCTTTTTATACGGTAGACAGCAGGGATTGGCAGGTGGTAAATCCGCAGGATGTGCTGTTTTCTAACCCTGATGCACGGGTATTGGCTTTGGAAAAGGAGCGGCCGCATGTAGACCTGGAGCGTTGTGTAATGGCGGTCCGCTTTACGGCTGAGATTGTGGGGACGCAGTTTCATCCTGAGGCCGATCCGGCTGGCATGAAGATGTACCTGCTGCAGGAAGAAAAGAAACAGGCAATTATTGCCAGTCATGGGGTACAAAAATATCAGGACATGCTGCAGAGCCTTGATGATGAGGAAAAACTGCAGCTCACGCAAAGCGTGGTATTACCTAATTTTTTAAATGAGGCTTTAAACGCCCTTCAAGAGGCATAGTTATGGTCAGGAAGTTCCGTGAAGCGTTTAACCAGGCATTTTCAGCAGAGCGCTATTCGGCATTTCTGAGAACTTTATCTGCCGGCTTTCCGGAGATTCCCTTCAGGGTAGCTGAAACGCCTGTCTTTATTCCTGCTGGTTTGCAGAAAAAACTGATTGCTGCCGGCGAGGAGATCATAACGCTGATCAGAAGTGCAGACTTTAAGTCGCTTACTGCTGCAGCTATTCCTTCGGAATGGAATGTACCGGGCGAAAACGGTCATCCGCACTTCCTGACTTTCGATTTCGGGGTGTGCAGGGATGGTCAGGGTGAACTGATCCCAAAGTTGATCGAGATGCAGGGTTTCCCTTCATTGTATGGTTTCCAGGCGCATTTGGGGAAGAAGTATAAGGAAGCATTTGACCTTCAGGATGAGCTGAGCCCTTATTTTAGCGGCCTCGACGAGTCTTCCTACCTGGCGCTGTTGAAACAGGTGATCCTGGGTGGCTATGCGCCGCATGAGGTGGCGCTAATGGATGTTGACGCTTTGGAACAGAAGACGGCAATAGATTTTTTAATTACTCAAAGGCATCTGGGTATTCAGGTATTGAGTCTTACTGATATTTTTAAAGAGGGTACCGGTTTATTTTACCGTGCGGAGCATGGTGAGAAGATACAATTGAAAAGAATTTATAACCGCCTGATCTTTGACGAGGTGGCCGGCCGCGGGGATTTGTTTGCGCAGGGTTTTGATCCGCGGGAACAGCTTGATGTGGAATGGATCACCCACCCGAACTGGTTCTACAGAATCAGCAAGTATACCATGCCTTTCCTGAAAAGTGAGTTTGTTCCGGAGACTCATTTTCTGGACAAGCTGAAGTCAATTCCTGCTGATCTGGAAAATTATGTATTGAAGCCTTTGTTTTCTTTTGCGGGCATGGGCGTGATCATCGACGTGAAAATGGCGGATATCTTTGGAGTAAAGGATCCGGAAAACTGGATCTTGCAGCGGAAGGTGGTTTATGCGCCGGCAGTGCATTCGCCGGAGGGCGGCGTTAAGGTCGAGATCAGGTTGATGTATCTCTGGCCGGATGGCGGCGAGCCGCAGTTGTGTATCAACCTGGCCCGTCTGAGCAGGGGTAAGATGATCGGTGTCCGGTACAATAAGGATTTTGACTGGGTGGGCGGGACGATAGGGTTGATGGAGCATAGCGGCGGGCGTAACGCGCATTAATATTACATTTTACAGACCCCGTTTTACATCGGGACTTTTATTTTTGTGATTATGGACTTTCAAACGATATTGGTAATTCTTCTTTTTCTGGCCGCCCTTGTTTACATCGGGCGAATGGTATATCGTTCTGTATCACCAAAAAGTAAGGGCTGTGCTGCTAATTGCAAGTGCGGTGTAGATTTTTCCAATATCAATCCGGAAAGTAGATAGTTTTCCTCTATATTGAATTATGCTTAGTATTTTCAAAGACTATTTACAAAAGAAGGTTGCTATAACTGATGAACAGTTTGCACTGATCTCGGATAAATTAAAGATTAAGTCTTTTGAAAAGAATGAAATGATCCTGATGAAGGGTGAGGTTTCTTCGCATGTTTATTTCGTGCTGAATGGTCTGCTGCGCAGTTATTCTATAGACAGCAAGGGCAAGACGCACATCATACAGTTTGCGCCTGAGCTTTGGTGGCTTTCTGAACGGAATGGTATTTTGTTCAACGAGGAATCTGAGTTTTTTCTTGATGCAATAGAGCGTACCAGTGCGATTGTTATGCCCAAGGATTTCTTCAATGAGGCGGCCCGTATCGTTCCCTGCATGAATGATCTGAACAGTTCTATGCTGAACAACGCTATCCGTTTTATGCAAAGGCGCATCAACATGTTGCTAAGCGCTACTGCAGAGGAACGTTATCTGAATTTTATTCATCTTTATCCAAATCTTACCCTGCGTGTCCCGCAGTGGATGATTGCTTCTTACCTGGGCATTACGCCCGAATCGCTGAGCCGCGTTCGCAAGGATTTGGCGCATAAGCATTTCAGGCCTTAGCGACTTTCTTATCATAGGTCAATGTGGGGATAAAACCGTCGCTGTAATTTTGTGTTGTAATTAAAAGACAACAATTTAAAAAAACAATATTATGGCAACTACTCAATGGACTTTAGATCCAACCCACAGCGAACTGCAGTTTAAGGTGAAACACTTAATGATCACTACGGTAACCGGCAACCTGAGAATATTCAATGCTTCGGCCACTACTGAAGGTGACGATTTCGAAAATGCAGCTGTTTCATTTGAAGCGGAGACAGGATCACTTGATACTGGCAATAAGGACAGGGATAATCACCTGAAAAGCGGCGATTTCTTTGATGCGGAAAAGTTCCCTGCAATCTCTTTTAGATCAGCTTCATTTACTAAGGATGGTGATGATTTCGTAATTAAAGGCGATCTGACAGTAAAAGACGTGACCAAACCTGTAAAGCTGACCGCTGAATTTGGCGGTATTGCAACTGATCCATGGGGAAATACAAAGGCCGGTTTCACGCTGAGCGGGAAGATCAATAGAACTGATTTTGGTTTGACCTGGAATGCTGCTTTGGAAACAGGTGGGGTGATGGTAAGTGAGGAAGTGAAAATAGCAGGCGAGTTACAGTTTGTAAAACAAGCCTAAACGTTAATACAATAAGCATCCATTAAAACAGGAAAGGAGACAAAATGGAAGCAAAGGTTAAAACAGTGTCGGCCGTATTAGACGCGCCGGCACCTCATATGGTCGGCGACGGGTTCAGGGTGCATAATTTTTTCCCCAGCGGGTATAAAATTGAAATGAGTCCTTTCTTTCTGCTCGACTACAATGCAAAAATTGAATTTTCGGCGCGAAATGAGGCTCGAGGAGTGGGTGTGCACCCGCACCGTGGTTTTGAAACGGTTACCGTTGCTTATCATGGGGCGGTTGCGCATCATGACAGTGCGGGAAACAGTGGGGTGATTTATCCGGGTGATGTGCAGTGGATGACTGCGGCCAGCGGTATATTGCATAAAGAGTATCATGAAAAGGAGTTCAGCCTGAAGGGTGGTTCTTTTCAGATGGTGCAGCTTTGGGTAAATCTGCCGGCTATGTATAAAATGACCAAACCAAAGTATCAGGATGTGAAGCATGCAGATATGGCGAAGGCTGTGCTTGCTGATGACGGTGGCGTAGTGGAGGTGATTGCTGGTGAGTACAACGGGCTGCAGGGTTCGGCGAGTACTTTTTCTCCTGTTCACTTGTATAATGCGCGGCTGAACAAGGGTGGTCGGGCTTCCTTTAATTTTCCTTTCAGCTACAATACGGGCTTTGTGATCATTGGAGGGAGTATCAGGGTAAATGGTGCGGAAGCGGCTGCTGCGGATCAGTTTGTTTATTTTAACAATGACGGTGCTGAGATTGAATTGGAGGCACTGGAGGATAGCATTGTGCTGGTGATGAGCGGAGAGCCGATTGACGAACCTATAGCCCAATACGGACCGTTCCTGATGAATACTCCAGAGGAGATCGAGCAGGCGATTAGTGATTATAACCAGGGTAAGTTTGGGTATTTAGAATAGAAAATAACCGTTCTCTTCGAAGCCGGATTGCGCAGGCGCTGCGCGCAGCGCAATATGTCTTCTCTGAGAAG
>Ga0126314_10000970_pt1 | contig 13530 bp, 12 predicted proteins | sample Plot105B_FD_92535 | JGI IMG/M metagenome (GOLD analysis project Ga0126314, IMG submission 92535) | Serpentine soil microbial communities from UC McLaughlin Reserve, CA, USA - Plot105B | ecosystem: Environmental > Terrestrial > Soil > Grasslands | place: USA: UC McLaughlin Reserve, Lake County...
CTCGCCCGTCTGCTTGAAGGCCGCGTAGGAGCCAAGCGCGAGTCCCGGCTTTATATCGACGCCCTGGGAGGTGACGCTGAGGTCGCTGCGCGGCATGTTGATGCGGTAGACGTCCCCTTCCATTTGCTCGCCCTCTTTACCGATCGCCTCCCCGACCGCGTCCCAGTCCACAGAACTAGCCTCTTTATTCTGTGCTGCAGCACTACTCCCACCGCACGCACTCAAACTTAGGAGGGCCACGACGGCGAACAGGGCCAGCAGGGCCACTATGAAGGGGCTTCTTCGATGTAGGATGCTCACGGTGATCCTCCTTGTTGCGTTACATAACGTTATACCTTGAATCGCCTAGGAGGAGTAGATCGCTTAGATGCGGGAGCCGGAGGCTTTATTAGCCTCTCTACTAAGGAAAGTGGTCGGCTCCCATCTGGCTGCATAAGACCTTTGGCGACATCGTCTCTTTTGAAATGTTTTTCGTGCAAATGACCACTTCGGATAGCAAGCCCTGCAAGATGCGAATCTGGTACCACCTGCCCAATTATAAAAAACACAAGGTAAGGATCTGCGCCCTGCTGACCGACGGCGAGCGAGAGGTGCGCTTCGAGCGAGCGACGGTCGGCTAGAATGAGCGAGATGCTAGACAACTTTCAAATCGATGTCGAAAAATCTCACAGAGCGGCGAGAAGGCATCGCAACGTAATAGACGCGCTAAAGAAGCACACGCTCGAGAATCCCGAACGTTTGGCGATGAGGATAGTGGAAGTGGTTCCAGATTCCTTGAAAAGGACCCGCTCTGAGCTGCTCAGACAGTTGGGGTTGGACGTGGCGGATGCCGAGGCGGTAAGGAGCTACGAAGCATATTCTGTGGCCGAGTGGCAGGTGGTTTCCTGGCTGGCTACCTACTATCAGATATACAGTGCCTTTCTGCGTTTGGTCGGGCGGTATTACCGGGACCCAAACCTTACAGGTGTCCGTTCTGCCCAGGCAGTTTGCGAGGCTTTCATAGAAGCTGCGGAGCGGCACCTTTACACTGTTGCGCTTGACTTCGACGAGCTGCGCAAAAAACTGCCCGAAGAACAGTTCCCAAATGAGGAGCTGGCAAAGGTTCTGAGCGGCATAGTCGCTACTAGAACAAGTTTGCACAGCAACCCGCCACTGCGTGCAGCGATCGATGAGCGCAGAGAATACTCAAGAGATAAGAGCGCTAAGCGCGAGCGCTTTGAACAACTCCTTGAAGATTTGCCAGCCCAAGTCTTGGAGGTGTGGGAAGAGGCAGCACACCCCCTGGGAGACCTCTACGAGATAAGGACGGAAGCGGCGCGGCGACTAGAGAAGCGGGAGAGCAAACCTCCCCTGGAGGTAGAGCTAGCAACGTTCGCCGACCATGAGAAGCTCCTCAAGCGAGCCAAGGCCGCCGGATTGCCGCCGCGCGAATATGAGCTTTTCAAACTACGCGTGGTAGAGAATCCCGGAATGTCGCTTCGCGAAGCTGCCCGGCGCATGGGCATCGCCGAGGGCACGGCTAAGTCGTTCTGGTCGAGAATTAAGAGAACCCTCTTTTCCGCCTAGCTTGCGCCTGTCCAAACCCTTGATCGATAGTTCAGACTTGTAAACCCTTTCGCATAGAGGCCGTAATGTCCTCTATGCGGAGGTAAGAAGTTGGCAGATTTCGTCGCTCTATACCGTGGCCGCACGGTAGCGGAGGCTGAGCTAATCGCGGTGTCGGCGGAGCTCCGCTTGGTGTGCCGGTTCTTCTCAGCGCTGCTAGGTGATCTGGAAGCAAAGGAAGAAACCGAGAACCCTAAGCACACGTCGCCGACTCGTGAGGTGTTGCATGGCGACACCTAATGACACAGGCATCAGCGCAGAGGCCACCCCCGGCGCTACGCTGGCTGGTGAGCTAGACCTGCTCGCCGAGATCTACAAGTTCATTTTGCAATGTGGCGAAGAAAGAAGAGCCGCCGGTGCGTATGGCGGCGATGATGCCCGAAAGGAGATCAATGGATCGGGCGACGCGAAGTATACAGAATAGCGAACCATGGGGGAGGTCGGTGCTGTGAGACCTATCGACCGTATCCTAGGCGTTGTACGAGGTGAAGGAGCGCCGAACAACAGGGGCGAGTACGTGCGTTTCTGCCCCGCCCACGACGACCGATACACCCCGAACCTCAACATAGGGGAGAAGGATAATGGTACTGTCGTGTTGTGGTGCTCCGCCGGGTGCGGACAGGAGCAGGTGCTTCATGCGCTAGAAGCGCTAGGAATTCATCGAGCGGACCTGTCTCCATCGCGCAACGGCCATGGGGGAGGGGGGTCTTCTACCCCCTCCAAAAAAGGGTCAACTGATCAACCGTGTACCCTGGAGAACTACGCCGCGTATGTCGGCTTGCCCGTGGAGTTCCTAAAGGGCTTGGGGCTGACGGAGATTCGTTACGATGGGGAGCCTGCCGTAAGGATGTCCTACCTCGACGGTAGCGGCGAGGAACAGCTCCTCACCCGCTTTCGCGTCTCCCTCACTGGTAAGCCAAAGGTGAAGACTAAGAGCGGAGACAAGCACCGCCTCTACGGGCTCTGGAAGCTCGAAGAGGCGAAAGAGGCCGACTACGTCTGGCTTGTCGAGGGAGAGAGCGACTGCCAAACGCTCTGGTTTCATGGCGAGCCCGCCGTCGGCATACCAGGTGCGAACGGATGGAAGGCGCAGTGGGCTTCCGAGCTTGACGGTATCGAGCGCCTCTACTTCGTTGTAGAGGACGAGGCTGGGGAGGCGTGCTGGCGCAAGCTGGCGGCCACACCCGAGATCCGGGAGCGGCTCTACCGAGTTGATCTCGAAGGTACGAAGGATGTCTCCGAGCTTCACAAACAGGACCCTGACGTTTTGGCGGACCGCCTCGCCGAGGCGCGGACGGGCGCCAGGGCGTGGCTCGACATCGCGGAGACCGAGCAAGAGGAGCGACGCCACGAGGCGTGGGTGGCGTGTTGGGAGCTCGCCGAGAGCCCTGACATCCTTGCCGAGCTCGTCCAGGACCTAGAAAGGTGTCGCCTGGTCGGCGAGGAGAAGAACGCCAAGCTCCTCTACCTTGCCCTGACAAGCCGCCTACTAGAGAAGATCGTCAGCGTGGCCATCAAAGGCCCCTCTTCGGCTGGCAAGTCCTACCTCGTCAAGCGGGTGATGAGCTTCTTCCCGGACTCAGCGTGCTGGTTCTTCTCCGGCATGAGCGAGAAGACGCTCTTCTACACCGAGGAGCCCCTGTCTCATCGCCACATAGTTCTCTCCGAGGCTGCTGGCGTGGGTGGTGAGTTCCAAGATTATGTTATACGCACCTTGCTCTCTGAGGGCTTCTTGGAGTATGAGTTTGTCGAGAAGACGGCCGAGGGCTTGAGGCCGCGCCGGGTACGCAAGGAGGGCCCCACCGGTTTCGTCACGACAACGACTCGCAGCAGCCTCTTCTGGGAGAACGAGACCAGATACCTCTCCCTGACCGTGACGGACACCCGCGAGCAGACGAGGCGGGTGTTCCACGCCATCGCCGAGGAGAACGCTGAGGAGCCGGACCTAGGGCGCTGGCGTGCCCTGCAGGTGTGGCTCGAAAGCTCCGAGCACCGAGTGTACGTACCTTATGCTAAGGCGCTCGCCCAGGAGATGGCCGACGTCGCCGTGAGGCTGCGGCGCGACTTCTCTGTGATCCTAAGTCTCGTCAAAGCGTGTGCACTCCTGCACCAGGTCACCCGGGAGTGGGACGCAGAAGGTCGGGTCGTGGCCTCTATCGAAGACTACGAGCGGGTGCGGGAGCTGGTTGCCGATCTTGTGGCCGAGGGCGTCGAGGCTACCGTGCCGCCCAGCGTGCGGCAGACCGTAGAGGCCGTCGAGAGGCTCATCCGGGAAGGGGACAAGGAGGAGGTAACGAACAGAGCGGTTGCCGAAGAGCTGAAGATAGACAGGGCTGCGGCTTCAAGGCGGGTGAGGGTAGCGATCGACCGCGGCTACCTGAAGAACCTCGAAGACCGCAAGGGCAGACCGGCACGCCTGGTCGTGGGCGAGCTGATGCCCGAAGATCAGGAGATACTGCCCCTGCCCGAAGAACTGGAGCGTTGCGCGGTTGACCGTGATTTTGAGGGGGTATCACACCCCCCTCCCCTCTCCGAAGAGTCTTTTGAAGGCGAATCTGCGAGAGGGGGGGATCTCTTTCCCCCGACAGCCACCACAACTGATCAACACTCCTCGGATACAGAGGCGGATATGGTCCGAGCGTTCCTCTGGTCGCCTCCACCGTGGTTCGAGGAGAAAGGTGCGAATGCATTCAAGCAGTCCCCGGATTTGCGCGAGCGCATCCTCAAGAACCTATCTTCCTCCGTCGCCTATGAGTGTCTAAATGATCCCCGCAAGGGGGAGGTTGTGCTTCCCCTTGTGAGGGCCAAGTTGAAGGAGATGAGTACTAGATGATCTACAGAAACGTTGGCACCCGACTAACCTGTTACGAGGCCCTGCAGCTGGAGGATAAGCCTACTTTTAGGCGCATAGTAAGAAGGGGGGGTAGGGGGTATGCGTAAATGCAGCGGCATAAAGCCTGATGGTACCCGGTGCGGGCGTATCGTAGGAGCATCGCAGAGTTTTTGTTACTCTCACGATCCTGCGGCCCAAGAAGCTAGGAGAAAGGCTGCCGCAAAGGGCGGTAAAGCTAAGGCGGCTAGACACAGTAACAAGATTAGCGAGATAGCCGCCTTACGGGCGCGGCTGTGGGATTTAGCCGAGCAGGTACGAAGGCACGAAGTAAGACCGGGCGTTGCGTCTGTTATGTCTCAGATTTTCGGCCTGTGGCTAAAGACCTTCGACTATGAGAACCGGCAGGTCGAGATTGATCTCTACACAGAGAAGTTAGAGGAGGTAGAGCGCTACCTCTCGGAGCAGCGGAGAGCTTCATCATGAGACGAAGCTTTATAAACCGGATAAAGCGGGTTACCGGGGAGCTGGAGCAGAAAACCGCTCGCTACAGAACCGAAGAGGGCGAAATAGTGCGTGTCAACGAAGACAACATAGACAATCTCAAGCTTTTCGCCCTCGCTGCCGGGTCCACCCCCGAGGAGCTAAACCTAACCTTAGAGGAGCGGGCCGTGGTGTTCGGAACGCGACTTGATCCACCCCCCTCTAGAGCTCAACCGCTGGTGATAGGCGGCCAGCCGATAACGGATGAAATGGTTCAGTCCTGGACCGCCTCCAGGCTGGCGCTTATTGAGAGCTACGAAGAGTACGAGGAGCACGAGGAAGAGTAACAACCGAGAGTACCCTGCAGCAATGGACAGATATTTACACGTTAGACGACGGGGAAGGAAACACGGTTACCTATGACGTTGACGGCGTGGGCGAAGCCGCCCTGATATGGACTAGCCAGGATTCTATAGCCGCCCTTATACGGGAGCTTGCACGGGCGTTTAAGGTAGGGGTGCTATCCTCCGCCTACGGGCTAGCTAAAAGCGCACAGGGTAAGGCGATTAAACAGACGCCACACTACGGCTACACGATAATTAGCCGCCTACGCGAGCTGGGGGTAAGTCACGTGCTCGCGGATTACCCGCACAGCACAGAACTACTCACCATAGCGGAGCTGTACCGGCGCATAAACGGGGAGTTAGAGGACTAACCGTTAGGAGGACCGCGCCGGAGTGTGCGCAACATCCCAGCACGGCCTAATGAGTAGTGCGTAACCCGTACCTAGTGGGCTGCTGTCCTATTTAGTGTCCGCGGTAGCACTCACCCGCGATTGCTTCAACACACGCATCTGCTACCGCCGCCGGGGGCAAAGGGGCCGGAACTCTTTGTATTTCTCCGTTTCATCTCCATCTCACCCCGGCCCCTCTTTCTTACACTCAGAGACACGAGGTTGCCCTCTTATGGCGAGGCGGAGCTACGGGCAGATATGGAAGCCTACGCGGAGTCGGGGTAGCGTAGGTGAGGGAAGCCATGCAATTTTTTGGCGAGATCTGCTTGCTACCTTGACTGCTAAGACAGTTGCTTCCTTATTTGACGCCCTTATCGTACATTGTTTGTGTACTACTCGTAAACTAAACGTAGTATAATAGTGTGTAAATGTAGAATGCGCGAACCATGGAGGTGAACGTGAAAAGGCTGAAGCAATTGAGGGAGGAGCAGGTCCTCTCCTTGCGGGAATTAGCTAGGTTAGCCGACGTGCCCCACAACGTTATCTGGCGAATAGAGGACGGCAGGCAAGGGGCACAGCCTCGAACTATCCGTAAGTTGGCCAACGCCTTGGGAGTAGAGCCACGAGAGCTCGTAAAAGGGGGTGGGAGCGATGCCTAGCATCAATAATCATGACCCCCGTCGGGCGATCCTCTACTATCGTGTATCCGGCGATGAGCAGAAGAAGAAAGGATATTCTCTTTTCGATCAGCGCGACACCCTACGTACCTGGGCTTCGGAGCACGGTTACGAGGTGGTCGAAGAGATAGAGGACGCGGGCTACTCGGGGGCCTACCTGGAACGTCCGGGGCTCGATAGGGTGCGGAACCTGGTGCGTGACGAGGAGGCGGATGTAGTTGTGGTGCTCTTCCGCGACCGCATCGCTCGCGGCGTCTACGCACAGCTTCTTGCCGAAGAGTTCCGCCAGCATGGGGCGCGTCTCATAGCGCTGAACAGCCGAGGTGACGATTCGCCCGACGGCGAGCTAGGGGACAACCTCCTAGATGTAATCGCTGCCTGGGAGCGCAAGAAGATTGCCGAGAGGATGAACCGGGGCAAGCGCCGCAAGGCCAAAGAGGGCAAGGTCATCGCGGGGCCGTCCCCAGACTATGGCTTCCGCTACAACGAGAACCGCGACGGCTACGTAGTAGACGAGGAGAAGATGACCGTAGTTGAGCGTATTTTCCGTATGGTGGGTGCTAAAGGAATGACGCTTAACGCGGTCCGGCGCACCCTAGAGGACGAGGGTGTTCCTAGCCCCTCAGGCAAGAGGCTTTGGAACACACAACACCTTAGAGACCGGATAAATCACGACGTCTACTTAGCGCACACCTTCGAGGAGATCTGCACCCTTGTGTCACCTGCAGTAGCAACTTCCCTCGATCCCTCGCGCAGCTATGGGGTCTGGTGGTACGGTAAGGAACGCCATGTTTCCTCTCAGAGGCGTGACATCGCCCCGGACGGCACGCCACTCTACAAGAAGAGTAGGAAAAGCGTACCCGCCCCACGTGAGGAGTGGGTTGCCGTTCCAGTACCCGACTCCGGTATCCCTAGGGATCTGGTGTTGGCAGCTAGGAACGCCATCAAGGAAAACAAGAAGTGCTCGAACGCAGGCCAATATTTCTGGGAGCTGACCGGCGGCATCATGCGGTGCAGCGAGTGTGGTGTCGCTATGGCCACCAACCGTATCCCAGGACGCGAAGCTCGCTACTACCGTTGTACCAGGAGGTACAGTCGGGGCGTGAAGGCGTGCTCAATGGGCAAGAACTTTCGCGGCGAGACTACCGAGGCTACCGTATGGAACTTCATTTCTGGCATCCTGAAGGACCCGGAAAGGCTACGTCGAGGCTTGAACCAGATGGTGGCTAAGGAGCACTCGCCTTCTAGCCTCGACGCCGAGAAGGAAGAGAAGCAGTGGACCAAGAAGCTCTCTGACATCGAGTGTCAGAAAGATCGACTCTTGGATCTGTATTTGGACCAGGGAGTGGAAAAAGAGCGCTACGAGGTCAAGAGGCTTGAGCTAGAGCGGACCGCCAAGACCGTCCAAGTCGAGTTGGAGCGCATAAGGAACAGGCAGTCTCGCATCAGACAGCTTGAGCGTGACCGGGACGCTCTGCTGGAAACCTACACCAGAATGGTGCCAACCCACATAGATGGCTTGTCGCCTGAGGAGCGCCATCGCATCTATAAGATGATGAACTTATCTTTGCTTGGCCACCGCGATGGCAGCTTGGAGATCAGTTGGGCTTACGCTTGGGGTCAGAGCCACCGTAGTAATGGCGAACCGACACCTCCTGGTAGTTCGCGCATTCCGGGCAGGTGAAGTTCCGGGCGCTGCGGGTCGAGTAGGCGGGGACGATGGTAGTCTTGTTGTAATCGTAAACGTAGCCGCACTCCTCACACTTCTGGCGGTAGGTGACCACCGTACCCCGCTCGTTTACCACTATCCCGCCCGTAACCTCTATTGCCAACGCGTCACCTCCGTAAGAGATACACCTCCTTGCAGGTTCGATTCTACCGCTTCTTGCGCGGGTACCGGCGTCAGCTGCTCTCCTCAAGCGTGGCTTGTACTAGAACGTACTAAGCCGGTTTTAATCTCGGTGACCTTCGGGAATCGGGAGGCCGCGCTCGATCTGGCCGTTCTCGTATCCGAGAGCGGGGGTGTCGTTTCACTTATATTAACAAGTCCCACTTCCCGAGAGAGGCAGGTCGCGAAGAGATGCGTCTTGAGGTTGTTAGAGGAAGAGTCTCCGCCGAAGGAGCTAGACGTTCACAGGAAGAGATTACATGAGCTCAACCATCCACTAGAGACACTCTAGGAAGACGAAAGGTTTGCTCTACCCCCAGCTAGGGGTGACTTGCCCTATTCCCGAGCTTTTTTGCTAGCTTCTAGCAACGCACGCGCAGCTTCCTCGGCGATACCCAATCTTTCAGCGATCTCGTTGAGCGATAAATCAAATATATTTGGGTTTGTAGATGGGACTTCATCCGACTCTTCGCGAACTCTGCTCTTACGTCCCAGTTCGCTGGACGCACCCTGTTTCTGGTGGTCTGGGTTCTTCATAACTCGGCATTGTACTGGCAAAAAACAGCGTTGTACTGCAAAACATAAAATAACATTTTGAACATTACACATGTGGCCTTGTTCGACAATTTACTACGCAATATATGGCGTGTCCAGGCTTCCCTGACGTCTAGGTTGCGTAGTCTCTAACATACTCCTCCTTTCGCCCCCGGACGAAGATATGGAGAGGGAAGGGTTACTGTAGTCCCTGCTTGTAGCCTCCTGCTGATCGAACGAATCCTGATAACCTCTAGTTTTTGAGCTTCCAGGCATAGTAGATCTCGCAAGCTCTGTGAATAGAAAGGGCAACCTACACTACACCTGGCTCTAGGATCGCGCTGGTTTGGTGGCAGGAGAGGGGCTGCAGACAATTTGGGTAGAGCTATTTACAGACTGACTAGTACACGGAACAGCTTACATCCTACTCTCCTAAGAGCGGACGATATGTAACGAAGTGCTTTCGGGTGTGTTCTGGTTCGTTAACTTGCTAGTAAAAAATATTAATTGCTACTCACAGATCTTCCATAGAGTTTCAATGAGAGGTAATCTGTCCTTCAAGAGACAAAACAGGGTAATTAGGTAGAGGCTAGGAACTCTGTCCTTCAATTATGGGCACCCATAAGGGCAGACGGAGCCAGTGGTGCAACCGGCTACTTGCTAAGAGTCTTTAGACTCTAGAGGTGGTTGGTTTTGTTTTTGGGAAAGGTAAAGCGAGAAGGGAGATGAATCTGCGGTGAAGGTTGTAGAGTGCATCGGAGCGCGCTACGAAGTTCAGGACGTGGAGATGGGTAGAGTCTACAAGTGGTGCCCTGCCATCGTCACAGTTGAATGTGTCTGCGGAGAGAGACCGACCCTTACCTCATCAAGAACTACCTGCTTTAGGTGCGGGGCGGACCACACGAACGTTATCGGAGAAGTGTTAGGTATTGGTATGGAGGAGGATGGAGGTGATCACCCCTGGCGCTCTCTACGCTCATACTTTTCCTATCTAAAGACGACTTGATTTGCCACACTCCCGTTTCGCTGTGTTGACGTGGATAGACACTCTAATGCTCTGATTACAGAGCAGCTTGGATTTCCGAGAAGCCTCACTCTTGGCAGCTCGTGAATAGAGGCAATCCGCCTGTAAAAAATGTGCTATGTAGCCCATTCAAACCTTCTGGCTTCTCCGCTACCTTAGGGGCTACATCGCTGCTTATAGCGGAGGTAGGAGAAGCAGGAGGTGCGGGAGTGGAGCGTCCCGCAGAAGAACGGGCGATCAGCAAGAGTAGGAGGTCAGAAGGGATCAACTCTGCACAGACTAAGCTTAAGGATGTTGTGCCCCTGATCGAGAGCGACCTAACGATCGAAGAAGTTGCTGAGAGGTTGGGTATCTCCGTGGAGGATGCGTGTGTGTTGGTATTAGCTAGCCTACGAAGCAGCAGCCGTAATGAGGCGTAGGAACCGGTGGCGTAGTAACCGCATTATTTCGTTGCTGCGTAGCGCCTCGATATAGGCCACCTGGCACATGATTCGTCTGCCTCATATGTTTATGTTCATATAAACATGTTTCTATACGTATGTTCCTTTTAGGTGGGAGGGAAACAGATTGTCATTACACGAGGGATTGTCCAATGCTCAAGTTCCCCGGTCGGGCTTAGCCCTTGTTGAGCAGCGCTGCACAGCGAAGTTCGGCGGTGGGCTTCGCAATTTGCAAAGGAATAAAGGATTGCCGATCAAAAGATCGCCGATTACACGAGTACTTTCCACTGATCGTCAGGACGAGATAGAGGGTTCAATGCCAAGCATCACTCTTCGAGAGGTCTCGGACTACAAGCGAAGTTCTAGTGGTGAACTGGTGCAAGCACCGCTCTGTAGGACGCTCCTCGTAATACCTGGGGGTTCGCAGGAGGACGCTTCTGTAGTTGCTGGAAGCAGGTGTATGCCTGGTCAGGATTCTCTGGAGCGCCATCAACCAGCCGCCGGAGGAAGCGTAATGGGGGCCGTTAAGCATAACGTTACTTTTGTGTCGAATACTCAAGTAGTGACTTAGTAGTAAGCTATGGAAAAAACGAAAGCCTTGCGCGTTCTCAACCTCGAGGATAGCCTGCTAGAGGCAGAGCTAGTACACGCGACCCTCAAAAATGGTGGCATCGAATGCGAGATCTTTCGGGTACAGACGCGCGCCGATTTTGCAGCCGCGCTAGAAAGCGACGAATTCGACCTTATCCTGGCGGAGTATTCCCTACCGGCTTTTGACGGTCTCTCCGCGCTAAAGGTTGCTCAAGAGATCCGTCCCGAAGCACCGTTCGTTCTCGTCTCCGGAATGGTTGGGGAAGAGATGGCGATCGAGGCCCTCAAGAACGGTGCTACGGACTACGTGCTAAAGAATGGGTTGGAGAGGCTCGTTCCGGCGGTCCAGCGTGCGCTGCGGGAAGCCGAAGAGCGAGCCAAGCGCAAGCGAGCCGAGGAGGCGCTACAATACCAGCTCGGCCTCACCAGAACCATAACCGACAATGCCGCTGATTCTCTTTTCTTGTGGGACACCGAGGGACGGGTGACGTTCATAAACCCCGCGGCTGAGGAGACCTTCGGCTGGAGACAGGAAGAATTGCTCGGAGAAGTTCTCCACGACAGGATGCACCACCACCCGGACGGACGGCCGTACCCCATGTCCGAGTGTCCGCTAATAAAAGTATTTGAGTCGGGTCAGACCCTACGCGATCACGAAGACGTGTTCTTCCGTAGGGACGGCTCGGTAGTTGACGTGGCTTGTTCGCACGCGCCCATCGTTGTGGACGGGAGGATCACGGGTGCCGTGCTGGCGGTGCGCGACATAACCGAGCGCAAGCGGGCTCGAGAAGCGCCCAGGGAAAGCGAAGAGTACTTCAAGACCACCTTTGAACAGGCCGCGGTGGGTGTTGCCCACGTGGCGCTGGACGGCAGCTGGATTAGGGTCAACCAGAAGCTCTGCGATATACTTGGCTACCCCAGCGAAGAGCTACTCAGACTTACCTTCCAGGACATAACTCATCCCGATGATCTCGATCGGGATGTCGGGCACTTACGCCGAATGTTGAAAGGCGAGACGGATACCTACTCGACGGAGAAGCGCTATTTCCGCAAGGATGGCTCCGTAGTCTGGATCAACCTTACCGTCTCGCTCGCGCGCGAGCGTTCAGGCGAACCTAAGTACTTCATCAGCGTAATTCAGGATATAAACCAGCGCAAGCGAGTCGAGGCGGCCCTGAAAAGGAGTGAAGAATGCTACCGAACCTTCGTCGAACACAGCACAGAAGGCATCTGGCGCGTCGAATTAGAGCGGTCGCTCCCGGCCGATACGCCGGATGACGAACAAATAGAGCATATTTATCGCCATGCGTACCTCGCCGAGTGCAACGACTCGCTGGCCCACATGTACGGGTTTTCACGTGCCGACGAGCTGTTGGGAAAACGGATTAGCCAGCTGCTTCCACGCTCGATTCCGGAGAACGTGCAGTATCTGCGGACCTTTGTCCACTACGGCTACCAGGCGACGGACGTCGAGTCGCGTGGGATCGACCGCTGGGGCAATCTAAGGTACTTTTTGAATAACTTCACCGGGTTCGTAGAGAACGGCTCTTTGGTACGGGTTTGGGGAACCCGGCGTGACATCACCGAGTCCAGACGAATCGAGGAGGCTCTGCGCCACAGCGAGGAACTTTACCGCATGGTGGTCGAGCAGGCCGCCGAGAGTATCTTTCTGGTCGACGCCAAGACCAAGTATATCCTGGAGGCCAACGATGCGTTCCACCGCTCGCTCGGCTACACGGCAGAAGAGATGCAGCGACTTACACTCTACGACTTCGTCTCTCACGACCGAGAAAGCGTGGATAGATATACACAACGAGTCCTCGAGGAGGGGCGCTTCGTTGTAGGCGAGAGGAAGTACCGGCGTAAGGACGGAACACTCCTAGACGTCGAAGTCAGTGCGAGTGCCATCTCCCACAACGGCCGGGTGGCTATGTGCGTTACCGCTCACGACGTAACCGAGCGCAAGCGGGCCGAAAACATGCTTCGGCGCAGCCTAGACGCGTTGTTAGGCCTCTATGAGGCCGGCCAGGTTTTGGGCTCTACCTTAGAGTCGGAGGAGCTCGGATCGAGGCTTTTAAACATCATGCAGCGTGTCTCCAGCCTTAGCACGGCCGTCATAAGTCGACCGGACGAGCACGGGCGGTTGTGCGTATGGCGTGCTGTGGGACTCGAAAATTTACCGGAAAAGATCCGTTATATACCGAGCGTTGAGAGCACGCTCCAGGAGGTGCTAGAGAGTGGGGAGCACCGGCTGCTGCGTGTAGAGAGTCGTGAGAATGGGGCTAACCCCTTGGTCTGTTTGATTCTACCGCTGCGCGTACAGAACCGCTCTATTGGCTTGCTCGAAGTCTACGGACCTGAAGACCTGCTGGAGGAAGACACCATGGACATCCTCGACAGCATGACCAGCCAGGCGGCAAGTGCTCTGGAGAATGCACGGCTCTACGGCGAGTTGACCGAGCGCGAAAAGCGGCTCGAATCCCTGGTTGGCAAGCTCCTGGCAGCGCAGGAGGAGGAACGGCGGCGTGTTGCCTACGAGGTGCACGATGGATTGGCCCAGGTTGCGGTCTCCGCCCACCAACACCTGCAGGCCTTCTCCCGACGTCACCCACCAGATACGGAGAGAGGCAAGAGGGACCTACAGCGGACTTCGAAGCTGGTCCGGCAAACGGTCTCAGACGCGCGGAAGGTCATCGCGAACTTGCGACCGACGGCGCTAGACGAC
>Ga0126314_10000971_pt1 | contig 13518 bp, 24 predicted proteins | sample Plot105B_FD_92535 | JGI IMG/M metagenome (GOLD analysis project Ga0126314, IMG submission 92535) | Serpentine soil microbial communities from UC McLaughlin Reserve, CA, USA - Plot105B | ecosystem: Environmental > Terrestrial > Soil > Grasslands | place: USA: UC McLaughlin Reserve, Lake County...
CAGAGTATTCATAAATTATTAAAGAAGATCAGTGATTCATGAAATAGGCCGTAACGCAAAATACGCAACTCGTATTGTATCTTACGAATTGCGTACCTAACTTCCAAAATAGTTTGAAAAATTAACGCTTGGTGTAAGTAGGCGCCTTACGGGCTTTCTTGAGGCCAGGCTTCTTGCGTTCTTTAACGCGAGCATCACGGGTGAGCAAACCACGCTTACGTAATGCAGACGTCCAATCGCCATTAATCAGAACCAGAGCGCGGGAGACTCCCAAACGCACTGCTTCGGTCTGACCCGTCACGCCACCACCATTCACCTTGACGGTAATGTCGTATTTGCTTGCGTCCTGACCAACCGTCTCGAACGCGCGCAAAATATCGTGCAAATCACCTATTCGCGGGAAATATACAGTAGCTTCCTTCTCATTTACAGTAAAGCTACCGGAACCATCCATCAGGCGGACACGGGCTGTACTTTCCTTGCGACGACCAATTGCTTCATAATACTGTGCCATATCTTCTTAACCTCTTTCTTCACTTCTCGCCAGTGATCAGCGGCTCGGGATGATTTGTAGTATGGGGATGGTTGGGCCCAGCATAAATTTTCAACCGCTTGAGTAAGGCACGTCCCATACGATTATGGGGCAACATGCCCCACACTGCCGCGCGCAACACGCGATCGGGATGCTGCTGTAGTTGGTCGCGCAGCGAGATGGCTTTATAACCACCAGGATAACCTGAATGGCGGTGATATATTTTAGTTTCCAGCTTTGTGCTGGTCTTGGTGCCGGTTACAGCTACACGCTCAGCATTAATCACCACAACATAATCACCCATTTCCACACCGGGCGTGAAGGTTGGTTTATGTTTACCCAGCAGGACACGCGCGATGCTTGCAGCAATCCGCCCAAGGATTTCGCCATCGGCATCTACAAGCACCCACTTACGTTCGATTTCGCTTGCTTTCGGATAGTACGACTTGTACACTTTCTGAATCTCCGTTTCTTTTCTTATTGACCAATTGACTCAATGAAATTTGGGTATGTCACTTCGACTAACATCAGTCCGTGTGCAGGAGCCAGACCTGCCGGAAGTTGTTCATTTCCGTTTTCGACCAATTCCTGTTCCGCTAAAGGATGAACAATTGTATCAGCTGAGGCTTTGCCTTGCGCAACAGCCACTTGGACAAATACCAGCCTCCGCACCATTCGGTATAAAAAGGCATCGGCCTGCACTTCGAAGTGCCACTCATCCTGACCAGCTTGCGTCCATTTCGCTTTCATCACGGTCCGCATGGTGCTGCCTCTGGGAGTGGTCGGGGAACCGAAGGCAGAAAAATCGTGTGTTCCGAGAAAAAGCTGCGCGGTCTGTACAAGTGCTTCGCTTTCTACTTTAGGCCATACCCGCCAATGGAAGCGCTCCCGAATTGGGTCGCGCACTGGCTGGCAGAATAACCTATAGCGATAGCAGCGGGAGGTTGCATCAAAACGCGGATGGAATTTTGCATGAACCACCCGTGCTTTGTGAACAGCCAGATCGGCCGGTAAAGCGGCATTCAACGCGCGGAGGAGTTCCTCGTCAGAGTGTGACCAATCGAGGTCAAACGAAGCAACCTGACCTGTCGCATGAACACCTGTATCTGTCCGTCCAGCTAGGTTAACCGAGCGTCCAGTCCATTTCAACTTGCACAGGGCTTTTTCAAATTCGCCCTGCACCGTTCTTTTGCTCGCCTGCCGCTGGCTCCCGAAAAAATCCGTACCATCGTAAGCAAGAGTCAATTGGTAACGTGCCATTGTAGTAGCGACGTCAGTCGCTGGGAATAACGGCTGTACCTGTTTGATCTGCCAAGCAAATCATGTAGAGTATCAGGAATGCCGTTAATACTTTATTCTTCAACTAATTCCAAAATCACCATCTCAGCTGCATCGCCCATCCGGGGTCCAAGCTTCAAGATACGAGTGTAGCCACCATTGCGGGTCGCAAAGCGCGGAGCGATTTCGTCAAATAGGCGTTTGATCACCTGATTGTCTCCAAGCTTGGAGATAACCAATCGGCGGGCGTGCACCTTCTGTGCATCGTCGCCTGAAGCACTATTACGTGCAATGGTGATCAGACGTTCCGCCTCGCCACGGATCGCGTTTGCCTTAGCGCGCGTGGTCTGAATACGCTCGTGTATGAAAAATTGTTTGATAAGGTTGCGACGAAGTGCTACACGTGCACCGGTCGTCCTTCCAAGTCTATAACCTGATACTTGATGTCGCATTGCAATTACTCCGCAGAACTCGTTTCGTCTTTCATGTAGCCCTTTTCGCGCATTTTCTGGCGGAGCTCGTCGAGACTCTTTTCACCAAAATTGCGGATGGACATAACTGCCGTCTCGCCTTTTTCAAGGAGATCAAGGACATCACCGACAGTAGTGATACCGGTACGCTTGAGTGAATTGAAGACACGTACTGAAAGGTCAAGAGCTTCCACAGGCGTATCGGCTAGTTCACTAGTCAAACGACTGCCACCCACTTCCTTTTCCATAGAGATAGCCAGGGTCTCTTCAGAAACGCCGGCAATATAGCGCAGGTGATCAATGACCAGCTTGGCAGCCGTGCTGAGTGAGCGCTCAGGCGAAATGGTGCCATCGGTCCAGATCTCTAATACAAGCTTGTCATAGTTTGTGCTCTGACCTACGCGAGCCGAAGTTACTTCCCAGTTCACTCGTTTCACAGGACTGTAGATCGCATCGATCGGCAATTCACCGATGGGCATATGTCCGCTGCGTTCATTGGCGGGGGAATATCCGCGGCCGCGCTCCACCGTGAATTCAAGATCAAGTTTGGTCTTGGGGCTATCGACGGTAAAGAGATACAGTTCGGGGTTGACAATTTCAACCTCGGCAGGCGTGATGATGTCTGCGGCAGTAACGGTCCCCTCCCCGCGTACCTCTAGATTCATGCGGGTAGTATCTACACCGTCAAGCTTCAGACGCAACTGCTTAACCTGTAGCGTCACCTGTATGACATCTTCGCGGACGCCCGGAATCTCACTGAACTCATGCAAAACATCCGCGATACGAATGGAAGAAACGGCTGCGCCTTCCAGTGAAGACAACAAGACCCGGCGCAGTGCGTTCCCGAGTGTAACCCCATAGCCGCGTTCAAGGGGGCTGATAACAAATTTACCGTAATTTCGAGCCTCAGCTTCGCGCTCAATTTTCGGCATAACCATATTCGTGATACCCATCACGGTTCACCTCTCCCTGTAAGAAACAGTAGAAATTTAACTGACTGAAATATTAGCACAAGCAACAGCGGCAATACTACCGTGAGTAGTATTCGACGATCAGCTGTTCGTTCAAAAAACCGTCGATTTCAGCGCGCTCAGGAAGGCGCTGAATATTGCCAGACAATTGCTTTGTGTCACGATTGAGCCAGCTTGGTGATGTGCGAGCATCCGCCAGGTCACCTAATTCTTTGAAATAGGTCAGGCCACGTGAGCCATCGCGTATTCCAATGACATCCCCTTCTCTGAGGAGCATGGAGGGCACATCCGTGCGACGACCATTCACTGTGAAGTGACCATGGGTCACCAACACACGAGCCTGCGCACGATTTGCTGAAAATCCAAGGCGGTAGATGACATTGTCAAAACGCGACTCAAGGATTTGCAGGAGATTTAGACCCGTCAAGCCACGGCGCTGGAGAGCAACTTCATAATAGCGGCGGAACTGACGCTCCAAAACCCCATAAACACGTCGGGCGCGTTGTTTGGCGCGCAACTGACGTAAATAGTCAGACTCGCGACCAGAACGGCTACGCGTGCCTCGACTGCCTGTACGTCCATGCTGACCGGGCGGGAAGTTACGTCTATCAACCGCACATTTCGGGGTGAAACAGCGTTCACCTTTTAGATACAGCTTTTCGCCTTCACGCCGGCAGAGTTTACAAACCGGACCTAGATACTTCGACATATGTTTCTTTCCTCTACATCAAATCACACGCGGCGCTTTTTCGGCGGTCGACAGCCATTATGCGGCACCGGCGTAATATCAGAAATTGAACGGACTCTTAATCCCATGGCCTGGACAGCACGAATCGCATTTTCACGACCCGGGCCAGGTCCTTTTACAAACAAATCGACTTCCTGTATTCCCAGTTGCTGGGCAGCTTTGATCGCTTGTTCTGCTGCCAAACGAGCAGCAAAGGGTGTGCTTTTGCGAGACCCTTTAAAGCCGGCCGAGCCAGCACTGCCCCATGCAACCGTATTGCCTTCTGTATCTGTGATCGTGACAATCGTATTATTAAATGATGCAAAGATATGCACCTGTCCGGAAGACAAAGCGCGTTTGGTCTTCTTTGCGCCTGCCGTTCGGCGTGTGGAACGTACACTTTGAGCCATAATTTATTAACCTCTTATTTCTTGGCGCCACGACGGCGACCGCGTCCAGCAACCGTTTTCTTGGTGCCTTTGCGGGTACGCGAATTTGTTTTTGTTCGCTGGCCACGAACCGGCAAATTACGGCGATGGCGCATGCCACGATAAGATCCGATTTCAATTAAGCGCTTAATGCTCATTTGAACTTCGCGGCGCAAGTCACCTTCCACCTTGTAGTTCTTGCTAATATACTCGCGGATCGCAGCCACATCAGCCTCAGAAAGGTCTTTTACTCGTATATCAGGACTGACCTTGGTGTAGGCCAAAATTTGCTGGGCTCGAGTCGGTCCTATCCCATAGAGATAGGTCAAGCCAATTTCAACCCGCTTATTGCGGGGCAGATCAACACCTTCAATTCTTGCCATAGTTTATCTATCCCTGTCGCTGTTTATGCTTTGGATTTTCGCAGATTACAAATACGATGCCTTTGCGCCGGACGATTCTGCATTTGGCGCAGCGCTTGCGTATCGATGGTGAAACTTTCATGACAACTCCTTACAAACTTTCTTTCGTTCTCTATATAGCCAAGTTTTTGATTATACACGTTCGTCTTTACTTCGTCCAGATTACACAAAACAAAGCACGAGGATCATTGGACAGTCAGGATAAGAGGTTTTCCTTCGGTGACAGCCACAGAATGTTCAAAATGTGCTGTCAGTGATCCATCTGCAGATACCACTGTCCATTGGTCAGGAAGGACACGTGTTTCTGCAGTACCTACAAGTACCATTGGTTCGAGAGCAATCGTCATACCAGCTTTGAGCGGCATTCCAGTGCCAGGTTTGCCATAATTCGGCACTTGTGGTCCTTCGTGCATTTGTCTTCCAACGCCATGGCCGGTATATTCACGTGTCAGGTAATAGCCACGGCTTTCCACAAAATTTTGTATCGCCGCAGAGACGTCACCAGTACGATTGCCTACACACATCTTTTCGATGCCTGCACTCAGCGCACCTTCAGTGACGTTCAGGAGTTCCTGCGCTTCAGGAGATAATTCACCAACACCTGCGGTCAGCGCAGAATCAGCCACCATGCCTTCGAATACCGTTCCACAATCAATCGAGACGATGTCTCCAGCTTTGAGCTTACGCTTCTTGCTCGGAATGCCGTGGACAAGTTCCTGATTAATGCTTACCGTGACCGAAGACGGAAATGGCGGATGACCATATCCTTTGAATGGCGATACACATCCATGTTTCCTCAGCACTTCCTCAGCAGCCGCGTTGAGGTCGGCTGTGGAAACACCCGGTTGTAAAAGTTCTTTTGCAGTCGCCAGGACGCTTGCATTGATGCGCCCCGCCTCGCGCATAATTTGCAATTCGGCTGGGCTTTTAATATGGATCTGCCGTGACCAACTCATAAGGTTCACTTACTTACTGCAGTCAATAAATCCTGGGTTACTTCAGCTATTGACCGCATCCCATCAATTTCAATTAATTTTCCGTGATCACGATAATAGGAGATCAACGGTGAAGTTTGATCAAGGTAAACTTCGATCCGACGCTTCACTGTCTCTGCTTTATCGTCATCACGCTGGTAAAGTTCAGACCCGTCAAAGTCACACAGTTTATCGTTTTTTGGCGGATTCGACTTCTCATTAAAGATATGACCATTTTCACGACACGTCCAGCGGCCCCCCAAGCGTTTCACAAGAACGTCATCTTCAGCGGTGACAAATGGCACCGCATCTACATGTCCATCAAATTCATTGAGCATGGCCTCCAACGCATCTGCCTGAGCCGGAGTACGGGGGAAACCATCCAAAATGGCGCCTGCTTTACAGTCGGGTCGACTGAGTCGATCACGTACCATGGCTATGGTCACATCGTCGGGGACCAATTCACCTTTGGTCATATAGGTTTGAGCAAGTTTTCCAAGCTCAGTCTGGTTCTTAAGGTTCTCTCGGAACAAGTCACCTGATGAAATATGTGCCAGGCCCGTTTGCTCAGATAAAATCTTTGCCTGCGTACCTTTACCGACACCCGGGGGACCGAGGAGGACAATGAAGGTCGCCATAAATACTCCTAGCTGATCAGTAGTTTTTCTTGATAACCATGCAACTTAAGTTCAGCTTCAATATTCATAAAGGTATCGCGCACAACTCCAACAACGATAAGCAGACCGGAAGATGTCGTCAGGAACAGGGTTGCCCCCGTAGACGCAGCCGGCAGGATCAACCTTAATAGAAACGGCATGATCGCAACCGTACCCAACAGCACAGCGCCTGGAAGAGTAATCCGGCTTTGGATGCGACTCAAATATTTCTGAGTAGCCGCCCCAGTATGTACGCCAGGGATTTGGGCGCCGGAACGCTTCAAGTTGTTACCGTAATCCTGTTGTTCAAAAATGACGGTTGTATAGAAATAGGTAAAGCTCACAACCATAATGAAGTAGAGGACCCAGTATCCCCAGGAATTCGTGCCTGTTGCATTAAAGAAATTTTGTATCGCGGTTGCAAAGTTCTTCACCCAAGCCGTTTGGTTGGAGATAAAATAGCTGGCGATGATGGCTGGGAATTGCAAGATAGCGCTGGCAAAAATCAGAGGAATCATCCCTGAAAGATTGACCATTAAGGGCAAAGTGGGCTGGGGCATTCTGACCGACTTGCCGCGCTGAATTGCATAAAAGACCTGGCTTTTTTGTGGGTACATAATGGGCACATTGCGGCGTCCCTGTTGGACGTACACAATTGCCAACACGGTCAGCACAATCACTAACACCATGGCAAAAAGTAATATCCAGCGATTCTGTTCATCCAGCCAAAGTGTTTGAAAGTTCGCTGGAATCTGAGACACAATCCCCGCAAAGATCACCAGGGAGAGTCCCTGGCCGCGGATGCCATACTCAGAGATTAATTCACCTAACCAGATCGCGAACATGGTCCCAGCTGTCATTACGAGGAGAACGGTGAGTGACGGAAGCCAGAGTTCCTTCGTAAAAGCAAACTGGATTACCGGCCGACCTACTCCCTGGATAGCGAGGGAATTGAATATATTGATCTGGCCAATAGCCGAAAGAACTGCCATGGGGACAGCCAGGTAATAGGTCCACTTCTCCATCCAACGACGGCCTTCACGCTGATCTTCCTGCATGCGGCGCTGCAAGGAAGGGATAATCGGGATCAGCAATTGTAGAATGATCTGGGCGGTAATATAAGGATACACACCCATCGAGAGAAGAGAGAAGTGTTGGATGGTGCCACCGGAGAGCAGATTCAGAAAACCTAGAAAGCCTCCCGACCCGCCCTGCGAGTTAAAGAAAGCTGCCAAGGCTTCTCGGTCAGCTCCCGGCACCGGGATGTTTGCTGCAATGCGGAAGAGTATCAATATTCCGAGTGTGATCAGCAGTTTCTTGCGAATATCTTCCGAGCGCCATAGAAAACGCCACGCGGATTGTTTCTTTTCAGGCATATCTGGACAGTCCTCTTAACTTATCAACTCTACACTACCGCCGGCCGCTTCTATCTTTGATTTGGCGCCGGCACTTACGCGATGAGCGCGCACTTTGAGGGCGACTTTCATTTCGCCTCTTCCAAGGATAACGACAGGGTTGCGTGGATCACGAAGCAAATGGGCTTTCTCCAAAGATTCGGGGTTAACTTCACCCTCGGTTTGGAAGGATTCAGTCAATTGATCCAGGTTGACTTCGTTGTACTCCACTTGATTGCGCGGTGTAAAGCCTTGGCCACGCATAAACGGCAGGCGGCGATAAAAGGGCAGGTTGCCGCCTTGACGATACATATGTCCACCCTGGCCAGAGCGCGCGCCTTCTCCCTTGGTACCGCGACCGGCAGTTTTGCCCTGCCCAGCGGAAATACCACGCCCAACACGTTTTCGATTCTTTTTGGAGCCCGGATTGGGCACAAGATCGTGTAGTTTCATCTTTCTTTCCTACTCTTCGACCTGCAGTAAATGAATAATTTTACGGATCATTCCACGCACAGCCGGATTATCCTCGTGTTCAACAGTTTGATGCATGCGACGTAAACCCAGGGCAAGGACGGTTTTCTTTTGATCCTTGGTATAACCGATTGGACTACGAACCAAGGTCACGCGCACAGTTTTGCCGCCAGTTTCTTGCTTAGGCATTTTGCTTCCTCCGTTCCCAGAACGGCAATAACTCACTGACGTTCTTACCGCGGCGAGCTGCTTCCACCTGAGGGGACTTCAACTGCTCAAGAGCATCAAACGTTGCCTGTACTACATTCAAAACATTAGCGCTACCCTGCGACTTGGTCAAAATATCGCGCACGCCAGCCACTTCCAGCACAGCTCGCACACCACCGGCGGCTATAACACCAGTACCAGGCGAGGCGGGTTTGAGCATCACACGTGCCCCAGCGACCTTCCCTAATACTTCATGAGGGATGGTAGTACCGGAAAGGTTAACAACATGCATGTTCTTGTGAGCGCGTTCTGAGGCCTTACGCATGGCATCTGGCACAGCATTCGCTTTGCCAACACCCATCGAAATCGTGCCTTTTTTATCGCCGACCACAACAGTGACGCGGAATTGAAAACGTCGGCCACCCTTCACAACCTTGGCAACACGGGCGATCTCGATCACGCGTTCTTCAAACTGGTCCTGCGCTTCAAAATTTTGCTGTTCAGTATTTTCGTATTCTGCCATTTCTTTCTCCAGTTGACCCTAAAATTGCAGGCCACCTTCACGCGCACCATCTGCCAGTGCCTTGATACGTCCAATATAGCGATAGCCGCCGCGATCAAAAACAACAGCCTGAATGCCTTTATCCTTGGCGCGTTCAGCAACGGTCTGACCAACCAGCTTGGCCTGCTCTGATTTCTTCAGACCCTTCATTTTTTCGCGCAGATCGCGATCCACGGTGGAGGCAGATAAAAGAGTACGGCCCTCCTGATCGTCGATCACCTGCACATAAATGGCAGACAAACTTCGAAAGACATTCAAACGGGGGCGTTCAGTTGTTCCCATTAAATTTTTTCGTACGCGTACATGACGGCGTGCGCGTGCGATAGAGCGAGAATTTTTCGCCATGGTTTACTTGGCTCCTTTCCCAGCCTTACCGGCTTTGCGACGGATCTTTTCGCCAACATAACGAATTCCCTTGCCATGGTATGGCTCGGGGGGTCTGACACGACGGATTTCTGAGGCGGTTTGGCCGACAACTTCACGATCGTAACCAAGCACCTTGATCTGACGCGTTTTCTGATCTACTTCAAACGAGATCCCTGTAGGCGGCTCCACTTTTACTGGATGTGAATACCCAACAAATAATGCCAGATCTTTTCCTTGCATTTCAGCGCGGTACCCCACGCCTTCTACTGCAAGTACAACTTCAAAACCAGAACTGACCCCATGCACCATATTCGCGATCACCGCCCGGGTTGTGCCATGCATCGCGCGTTCCCTTGGGTTATCCGACTTGCGCGTGATGACCACTTCGCCATTCTGCAACTCAATCCCGACCAGCGATGAAAACGTTCTTTTCAATTCGCCTTTCGGTCCTTTTACGTGGACATCCGAACCCTGTACATTGACCTGCACACCATTCGGCACTACCACTGGTAAACGTCCAATGCGAGACACTTAGTACCTCCTACCTTCTACCATACCTTACAAAGGATCTCGCCACCCACGCCCAATTGTCGGGCACGAGCACCGGTCATAACACCTTTGGGTGTCGAAAGAATGGCTACACCAATCCCAGAGAGCACCCAGGGAATATCCTGTTTCTTTGTATAAATACGTCGTCCAGGTTTGCTCACACGTTCGATACCTGAAATCACCGGACGTCGCTCACGTCGTTCCCCTACATACTTGATTTTCAAGCGCAAAACTTTCTGACTGGATTGCTCGCCTTCAGCGACATCGAAACCCTCGAGAAAACCCTCATCTTTCATGATTTTGGCAATCTCAATCTTGAGTTTTGAACTCGGCATCGCAACCAGTGCATGACCGGCCATCACGGAATTACGGATGCGGGTCAGCATATCAGCAATTGGATCAATAATAGTCATGCTATCACCTCTACCCGCTTACCATGAAGACTTCACGACACCAGGGATCTTGCCCTGTAATGCCATCTCACGAAAACAAATTCTGCATAATCCAAAACGGCGGATATAACCGCGCGGGCGTCCACAACGGACACAACGATTACGCACCTGGCTGGCATATTGCCGGCGAGCTTCACGATATTGCATAGCTTTCTTTGCCATAATTTATGCTTCCTTCTTGCTGAACGGCATACCAAGCAACTGCAATAATGCACGCGCCTGGTCATCGTCTTTGGCAGTGGTCACTATTGTGACCTCCATGCCTCGCAACTTGTCAATTTTGTCATATTCGATTTCCGGGAAGATCAACTGATCACGCAGACCAAGTGTGTAATTCCCGCGCCCATCAAAAGCATTTGGAGATACACCTCGAAAATCGCGCACACGTGGGAGGGCAGTACTCAACAAGCGATCTAGGAAAGCCCACATGCGGTCCCCGCGCAGAGTGACTTTGGTTCCGATCAAGCGCCCTTCGCGCAACTTGAAGTTCGCAATGCTCTTGCGTGCTTTGGTCATCACTGGCTTCTGGCCCGTTATTGTCGTCAAATCTGACACGGCGGCTTCCATAGACTTTGGATTATCCATTGCTTCGCCCATCCCAATGTTCACAACGACCTTGGTAATGCGCGGTACCTGCATAATGTTCGTAAGATCGAACGCTTTGCGCAGAGCAGGGACGATTTCATTGTTATATTTTTCTTGCATTCTGTTCATTGCTTATGACTCCGCGACTAATCGATCAACGCCTGACAGTTCTTACACACACGACGAGCCCCATCCTCATCCCGTTGAACAGCCACACGTGTTGGTTGACCACATTTAGGGCATACCAGCATTACGTTCGAGATGTCGACCGCTCCTTCGAACTGGATCCGGCCCGGGTTAATATTGCGACCCGCTTGAGTCTGGACCTGTTTCTGATGCTTGGTGCGAATGTTGACACCTTGCACGACAACGCGGCGGTTTTCCAGCAGCACATTAATTACTTCACCGCGCTTGCCTTTGTCTTCCAGGCGCCCACTAATGACTTCTACGGTATCGCCTTTACGAATCTTGACTTTCATACCTAACTACTCCTCGACCTATAGAACTTCCGGAGCCAGCGAAACGATCTTCATAAAACCTTTTTCACGAAGCTCTCTGGCAACGGGCCCAAAAATACGAGTGCCTCTAGGGTTGACCCCATCAGCATCCAGAATCACAGCCGCATTGTCATCAAAACGTATAGAGGAACCATCTTCGCGACGCCATGCCTTTGCACAACGCACGATGACCGCGCGCACCTTTTCACTCTTCTTTACACCGCCTTGCGGTGAGGCAGATTTCACAGAAGCGACAACAACATCGCCAATACTTCCATACTTACGACTGGATCCACCGATCACGTGGATCACCAGCAATTCGCGTGCGCCAGAATTATCAGCAACCTTCAGGCGTGACTCATGCTGAATCATTGCTGGCCTCCGCCTCATCGCTTACATCTACCTTAAGATCAGCAACACCTGTATCCGCGGTGCGGATCTCCTTTTTCACAATGCTTTCCACAACCCAGCGCTTATCCCTAGAGAGCGGACGCGCTTCAACGATCTGGACCTGATCGCCAATCTGGCAACCAATCTCATCATGAGCCTTCACACGTTTGCTGGAGTGAACAACCTTACGGTAGAGAGGATGACGAAACTTGCGCGAGATCTCTACTACAACCGTTTTAGTCATTTTATTGCTGGTAACAAAACCCGTCATGCGACGACGATTATTCATCCTTCACCTTCCGTCTCAGCCGCAACCTGCTCACGCAGAATGGTCTGCATTCGAGCAATATCACGCCGCAAAATCTGCAAATGGCTGGTATCAGTTAACTGGCCGGTCACCTGCTGGAAGCGAAGTTTCATCAGTTCTTCGCGGGCATCCGACAGCTTAGTTTCAATTTCGCCTGATTTCAGGTTGCGCAGGTCACTAGTTTTTGTCGACTTCATGACTGCTCTCCTGCATCATGACGAGCTACGATCTTGGTTTTGATCGAGAACTTGTATTGGGCATTTTTGAGCGCCTGGACAGCCGTGCTTGAATCCAAACCGCCAACTTCGAACATGATGCGGCCCGGTTTGACAACTGCCACATAATATTCCACATTACCCTTACCAGAACCCATGCGGGTCTCTGGTGGTTTGTGAGTATATGGTTTGGCCGGAAAAATACGAATCCAAACCTTCCCACGACGCTTCATTTCGCGGACGATCGTCCGGCGGGCAGCTTCGATTTGCCGGGCGGTCACCCAACCGGGTTCCAAAGCCTGCAAGCCATATTCACCGAAGCTCACCTCTGCACCACGCAGAGCCTTGCCTCGCATCCGACCGCGCATTTGCTTGCGCCACTTTACACGTTTTGGCATCAACATAATTACTACCTCATCAAAAGCAACTTCATTTCGCGTGCGTGGCTATTCGCTCACGTAGACGCCTTCGGTTGCCTCCGCCTTTTCTTCAGTTTCAGGCACAGCTTCGCCTTTGTAAACCCAGACTTTCACACCTAACTGACCGTAGGTAGTGCCGGCTTCCGTCTTGGCGAAATCCAAATTCGCGCGCAAGGTTTGCAGCGGAACTCGTCCATCACGCAACGTCACGTCCCGCGACATTTCCGCACCACCCAGACGACCACCAACCGTGATCTTGATTCCCTTCGCACCCTGGCGCATGGCCTGTTGAATCGCACGCTTCATGGCACGCCGATACGCAATACGCCGCTCAAGCTGATCCGCGACGTTGCGGGCTACCAGCATGGCATCGGTATCTGGTGAACTAATTTCCTTAATATCAAGATCCACCTTCTTGCCAACTAATGTCTCGAGCGCATGGCGGATTTTCTTGACACCTTCACCCTTGCGACCAATTAGGATACCGGGCTTTGCAGTATGAATTGCAACACGGACCTTACCTGGATAGCGTTCGACCTCTACACGAGATACGCCCGCCTTGCCATTTTTCACTGTATCGGGCAAGTCTTTACGCAGTTTGCGCACATCAGTGCTCTTGGCCGAGCCACCTTTTGAATCAACTCCC
>Ga0126314_10000973_pt1 | contig 13510 bp, 17 predicted proteins | sample Plot105B_FD_92535 | JGI IMG/M metagenome (GOLD analysis project Ga0126314, IMG submission 92535) | Serpentine soil microbial communities from UC McLaughlin Reserve, CA, USA - Plot105B | ecosystem: Environmental > Terrestrial > Soil > Grasslands | place: USA: UC McLaughlin Reserve, Lake County...
ACGCCGGGTACGCGGCGCGCACAGGGTAGACGCCTGCGACCTCCGGTCGCCGCTCGAGCACGGCGATCGCGCGCGCGTCGAGCGGTGCCGAGAAGCCGTTCAGGACGCGCGAGTAGCTGAACTGGATACGAGGCCGGATCCCCCGCGTGCTGAGCTCCGAGAGCAGCTGCCGCTGCGCCGCGAGGGCGATCCGCGTCCACGCGCGCTCCTTCCGTTGACTCGCCATGCCGCCGTTACGGGCAACGCGTTCTGCCATCGACGGTGAGCGGAGTACGACCAGCACGCGCTGCCCGACCGAGACGGCCGGATGGCTGCCGCCGACGAGCCCGCGCCACGACGACGCTTCGGAGACGAGCGACCGCCCGCTGCGGTCACCGACGCCGAAGCCGACCGCGAGCGCGGCCGCACCGAGCGCGAGGAGCACGAGAGCAGCCTCAGAGAGCCGACGCGTAGGCATCGAGAGCAAGATAACGAGGCGCTGGGATCGCCTCGACGTACCGTGCCGCCGACGCGATCATCGCTGCGTTGTCGGTGCAGAGCGCGAGCGGCGGCGCCTTGGCCTCCGGCAGCGCCGCGCGCAGCTCCGAGTTCGCGGCCACTCCGCCCACGACCGCGATCCGGTCGGCGCCGCTCTGCCGCGCCGCCTCGCGCGTCCGCTGGACGAGCGCACGCACGATTGCGTGCTGGTAGCTCGCTGCCAGGTCGGCTCGACGATGCGGGAGCTCGTCACCGAGCCCGCGCACCGCGTACAGCAGCGCGGTCTTGACGCCGGAGAAGGAGAAGTCGAGCCCCGGGACACGCGCGACCGGGAACTCGAACGCCTCGGGATCCCCTTCGCGCGCGAGGCGGTCGATCTCCGCGCCGCCGGGATAGCCGAGTCCGAGCAGGCGCGCGCCCTTGTCGAACGCCTCTCCGGCGGCATCGTCGAGGGTCGTTCCGAGCGCGCGGAAGCCACCGTGCGTGGGAACGTCCACGAGCAGCGTGTGGCCTCCGCTAGCGAGCAGGCAGAGGAACGGCGGCTCGAGCGGCTCCGGCTCGAGGTAGAGCGACGCCACGTGGCCGTGCAGGTGGTTGACCGGGGCGAGGGGTAGGCCGCGCCCCCACGCGAGCGCCTTCGCCGCCGAAAGGCCGACGAGCAACGCGCCGATCAGTCCCGGGCCCTGCGTGACGGCGACGGAGTGGACGTCGTCGAGGCTCGCGTCCGCCTCTGCGAGGGCTTCGCGGACGACCGGGAGCACCAGCTCGAGGTGCCGGCGAGAGGCGACCTCCGGCACGACCCCGCCGAACCGCGCGTGCAGGTCGGCCTGCGACGAGACGACGCTGGAGCGGATCGAGCCGCCGTCGATCACCGCGGCGGCGGTCTCGTCGCACGAGGTCTCGAGCCCGAGGATCAGGAGCGGGTCGCCGGCTCGGAGACCGGGTCCTTCCACATGATCAGCGCGTCCTCGCGATTGTCGGTGTAGTAGCCACGACGGACGCCACGCGGGCGGAAGCCGAGCGCCTCGTAGAGCTTGATCGCGCCGGTGTTCGAGACGCGCACCTCGAGGGTGTAGCCGCGCCGCGAGCGGCCGGCCGTCACCTCGAAGAGGCGGTTCAGCAGCAGCGAGGCGATGCCCTGGCGCCGATGGCTCGGCGCGACGGCGACGTTCATGACGTGCCACGCGTCGACGTAACGGGAGATGATCAGATAGCCGATCAGGCGGTCGCCGTCGAAGGCGCCGAGGCAGAGCGAGGACGGCTTGGCCAGCTCGCTCGCGAACATCGAGCGCGACCAGGGGGTCGGGTACGAGCTGCGCTCGATCTCCTCGATCGCATTCAGGTCGCGCAGCTCGAGGCGGCGGAGCTCGACATCGCTCATCGCTTCTGCTCCGCGTCCGGTATCCGCAGGTACAGCGGCACGACCTCGTCGGGGGGCCCGAACGCGAGCGCGAGGGCTGCATGGAACCGCGCCCGCGGGAGGTGGCGCTCGTCGTCGTCGGGCGGGACCTCGGACCCGCGCTCCTCCAGGACACTGCGATAGCGCACGGCGCCGTCGCCGACGCAGAGCGCGCCGACGACGTCCCGCGGCGCGACCGCCGCCGGCTCGCCGTCGATCAGCGTGAACACCTCGCGCCGTCCCGCGTCCACCACCGGCACGGCTCCCGGGGCGCCCGCGGCGAGCGCGTCGAGCGTGGAGACGCCGGCGACCCGCAGCTCCAGCGCGAGCGCGAGCCCGCGCGCGGCGGCCAGGCCGAGCCTGAGGCCGGTGAAGCTCCCGGGCCCGGTGCCGACGACGATGCCGGTCAGCTCGGCGCGGTCGGCGCCGCTCTCGCGCAGCAGCCTGTCGGCGTCCTCGAGCACCCGGACCGCCCGGGAGACCGCTTCTCCCAGCACGTCTCCGTCCCGGACGAGCGCAGCGGTGGCGGCGCTCGTCGCGGTGTCAAACGCGAGTGTCAGCACCCCCGTGCAAACGGTCGAGCAGCGTTCGGTCCGGGCTTTCCAGCGTGATCAGTCTTCGAGTGGGATCCACGTGGGACAAACGTACCTCGGCGCGCACCGGCGGGAGCGCACCGGCCGCCGCCTCTGGCCACTCGACGAAGCAGATCGCGTTGTCGAAGTACGGCTCGAGGTCGCCCCACTCTGCGGCGGAGAAGCCCTGGAAGCGGTAGAGGTCGAGGTGCGACACGTCCGGACTCGCCGGGTAGCGGTGCCCGATCGTGAACGTCGGGCTCGTGACCGGAACCGCCACGCCGAGGGCACGGCAGGCACCGCGCACGAAGGTCGTCTTGCCGCTGCCGAGCTCGCCGGAGACCGTCACCACGTCGCCGACCCGCAGCTCGCGGGCAACCGCGGCGGCCAGGGCCTCCGTCTCCGCCGGAGCGGCGGAGCGGACCTCCACCGCGCTAGAAGAGGCCGAGCTGGACCGCGGCCGGCTCGGCCGCGGCGACTGGGGCGAGCAGCGGCGCGGGCGGCGCGGGCACGGCGACCGGCTGGCCGAGCAGTTCCGGCAGGCGTGCGAAATCCTGCTCCAGCACCTGCAGCATCGCGGGCGTGTAGAGCGCAGCGGCCGGGTGGTAGAGCGGGTAGAGCAGCACGCGGCTACCGCCGAGCGTGACCTCCTGCTCCGCCCCGTGGACCCGCGTGATCCCGGTCGGCTTGCCGGAGAGCAGCTTGGTCGCGAAGTTGCCGAGCGTCGCGACCACGCGTGGGCGGATCAGCTCGATCTGGCGGAAAAGATGGCCCTCGCAGGCCTGGATCTCGTCGGGCGACGGGTCGCGGTTGCCCGGCGGCCGGCACTTGAGCACGTTCGCGATGTAGACGTCGGCGCGCGCGAGGCCGATTCCGGCGAGCAGCTTGTCGAGCAGCTTGCCGGCCTGGCCGACGAACGGGACGCCCTGCTTGTCCTCGTGGAAGCCCGGCGCCTCGCCGACGAACATCAGGTCGGCGTCGGCGCTTCCGGTGCCGAAGACCACCTGCGTCCGCCCCTGGGAGAGCCGGCAGCTCGTGCAGCCGGAGACCTCGTGCTCGAACTCCGCGAGGGGCGCTTGACGGACGGCCGTCTCCACGCGAACGAGTCTAGGCCGGTGCGCGGATGGACGCGACCCGAGCCGCCGAGACCGCGGTCGAGCTCAGTGGCCGCAGCCGCAGCTGCCGCCGCAGCAACCGCCGCCACCGCTCGGGCCGCCGTAGCTCGGCTGCTCGCCGCCGCCGTGCGTCGCGAAGACGGAGAACTGCTTGCGCACGTTCGCGGACGAGCAGTCGGGACAGTCCGGCTGCTCGCCGTTCCGGACGAGCTCCTCGAAGTGCGACTCGCACTCCATGCAGACGTATTCGTAGATCGGCACTGCCACGGACCCTAGCAACGAGGCCGCCCGCTCAGGCGCGCGGTAGGTCGAAGAAGAAGGTCGAGCCCTCGCCGGGCTTGGAGCGAACGCCGATCGTGCCGCCCATCCGGCGGACGAGCTCCCTGCAGATGTAGAGGCCGAGACCGGTGCCGCTCGGGACGGCCCGGTGCTGCGGGTCGCCGCGGTAGAACTTCTCGAAGACCGCCTCCTGCTCGGCGGGCGCGATCCCGATCCCGTCGTCCGCGACCTCCACGCGGACGCTCGAGGCCGAAGGCACCAGCCGCACGACTACCTCACCACCGTCGGGCGAGTACTTGACCGCGTTGTCGATCAGGTTGACGAGCACCTGCTCGATCCGGTCGCGGTCGCCGAGCGCCGCGACGCCGTTCGCATCTGTCCGCGCCGTCAAAGAGACCGCCTCCGGGAGCTGTTCCCGCATCGCCTCGACGGCGCTCCCGACGAGGTCGGCGACGTCGACCCGCTCGCTGTCGAAGCGCAGATCGCCACGGTCGAGCCGGTTCGCGAGCAGCACCTCCTCGGTGATCTGCGTCAGCCGCGTGCCCTGGGCGCCGATCATCTCGAGCAGCTGCTGACGCCGCTCCGGCGTGAGCGCGATGTCGGTGCGCAGGAGTGTCTTGGCCGCGCCGAGCACAGCCGTCATCGGGGTTCGCAGCTCGTGCGAGACGGTTGCGATGAAGTCGCTCTTCGCCGCATCGAGCCCGCGCTCGACGGTGAGGTCCCGGAAGGTGTAGACGACCCCGCCGGGGCTGCGGACGGCGACGAAGGAGAGCCAGAGCTCGCCGCCCTCGGCCTCAACCGGCACGGTCACCGGCCGGGCAGGCTCGCCGCCCTCCGAGACCGGGATCTCCTTCGCGACCGTCGCCCAGTCGGCGAACACCTCCGCCGCCGCTCGCCCGATCACATCGTCGCGGGTGCGCCCACTCACGAGCTCCGCTGCGTGGTTCCAGAAGCGCACGACGCCGTCCTCGTCGACGAAGAAGACGCCGTCCCCCACCGCCTCGAGCACCCGCGCCGCGCGCTCGCGCTCGGCGGCCGCCGCCTCTGCCGCGGCGCGCGCCGCGGCTTCGGCCTGCGCCTGCTCGTGCAGGCGAGCGTTACGCACCGCTGCGGCCATCAGGCCGACGAGCGCCGCCCCGAGGTCGAGCTGCTCCTGGTCGTAGACGACGGTCTCGTGCATCAGCTGCACGACCCCGACGACTTCGCCGTCGAGCTTGACCGGCAGCATCATCGCGGACTGCACGCCGGGAGGCCCCTCGTCCGGCAGCTTGCGCATGTGCCCCTCGCGGTCGACGTCGTAGTAGACGCCCACAGGATCCTTCACCTGCTCCGGCACGTCCCCGACGAGCAGCGGCTCGCCGCTCACGATCACGCGGCTCTGCATCCCCCCGCCCTCGCGGTTCAGTGGCAGCGGGGGCAGGATTGCGGGGTCGAGCTTGCCGCCGTCGACCCAGGCGTAGTCGCAGTGGATCACCTCTGTCTCGGCATCGAACGACGAGACGATCACGCCGTTGTGCGGGGCGGCGTCGGCGAGCAGCTCCCGGAAGCGATCGTAGACGCGCTCGAGCTCCAGCGTCTCGTTCAGATAGCGCGCAGCCGACAGCAGCAGCTCGGCTTTCTCAGCCCCCCGGTGACGGCCCACGTCTGCTGCATGATGCACCACTGATGCGCGAAAGTCTCGGCGTGCGACTCGAGGGCCGTACGGCCACCCTGGAGCCGCTCCGGGCCCAGCACGAGGAGGGCCTCCGGGCGGCTGCGGCCGAGCCGCGCATCTGGCGCTGGATGTGGACGAGCGATGTCGACGCCTGGATCGCGGACGTGCTCCGGGACACGGAGGACCGCCAGCCGTTCGCTGTGGTGCAGGACGGCGCGGTAGTGGGCTCGACGAGCTACCTCGCGCTCGCCCCCGAGCACCGGCGACTGGAGATCGGCAACACCTGGCTCAACCCGTCGGCCTGGGGCACGGGCGCGAACACCGAGGCGAAGTATCTGCTGCTGCGGCACGCGTTCGAGGAGCTCGCACTGCTGCGCGTCGAGTTCAAGACGGACGCGCTGAACGCACGGGCCCGCGCCGCCCTGGCCGCGCTCCCGGCGCAGTTCGAGGGCATCCACCGGTGGCACATGGTCGTACGTGAGGGCGAGCGCCGCGACTCCGCCTGGTACGCGGTCACGGTCGAGGACTGGCCGGACACCAGGCGGGCGCTCGAGGAGCGGCTCTCCGGCTAGACTCCGCTGCGCCCGGTATCCGCTGCGGAACTGGAGCTTTCGATGGTCAGGAGCGTCAACGTGATCGGTCGCGGCCGCGTCGGGTCGGCCGTCGCCACGCGCCTCGAGGAGCGCGGGATCGAGCTGCGCGAGGACGCCGAGCTGGTCCTGCTGTGTGTGCCCGACGGCGCGATCGCCGGCGCGGCGGCGGGCGTCGAGCCGGGACCGTGGGTCGCGCACGTGAGCGGCGCTACTCCGCTCGGGGCGCTCGACCCGCACGAGCGGCGCTTCTCCGTTCACCCGCTGCAGACGTTCACGCGCGCGCGAGGGCCGGAGCAGCTCGACGGCGCCTGGGCGGCGGTCAGCGCCGAGAAGGCGGAGGCGCGGGAGCTCGGCTTCGACTTCGCGCGGGCGCTCGGGCTCGAGCCGTTCGAGCTCGACGACGGCGCGCGCCCGCTCTACCACGCGGGCGCGGTCGTGGCGTCGAACTACCTCGTCACGCTGCACGAGGCTGCGGCGGGGCTCGTCGCCGCCGCCGGCGCGCCGCCGGAGGCACTCGAGCCGCTGATGCGGCGCACGATCGAGAACGGCTTCGAGCTGACGGGGCCGATCGAGCGCGGCGACTGGGCTACCGTCGAGACGCACCGAGCCGCGATTCGCGAGGCGCGGCCGGACCTCGAGCCGCTCTACGACGTTCTCGCAGAGGCAACGGCCCGATGAGGATCGCGCGGACGGCCGCGGAGCTCCCGCCCGAGGGCGAGATCGGGCTCGTGCCGACGATGGGCGCGTTCCACGACGGCCATCTCGCGCTCTTCCGAGTTGCGCGAGCAGAGAACGACGTCGTCGTCGCGAGTCTCTTCGTCAACCCCGCGCAGTTCGGCGAGGGCGAGGATCTCGGCGTGTACCCGCGCGACGAGGAGCGCGACGCGCGCGTCGCCGAGCGGGCCGGCGTCGACGTGCTGTTCGTGCCGCGCGCCGAGGAGATGTACCCGCCGGGCTTCCAGACCTGGGTCGACGTCGAGCACCTCGGCGCGGTCCTTGAGGGGGAGCACCGGCCTCGCCATTTTCGCGGCGTGGCGACGATCTGCCTGAAGCTCTTCAACCTCGTGCGGCCGCGTCGCGCGTATTTCGGCCAGAAAGACGCCCAGCAGGTCGCGGTCGTGCGGCGGCTGGTGCGCGACCTCGCGGTGCCGGTCGAGGTGCGCGCCGTGCCGACCGTTCGCGACGACGACGGGCTCGCGCTCTCGTCCCGCAACGGCTTTCTCTCGCCGCCCGAGCGCGAGCGGGCACTCGCGCTCCCCCGCGCCCTCGCCGCTCGCGATCGCAGCCTGCTCGAGGGCCTCGACGTCGACTACTTCGAGGAAGCCGACTTCGAGCCACGCGTCCTCGCCGCCGCCGTGCGCGTCGGCACCACCCGCCTGATCGACAACGTCGTCCTGGAAGGAGATCCAAGATGAGCAAGTACGCGTCCTGGACCCACGGCAAGCTGCCGCTACCCGAGCTGGTCGAGCTGAAGCGCCGCGGCCAGAAGCTGGCGATGGTCACCGCCTACGACTTCCCGAGCGGGCGCATCGCCGACGAGGCCGGGGTCGAGCTCGTGCTCGTCGGCGACTCGGCCGGGATGGTCGTGCTCGGCAACGAGTCGACGGTGCCCGTGACGATGGACGAGCTGCTGATGCTGACGCGGGCCGTGACGCGCGGCGCGAAGCGGCCGCTCGTCGTGGCCGACATGCCATTCGGCTCGTTCCAGGTCTCGGACGACGTCGCAGTCGCGAACGCGGTGCGCTTCGTGAAGGAAGCCGGAGCCGACGCGGTCAAGCTCGAAGGCGCCGGACCCGCGCTTTCGCGCGTGCAGGCGATCGTGGGCGCGGGGGTCCCGGTGATGGGCCACGTCGGCCTGACGCCGCAGTCGGCGACGATGCTCGGCGGCTTCAAGGCGCAGGGCCGGACCGCGGAGAAGGCCGAGCGTCTCTACGAGGATGCGCTCGCGCTCGAAGCCGCCGGCTGCTTCGCGGTCGTGCTCGAAGCCGTGCCGGCCCCCGTCGCGGCGCGCGTCACCGAAGCCCTCGAGGCGCCGACGATCGGCATCGGCGCCGGCGCGGCGTGCGACGGGCAGGTGCTCGTCTGGCACGACCTGCTCGGACTATACGAGGGGAAGGCACCACGCTTCGTCAAGCGGTACGCCGACCTCGCGGGCGAGGCGCGACGTGCGCTCGAGGCGTACGTGAGCGACGTGCGCGAGGGCCGCTTCCCGGAGGAGCAGCACACCTACACGATCCCCGACGAGGAGCTCGAGGGGTTCGAGGCGTGGCTAACGGCGCAGGAGGATGCGCGCGCCCACGCCGAGTAGCACGAGCGACCACACTGCGAAGGCAAGCCCCACCGCGACGAAGGCGGCGTTGCCGAGACCGCGATCGGACCCGCCGCTGCGAAACAGCGCCTCGCCGTAGACCGCAAGCCGCACTGGCCAGAGGACGAATAGCGACAGGGCGATCGGAGCAGCTGCGAAGGCAAGCAGGTGGCGCGCCTGGCGGTACGTGATCCCGCCGACCACGCGTGCCAGCGCGTACAGCACGAAGCCGCCGACGAAGTAGGCTCCGACGCCGTTCAAGGCTCCGCCGAGGAATGCCCAGAGCGCGACGTCGACGCCGTCCTCGGCATGTGCGCCGTCGACGTCCATCAGACCCTGCGCCACCGGCGTCCAGAGGACGGAGCCAATCCCACCGAGCAGGACGAGCGCGAGCACTGCTTCGCTGCGAGCCCGCGCCGCTGGATCGGAGTCGTCGCGAAGTCCCTCGAGCACCTCGCGCGGCCGCACCAGCACGAGCACCGCGCGCCGCAGCCAGACCCATTCGTCGACGTGCGGCGCGGCTTCGGTTCGGACGCTCACGAGGTCAGCGTAGCGCCGTCGCCACGGATGGAGCGCGTTGCCTTTTGGAACCCCCCTTTTCCCTCTTTAGAGGGACGCCGCGAGCGCCGATGCGGAACCCACACCTCGCCGAAGACGGCACATCGACGACAGGAGACCCAGCGATGAAACGGCGTTCAATCCCTCGGCCGCGAACCAATGGCGGCTGGTCACCCGCGCGCAAGCTGCTCGCTTCCCTTGCGGTGCTCGGGGCTGCCGCGAGCATCGCGGGCCTCGGGACCTTTGCGACCTTTACGAGCTCGACCTCGGCCAGCCACACGGTCGCGTCGGGAACGGTGACGATCGCGCTTGGCGCGACCGGCGCCTCGACGAATCGTCTCAACATCGGCGCCTCGGCGATCGCCCCGGGCGACACGCTGCAGCGCAGCGTCGACCTGATCAACCAGGGATCGCTCGACCTTGCCTCGGTCACGCTCACGACTTCGGCCACGACGAGCTCGCTGCTCGACACCGACACGACGAACGGGCTGCAGATGGTGATCGACAAGTGCTCGGCCGCCTGGACCGAGTCAGGGCCGCCCTACGCCTACACGTGCGGCGGCACCACCTCGTCGGTGCTCGCTTCGAGGGCCGTGATCGGCAGCACGCTCGCGCTCGCGAACCTGGGCTCGCTGACTGCCGGAGCGACCGACCACCTGCGCGTCACGCTCGCGCTTCCGGGCACGGCGGGCAACACGCTCCAGAACCAGTCGTCGACGATCAGCTACACGTTCAACGGCACGCAGCGCACGGCGACGACGAAGTAGCGGCTGCCGGTGCGCGTTCGTAGCGCCAGGCGCCGGCGGGGCGCCGCGGAGCTTCTCGTCCGCGGCGTCCTGGCCTGCTCCGTCCTCACCCTCATCCTGCTCGGGCTGCTGCCGCGGACCGGCTGGTACCGGACGCAGACGGTGCTCTCGGGGAGCATGCGGCCTTATTTCTCGCCGGGCGACCTCGTCGTCGTCACGCCGGAGCCGCTCAGTCAGGTGCGCGTCGGACACGTGATCACGTACCGCATCCCGGTCGGCGATCACCACGTCCAGACGCACCGGGTGACGAGAATCGTCCGCGGGGGTGCAAATCCGCTCGTTCGCACCAAGGGCGATGCGAACGCCGAGGCGGACCCGTGGACGGCGAAGCTGCACGGCACGACGGCCTGGCGGGTGCGGCTGGTCGTTCCGAAGGCCGGCTGGGCGATCGCGCGGCTGCGGAGTCCCGCCGCCCGCTCGATCTCGATCTTCGCGGCGCCGTTCCTGCTCGCGCTCGTCGGCCTCTGGCGGATCTGGCGCGTCCCCGACGCCACAGAGCTTCCCGATGCGATCGGCTGAGCGGCGCTCGATCGGCTGGGGCGTCGTCGCCGGCTCGGCGCTCGCCTCGTTCGTCGCCGTCTCGGCGGCATTCGCGGGCTTGACCTCGCTCGCGAGCGGCGGCCCGCAGACCATCGTCACCAAGCGCATCTTCCCGGGAGCGCGCACGGTGCCGGCTCAGGACCTGCGCGATGCAAGCAGCGGCGTCGAGGCGAACAAGTCGGATGCCTACTCCTACGCCGACGCGAGCGTGGCGACGACATCCACGGCGATCGCGGCGAACACGAACCGCTACCTCGAGCTCACGTTCAGCAGCGCGCGTGCCGGCGGGCTCGCCGTCTCCTCGCCGCTGTTCAACTTCCGGCTTGCGAGCTCGGGAGGCGCCCAGGCCGGGAACGCGTGCTTCTGGTTCGACGTTCGCTCCGGCGGCTCCGTGATCGGCACGCACGGGAGCTATGCCAGCGCCGCCGGCTGCAGCACCGGGACGACCCAGACGACCGTTTCGACCGGGATTCCCGAGGTCACTTCCACCGACCGGGCGAACGGCCTGGTGGTGCGCGTGTACCCGTGGGAGACCGGGACCAAGGCGAAAACAATCGACGTCGACGTCGCCACGCTCACCGGCTCGACCGCGTACGCGTCGTTCACGGCCTACGAGATTCAGGAGGTCGACGCCACGAGCGGCGCCCCCACGACCGCGCCCTGGATGCTCGCGACCGTCGACGCCACCTCGTACACGACTGCGGGCAACTGGCCCTCCGCCGCGCCCGTCCTGACCAAGTACGTGAAAGCGTCCTCGGAGGCGTCGGTGCCCGTCGGCGCCGTTGTCACGGCGGTCTCGCTCGGCAACGTCTGGCGAGCTTCGGCAGCGGTCACGAACGGCGGCACGCTCTGCTATTACCTCGAGACCTTCAACGGCGCGACCTCACTCGCGACCCATGGAAGCGCCGCCTCGCCCTTCGCCTGCACGAGCAGCGGGACGACGTTCCGCAACGACACCGTCCCCCTCCCCGAGGTGAACGACGTCACGAAGGCGAACAACCTCGTCGTGAGGCTCTACTACTGGCTGTCGCCGATCTGCGGCGGCGCCGGCAATCCGACGTGCGTCAAGTCCGTCACGGATCAGCTGCAGGTCACCTATTCCTACTACCTCGACTGATCCGGCACCCCCTTTCGGGGGAGGGCAGGCGCCGCTCGCGCGCCGACACAAGAACCTGATGCGGAGGAGCCTCTCAACTCCTGGCGTGACCGGCAAGCTGATCGCGTCGATCGCCGTGCTAGGCGCGGCGGCGGCGATCGGGGGCCTCGGCACGTTCGCGACCTTCACGAGCTCGACCAGCTCGAGCCACACGATCGCGAGCGGGACGCTGTCGCTCACCTCGGGCCCAACGAACCGGCTTGGCATCGGCGCATCCGCGATCGCCGCCGGCGACACGATGCAGCGCGCGATCGACCTCAACTACGCCGGCTCGATCGACGTCGGCTCGGTGACGCTGACGACGAGTGCGTCCCCCTCCTCTGCGCTAGACACCGACACGACCGACGGGCTGCACCTCGCGGTCGACAGGTGCTCGGTCGCCTGGACCGAGTCCGGTCCGCCATATGCGTACACCTGCGGCGGCTCGATTTCGACCGTCGTCAGCGCGCGCCCGCTCGTCGGCAGCAACATGGCACTCTCGAACCTGACCTTGACGGCCGGCTCGACCGACCACCTGCGGGTCACGGTCTCGCTCCCCTCGAGCGCCGGTAACACGCTCCAGAACCTCTCCTCCACGGTCGGCTACACCTTCACCGGCGTCCAGCGCGCCGGTACCAGCCGGTAGCCGGAGCGACTCTCGCGGCATGGGTCTCCTCGATCGCAGCGTGCGGGGGAGCCGGTCGCAGCGGCTGGTCCTTTCGTTCGCGCTCGTGGCGGCGGCCGCGGGGTTGACGGCGCTCGGCCTCTTCACCGCGTTCGCGAAAGCGAGCCGACCCGGCCACAGCGGGGCCAAGCAACGACCGCGGCTCTCGGCCACGCCGGCGCACCTCTCGCACGTCGGTCCGCTCGCTGCGGGCGACCGCGCCGACCGCACGGTGGAGCTGCACTACCGCGGCCGCTTCGTCGCCGTCGTGCTCAGGACGGCGGTGCTGCACCGCTCGCTGCTCGACTCCTCGCCGACGGGGGGTCTCCGGCTGAAGATCGCCCGCTGCTCCGCGCGCTGGCGGCGGGTGACTGGCAAGCGCGGGTATAGCTGTCCGGGCAAAGCTTCGACCGTGCTGCCGACGGTTCGTGTGCGCGGCGGGCGTCGCCTCCGGCTGCGACATCTTTCGCGCCGTCCGGGCGCGACCGACCACCTGCGCCTCGTGCTCACGCTCCCCGCGGTGGCGGGCAACGAGCTCCAGAGCCAGGCGTCGCGCCTCGCCTACCGCTTCACCGGCGTCGCACGCTAGGCGGCGGCCGGCTCGCGGGCCGGCAGGAGCTCGCGCAGGAACTGCCCGGTCGCCGAGCGTTCGGCAGCCGCGATCTCCTCGGGGGTTCCGGTCGCGATCACCTCACCCCCCGCCTCGCCCCCTTCGGGGCCGAGATCGACGATCCAGTCGGCCTGCTTGATCACGTCGAGGTTGTGCTCGATCACGAGCACGGTGTTGCCGTTGTCGACGAGCCGCTGCAGGACCTCGAGGAGCTTCTCGATGTCGGCGAAGTGCAGGCCGGTCGTCGGCTCGTCGAGGATGTAAAGCGTCCGGCCGGTGGCGATCTTCCCCAGCTCCTTCGCGAGCTTCACGCGCTGCGCCTCGCCGCCCGAGAGCGTCGTCGCCGGCTGCCCCAGCTTGACGTAGTCGAGCCCGACGTCGTGCAGCGTCTGCAGCCGGCGGCGGAGCTTCGGGATCTTCGCGAAGAAGCGCAGAGCCTCCTCGACCGACATCTCGAGCACGTCCGCGATCGACTTGCCCTTGAAGCGCACCTCGAGCGTCTCGCGGTTGTAGCGCTTGCCGCCGCAGGTCTCGCACGGGACGTAGACGTCCGGGAGGAAGTGCATCTCGATCTTGATCGTCCCGTCGCCCTTGCAGGTCTCGCAGCGGCCGCCGCGCACGTTGAAGGAGAAGCGGCCCTGCTTGTAGCCGCGCACCTTCGCATCGGGCGTCTGGGCGTAGAGCTCCCGGATCGGCGTGAAAAGGTCGGTATACGTGGCCGGGTTCGACCTCGGGGTGCGCCCGATCGGCGACTGGTCGATGTCGATGACCTTGTCGTAGCACTCGATCCCCTCGCACCC
>Ga0126314_10000974_pt1 | contig 13501 bp, 10 predicted proteins | sample Plot105B_FD_92535 | JGI IMG/M metagenome (GOLD analysis project Ga0126314, IMG submission 92535) | Serpentine soil microbial communities from UC McLaughlin Reserve, CA, USA - Plot105B | ecosystem: Environmental > Terrestrial > Soil > Grasslands | place: USA: UC McLaughlin Reserve, Lake County...
CGCAGTGGGGCACGCTCCTCGACCAGCTCTGGGTGCGCTGACCCGGCGGGATCGGGGGCGCGCCAAGCCCGGTAGTGAGGAAGGTGTATATCCAGCCGCAGCTCGGAAGCGCAGTCCTGACGAAGGAGCTCGGCCATCCGGTACTGCTGTCGGAGTCGACGCTCGACCTACTGAGGTCTCCGAGCGCGGACCTCGTCTACGTCACGGAAGTGACAGTGCGCGGACGGAGCGAGCCCACACGCGTGTAGAGGCTTGCATGACGCGTGCTCGAATCCGGCTCCTCGCTCCCATCGTGGCGCTCGCTTTCATCGCCGCAGCTGCGCCGCGCGTGCGCTTCCCCGGAGCGTCCACCAACCCGCTCGAGCGCTTCAACAAGAGATCGGCCGCGGGCACCGATCGTCGGCATCTCGCCCGACAGCCACAGCTTCATCGGGCTCGCCGGCACGCTTTGCATCGAACAGTACGGCTGTCAAGCGACGGGTCAGACGAGCTGCGCGGTCGTCAAGCCGTCCGGAGTGGCCCCGAGGAGCGCATCGCGGTCGAGGGATAAGAGACGCAGGTCCGTCACGCCGCGGACGGTCGCGGTGCGGGGAACGTGGTGGAGGAGCGCGATCTCGCCGAAGTGATCGCCCGGCGTGAGGATGCGGCGGAGGCGCTGCCCTGAGTACACGGCGGCCTTTCCCTCGAGCAGCACGTAGAAGCGGTCGGCCGGTTCCCCCGCCCGAACGACGTCCTCGCCGGCGGGAACCGTTCGCTCGTGACCGAGCGCCGCAAGCTCCTCGAGCGCACGCTGCTCAAGGCCGGTCAACAACGGGACGACCCGCAGCAACTCGGCCGGCTCCGCTGGCGCCTGGGGCATGCCCCGGTCGGGCTGCGGCACCGCGCCGCTCGGGTCGCCCGTGACGGCGGCGAGAAACGGCGCGATAGCGGGAGCTTGACGGCCGCTATCCACGGATGCGGGAGCGCGGTGGTGGCCGATTTGGTGCCGGTGGACGGCTGGTTTCTTCCGCACGAGGCGTGATCGCGTGGGCGCTCAGGACGCCCGCGGGCCCGGGTATCCCGGCTCGCCGCGGGTCACGCGAACGACTGAAGGCCGACCGCAGTCAGAAGCCCGAGCGTGTCGGCGTCGCGCGATCCCGGCGTGGCCGTGTACACGATCAGGCGCAGGGCGCTGCCCTCCACCGTCAGCGCATCGCAGTCGAGGGTGATGTCGCCGACCTCGGGATGGCGGAAGGTCTTGCGTTTGGCCGGAGCACGGGCAACGGGGCGCTGGTCCCACAGTTCCGCGAAGCGGGAGCTGGCCGCCCTCAGGTCGTCGATCAGCGAGTTCAGCTCCTCGTCGGCCGGGTAGCGGCCGAGCGCGTCGTGCAGCTCGGCGACCATTCCCTCCTCGGCGGCCGCCTCCTGCTGGGGCGTGCGCACGATCCGGGAAGCCTTGCCGGTGAAGTGTCGCCAGGCGATGTTCCGCTCACGGCGCGAGGCGCCCGAGAAGTCGCCCGTGAGCGCGGCGGCGAGCGGATTCGCGGCCACGATCCCGCCCGCCGCGTCGACGACCATCGCGGGCACGTCCGTCAGCCGGTCGAGCAGGCGCTGCAGGCTCGGAGTCAGGTGGCGGTCGATGGTGCCGTGGCGCGGCTCGGCGTGACCCGCGAGCCGGAACAGATGCGCGCGCTCGTCATCCGACAATCGCAGGGCCCTGGCCAGGGCGTCGAGCACCGACGCCGATGGGCTCGTGGCCCGGCCTTGCTCGATGCGCGTGAGGTAATCGACCGACACTCCCGCCAGCTGCGCGATCTCCTCGCGCCGCAGTCCTGGGACGCGGCGCTGGCGTCCCGCGGGCAGCCCCGCGTCGGCGGGGCCCAGCCGATCGCGCCACGAGCGCGGGCAGGCGCCCAACTCTTGCTCGATCAGGTCCATGACTCGATGATTGCGCATGGTCCGTCGCCCGACGTGGCCCTGTCAGTCCTAGGCAGAGCCGTCCTCTTGTGCGTCCCGGGTCCTGGCGCGAACGTCGGGGACATGACCACGACACTCATCACCGGAGGCAACAGAGGGCTGGGGCGTGAAACGGCACGGCGCCTGGTGGAAGCGGGACACGACGTCTGGCTTGCCACACGCGACCCGGAACGCGGAGCGGCCGCCGCTCAGGAGCTGGGTGCGCGCTTCGTCGAGCTCGACGTGACCGACGAGGGCAGCGTTCGCGCCGCCGCGGAGCGGGTCGCGGCCGAGAGCGGATCGCTCGACGTGCTCGTCAACAACGCCGGCATCAGCGGGGACTTCAAGCCGGTGGGCGAGGTGACCGCCGAGGACCTCCAGCGCGTCTTCGACACGAACGTCTTCGGCATCGTGCGCACGACGCGCGCGTTCCTACCGCTGCTCGAGCGTTCGGAGAACCCGGTCATCGTGAACGTCTCCAGCGGAATGGGGTCGATCACGATGACGAGCGATCCCGCGAGGATCGAGTCGACGTTCGTCGGTCTGCCGTATCCCGCCTCGAAGACCGCGGTGAACATGCTGACCTCGCAGTACGCGAAGGCGTACCCGCATATGCGGATCAACGCGGTCGACCCCGGCTACACCGCAACCGACTTCAACGGCCACCGGGGAACGAAGCCCGTCGAGCAGGGTGCCGAGATCATCGTGCGGATGGCGAGCGCCGACGGCGACGCGCCAACCGGCGCGTTCGTCGACGAGCACGGCCCGGTGCCCTGGTAGAGCATTCGCCCGCGCGCTTCCATCGAGGTTGACGTTGGTCACGTCGATGTCGTCTCGTTCGCGCCGCTGAATCGGGCGAGCAGTTGGCGGCGGCTGCGGACTCCGGCCTTTGTGAACACGGACTTGAGGTGGTCCTGGACCGTGTAGCGGGAGATGCACAGTCGCTGCGTGATGGCGCGCGTGTCGAGCCCCGCGACGAGCGCGGCGACGACCTGTCGCTCGCGCTTGGAAAGCGCGTAGGCGCGGCAGAGCAGCGTGAACGTCTCGGTCGCCGTCGCGGCGCGCAGCGTGACCGCGATGTGTCCGTCGTCGTGGCCTTCGAGCTTGGCCGCTTCGATCATCACCCAGCGCCGGTCGACGGCTTGGACGAGCGCGTGGGCGCCGGCGCCCGACGTTCCCGTGCGCGCCGTCGCCGCCGCCGGATAGACCACGGCCGGCAGCGTGTCGAACGCGGCGAGCGCCGGCGCGTCGGGGAACGAGTCGAGCCAGGTGCGGGCCGCGGCGGTCGAGCTGACCGGCGTGAGGGAGTGATCGAGCACGGTCACGCCTGGCCCGTAGGGCTCTGCCGCGCTGGGTGGCGCGTCGTCGTACATCGTCTGGCGCAGCGCCGAGCCGAGCGACGGCGCGACGCTCGCGAGCAGCTCGAGATCCTCGTCCTCGAAGCTGCGGTCGGAGCGGTCCCGGTAGGCCTCGATCCAACCCCAGCAGCCGAGCGCGTCGCGGCAGGCCACCGCCGCCACGTCGCCGATCCCGACGGGCCGCATCGCCTCATCCCAGCGCGCCGAGCGCGCGAGGTCGCCGCGGGTCTCGGCGCTCATGCTGGCCGCGGCATTGGGGCGGCGGGCCAGCACTTGTTTGGCCGCGAACGCGTCTGTCGAGTACTCGAGCTCCAGTGATCGGGAGACGGCGGGCACGTAGTCGTGCAGCCCGATCCCGCTGGCCGGCAGCAGCGTCTCCGGATCGGCCAGCGGCCAGCACCAGCGATCAAAGCCGATCACCCGCTGCAGATCGGCGACCGCCTCGCGACGCAGCGAGTCGCAGTCAAGAGCCGACTGGCCGAGCCGCTCGAGCCGCTCCCGGCACCGACCTCGCTCGCGCGCCGTGGCCACGGTGGCGCCGGCCTACAGCCGCGCGGATGCCGCTGAAATCCCAACTGTGTGGGATTGCGCGCATGCACGCCGGGGCGCTCAACTCTCCTCAATCCTTACCCAAGAACGGAGCGAGGGACCATGGCGCACGGACTTTCAACGCAACGACTGACGCGGCGGCGCACGTTGGCCGCGGTCGCCGCGGCGCTCGCGCTGGCCACCGGGGTGGTGGCGGCGTCATCCGCGGCACCGGCGAGCTCGTCACAGGCCGACCACCTGCGCGCGATCGAGACGACCCGCCTGCAGGCGCTCGTCGACGCGGACACCGCGACGGCACGCAAGCTGACCGCGCCCGACTTCCAACTGATCAACCCCGCCGGCACCCCGCTCTCGCGCGACGAGTTCCTGGGTGGCGTCGACGCGGGCGTCGTCGACTTCCTCGTCAGCGAGCCCAGCTCGCCGATCGCGGTGCGGCTGTCCGGCGATTCCGCCACCCTGCGCTACCAGACGGCGTTCGACGTCGTCGCCGGCGGGACCCACGTCACCCACCAGGCGTGGACGACGGCACGCTACGAGCGGCGCGACGGACGCTGGCAGATCGTCTGGGAGCAGTCGACCGCGATCCCGAACAACCTCGACCTGTTCATCGAGTCGATCAAGCCGGTCAGCTGACCGCCCGCCGCCCCGCGGGGTACGCCCACGAGCCGTGCCGAAGGCCGCAGCGGTGACGATCGAGACCCAGAAGCCGTTCGGGCCCTCGCGCGGGACCTTCTCATCGACCGGTGCGATCCCGGAGTCGGGAACGTTCATGAACTCGAGCGTGATCCTCGAGGATGTGGACGCTTCCGACTTCGTCACCGTCCACGTCACGCAACGGTTCGACGGCGCGCGCGGGACGTTCACCCTGCGCGCCGCGATCACCGAGACCGCGACCGAGGATCCCAACGTCCTCACCGACCACGGGACCTGGGTAATCATCAATGGAACCGGGCCCTACGAAGCGCTGCACGGGCGAGGACGCGTGACCGGCACCGCCGACGACAACCTCGACCGCATCAGCCGCACCTGCACCGGGACGGTCCGTCGAGGATGACCGGTGCCGCAATCACGACCCGGAGGGACCCACAAATGACGAGTTCCGGGCGTCCGTCGTAGCCGGAGTAGGTGCCCGCTTTCATGGGCTACAAGGGTCGCGACCGTCACGCCCACTGAGCTCGTCGCCTGGCACGCCGCGCAGCGCCGCAGCGGCGCCGCCACCTGGTCGATCAAGGGCCGCTGGAACGCGCTCCGCGGCCTCCTGAGCCATGCCGCTCGCCACAGCGGGCTGCGGATCTCCGAAGCCCTCGGTCTTCACCTGGCGCGACGTCGATCTCGCGTCTGGTCACCTGCGCGTGCGCTACCAGCTCAGCCGAGACGGCGAGCTCACCCTTGACTGAGCGGCAAGCGCCAGACGGCCGGGACATCGTGCGCGGAGATCCAGACGTTGTCGCCCTCGACGATCACAGCACCGCTGCCGGACTCGGGCCCGTAGCGTTGCGTGACCGTGTTCGTGCCGGGGTCGATTCGGGTCAGCAGCGTTGTTCCCGTGCGAGCCCACACGGCGCCATCGCCGGTCGTGATGTCTCCTCCCAAGCCCTCGAGGTGGGCTCGGATCGTCGCGCGCTTGGCGCCTGTCTTGAGGTCGAGCCGCGTGACGGTCCCGCCCTGCTGGTCGATTGTCCAAACGCCGCCGGCGCCGACGGCGAGGAACCTTGGCGCGTCTCCTACCTTCGTGCTGCCGACGACGGCGTTGCGGTGGGGGTCGATTCGCTCGACGATGTCCAGCCGCGGGTTGGTCACCCACACCGAGCCCGAGCCCGTCCGCACGCCGGCCGCACCGGCCTTGACTCGGACGTGGGCTGTCACCCGCAGCGTCTGCGGATCAACGCGCGCGACGCGGCAGGCCGAGCAGCCCGCGCCGTCGACGGCCAGCCAGATCCCGCCTTCGCCGGCACCGACGCTCCCCTCGCCGTCGAGCTGCGTCGGGACCGCCAGGTCGAGATGACCGGTCACCGTGTTGGTCCGAGGGTCGATCCGCGACAGGCCAGGCTTTTCGCAGGTCGCCGTCCACAGCGCACCGAAGCCAAACGCCGTCGCCTCGCATGCGCCCTCGGGCACCGTCACCTTCGCTTCAATCTCGCCAGTGCCGGGGTCGATCCGGTCGATCTCGAACGTCTGCGATATCCAGACGGCGCCGTCGCCAGCCGCGAGCCAGTCGCCCGGCAAGGTCAGCTTCTGGGCTCCCGCCTCATTGATGTCGAGCGAGCCGTCGACCGACGGGGCGGTGGTGGCGGGTGTGCCCGTGCTCGCGATGGTCGGCGTGGCGTTGGGCTCCTGGTTGCCGTCGTTGGCGCCACAACCCCCACCGATCAGGACCAGCACGACGAGCCCCAGCGCTCCCGCTACTAACTGGCGCGATCGTCTCATTCGGAGATCCTCGCCGCCAACCCTTGCCGAAGTCCGCCGCCACCGTCAAGCGAACAGGAGTAAGACCTCTCGTTCCACGCGCCGAGGAACCGCGGCATCGGTCGCACACACCGATCCGACGCGCTCTCGCTTCGCCTGCCAGGTGCACTCGAGGCAGTCGGACAACTAGTGCTGCAACGCGCGAGCAGCGATCGTCGGCGCTGGCACGGACACCGCGCCCGCCTTGCTAGTTACGCAGGAGCACGAGCAGTCGGACGCGGCGGCTTCCGAGCCTTCCAGTCACGGCGAGGTTCGAGCCGCGCGGGCCGATTCGGAGGCGCCCGGGGCGTGTGCCGGCTCCGGAGATGCGGATGACGGCGCTGAGCGTGGTCGCTTGAGGGTCGATGCGTCCGTGGCCGCTGAGGGCGAGGTCCTCGACGAACCGGCAGCGACGGAGTAGCAGCCCGCCGGTCGGTGTTACGACGCAGACGCCTCCGCGCAGGCCGTGGCCGCTGGTCGGGTGGACGACGGTGTCGGCGAGGGTCTCGGTGGCGGCCGCGGCCGCGCGCAGGTCGCGGGCGCGGGAGCGATCACCGGCGAGGCGCCGGACGTGCGTGCGCTCGTCGCGGGCGCGGCGGGGATAGCGCGAGTAGCCGAATACCGGCGCCGCGCGCGCAGCGCAGGCGACGTCGCCGGGCGCGAGCTGAGAGACGAACGTGCGCAGTATCGACATCGCGCACGGCCCGCTGAACGCCGCCCCGTGGCCGACGTTGGCGAACTCGATGTAGCTGCCGGCCGGCAACTGGCGCGCGTAGGCGCGCGCGACGGCCGGGACCGCGCCGTCGAGGTCGCCGCCGATCACGAGCGCGGGAACGGCGGGGTATCTCGCGCCGTCCGGGACCGGCGGCTCGGTCGACGCAGGTGCCGGCCAGCGCAGGCAGGCGAGTGCTGATTCGCGAAGGTCGGCGCTGACGGCGCGCGGCGAGAATGGCCCGAGGCGGCCTGGCCGGAGCGTGGCAAGTGCCGCGTCCCACTGCGCGCGGCGCGCGGCGGGTGGGGCCGGCCAGTCCCACGGGAAGCGCTGCTCGTTGCACAGCACGGCGAGGTTGTCGCCGAGCGAGAACGTGGCGGGGTTGCCGCGGTCGCCGGCCGCGGTGGGGAGGGGGTGCTCGGCGGCCAGTCGCAGCAGCGGCGCCCGGTCGCCGCGCGCGAACGCGCGCGCGACCGCGGGGAACTGCGCCAACGTCGGGCCGAAGAAGGCGCCCCACAGCACCGCCTCGTCCACACGGACTCGTCGACGGTCACCCCGTGTGTCGTAGGCCTTCCCTGTGATGGGCTGGCGCCGCACCCTGGCCACGAGCGCATCGACCTGGGCTCGCGCGTTCCCGCCCGCCGCCCGGCACGTCGGGCTGCGGCGGCACAGCAGCGCGACGTGGTCCCGGTACAGCCGTGCTCGCTCGGACGCCCACCGCACGACATCGAGCTCCTGGCCGGAGGAGTCGAGCACCAGCGAGCGCAGGTGCTCGCCGAAGCGCACCGCGTAGGCACGCGCCTGCACCGAGCCCCACGAGAACCCGTAGAGATCGATCCTCTCGATATCCAGCGCGGCACGGACCGCGTCGAGGTCTCGGGCGACATTGGCCGAGCGATAGAGGTCGCGCTGCGCTCCGATCTGCTCCGCGCACGCGGCCACGCTGTCTGCCGTCATGCCCTGATGCTGAAGCGCGGGGCAGTCGAGCGCACCCGACTGCCCGGTGCCGCGGTTGTCGACGAGCAGCAGGTCGAAGCGATCCAGCAGCGGCCCGTAGATCAGCCCCCAGTCGCTCGGGAACGCCGTATTGGACCCGCCAGGACCGCCGGCGACCGGCACCAGCGTTCCCGCCGCGGGCTCGGCGCTGCTGCGATGCGCGTACAGCGCGTACGCGATCGGAAGCGTCGCGCCGCCCGGATCCCCCCAGTCCAGCGGCACCGTCACCGTCCCGCATCTCGCACCCGCCCCACACGGACCCACGGACGCCGTCGGCCGCGACACATGGCCCCCGGCAGACGCAACCACCGTCGAGGACAGCATCATCACCACCAGCGTCACCGGCATCCACCTGCGATCCGGCACTGTAATGCCGCTCCTCGCCATTGGGTCCTCGCGCCCAGCTTGGCCCACATGGACATCGATCGAAAGCGGCTCGAGCGTTATCACGCGCCCGCACGCCGTCGCCGGACACTGGCGTGAGGCCCCAACCGCATCGCCCTGCCATCGGCCGCTTCGATCCCGCAGCCGGACGGACGCCGGGAGCGGCGCGTGTCTATGACCGCGTTCTGACAATTGCGAGCAACGGCCGCTCTTGGCGACGGCGTACTCGCACCGCCCAGCGCATCGCGTCACCCTCGCGCGCGCCCGACCGCGACCGCCCAGCCCGGCGCGGCCCCGGCCGACGGCGTACGGTTGCCGTGGAATGTTCTTCGCTTCCCCGGGCGCGGCGCGTCGGCGCCGGGCGCTCGCCGTGGCTGTGGCTGCCGGTACCGGCATGCTGGCCGCGCTGCCGGCGACGGCCGTGGGAGAGCCGGTGTTCACGGTGCACGGGGCGGCGGGGCCGGGACCGTCGCGCTACGAGCGCGTGCTGGTGCAACGCTTCGGGCCCGCCTCAGCGCGCACCGTGCTCGTGCTCACCCCGGGATCGACAAGCGGCGCGGGCGTGTTCACGTTCGCGGCCCGCGACCTCGTCCGCGCCGTGCCTGGCCTTCAGGTCTGGGCCGTGGAGCGGCGCGAGCAGGCGTTCGAGGACACGGCGGTGATGACGGTCGGCGACGGCGAGCAGGCGCTCCGCTACTACATCCAGCACCAGCCCGTCGGCGGTCGGACCTTCGCACCGCCGCCCGTCTCGCGCGTGCGCTTCATGGGCGGCTGGGGACTCAAGCTGCTCGTGGGCGACCTGCGCCACGTCGTGCGCGCGGCGCACCGCGGCGGCCGTCGCGTGATCCTCGGCGGCCACTCGCTCGGCGCCTCGGTCGCCGAAGCCTATGCGGCGTGGGACTTCAACGGGCGAGCCGGCGCGCGCGATCTCGCCGGGCTCGTGCTCATCGACGGCGGCCTGCTCTCGGGCCCCGCGGCCCCGACGCTCGCCCAGGCCCGCGCCGAGCTCGCCGACATCCGCACCACCGGGCCGCGCGAAGACCCCTTCCGGCAGACCACGCCATGGGCCTACGGCGTCCTCTCCGGCGTGCTCGGCCTGCTCGCCCGCGACGCCCCCAACGCCGCCTCACCGCTCGAGACCGAGCCGCTCGTCCCGAGCTTCCTGCGCCCACCCGTCCCCAGCACGAACGCGGCCTGGATCGGACACGCCGAGCAGCTGCTCTACCCCCCGACCGGCGCGGCCGCCGCCCACGCCGGGCATCTCGCCGAGTCCGGCGACCCACGCGGCTGGGTCGACGGCGATCGCACTCCGGTAGCGCGGCTCGCCGCCTGGCTCGCCCAATCACCGCTCAACACCGTCGACTGGTACACCCCGCGCCGACTGCTCCTCGACGTGCACGCCGCGCGGCCGCTGGCGACGACCCGCGTCACCAGGCTGCTCGGGCTGCGCCTGCGCCACCGAGACACCCTCACCCTGCCGACCTACGCATTCCAGACAGCCAGCTTCCCCACCGTACTCGCCGGCGCGCGGCAGCTGCGACGCAGCTCGCGGATCCGCGCCCCGCGCCTCCTCGAGGATCCGACCATGCTCCACGTCGACCCCCTCACCGCGACGCGCGAGCACAACACATTCCTCGAAACCGTCACGCCGTTCCTGACCCGGATCGCAAGGCGGCACTGAGCGCCCAAGCCCGGGGCGTCGCTGTCCGCCGCCGCCGTCATAACGCTGGACGAAGTCGAGGTGCGCTGCCGGCGATGCCGCCCCGTCAGCGCCACAGCGTCGTGGCGCTCCGGCACGGGCGAGCGGTTGATGTCGCGGACGATCGCGCGTGAGAAGGAGGCGACGTACCGATCTGCCCAGCGTCAGCGCGTCCCGCCCGCCGAGTGCTCTCGTCATGAGGGGCGGCGACTCGCGTCTTGCTCGTCGCGGGAGCGCCTTTCGCGCGTTCGCGCTGTCCTAGGGGGCGACTCTGCCGAACTCCGGTGCAACTGGTTGTCGTCGGGTCGGTGGGTCATGGTGGTGTTGGGGCGCGGCGGACGTGCGCGGCGGCGGCCCGGAGCCATGCGGCTGGTTGGCTCCGGGCACGACCGTCCTTGGATGAGCGTGCGGGGGATGTCTGGGCGGTCATCCCCGTCGGTGTGCCGCCGGCCGGCGGGGCGTGCTCAGCAGTGACCGACGGTGGCGTCCAAGCAGGTGGTCTGTTGCGCGGGCAGCGTTGAGTGGGTCGGCTTGGGCGCCGGCCGGCGTGAGACTGCCGCCTGGCGCGCCGAGCAGTCGCGGAGATGCGGGTCAGTCGTCGTTGAGGATGTCGGTCCTGCGGAGCTACCGCTGCTCCATCAGTCGACGCGCGAGCGCTTGATCGGATCAGCCGCGCTGAGTCCTGACCGGAGTGCGGCGAGCGGCCGGGTCGTCAAGGTCGCTCGCGATCTGGGCCACGACGTGCTCAACCGGCGGGTGCGAAGTGGATGATGCGTGAGTAAAACGGGGTCTTGGGCTGAACCTGCCAGTGCAGAACTCCCCCGAGGGCATCGGCGAACGCCAGGCCCTCGGTCTCGTACAGGGATGAGGACTTCGTGCGCTGGATCTCCAGGCGCCACGCCGTTCCGACGTCGCCGGTTGCCGGGTCGACGGGATACGACAGCACCTGGATGTACGAGCCGCGGTCGTAGGCGAGGTAGAGACGATCGCCCCAGAAAGCGGCACCGGACACGCTGGACGCCCGCAGGACACCGGCGACTCGCTTGCGCGCGGTGAGCGGTGTGCCCGCGGGACCGGCATTGGCGGCGCTGACGTCTCTGGCGGAGTACGCCAGCAGATCGGTGCCCGTCGACGTCCACACCCAGTTGCCGTCCGGCGATACCTCGGCCCACATGGCCTTGCTGATCTCGGTCGGATCGAGCTTGACGTAGTAGCGCCACGCCAGGGTTATGGGATCGACGACGCCCAGCCCGCCGGTCTTGCACGTGTTCGGGTCCGAGGCGCTGGGGTAATAGCACTCGAGCGGCACGATCAGGCGCCCGCCGTCGGTCGCGTCGAAGCTGAGATCGCCGAGGTGGTTCCATCCCTCGGCGCTCTTGACCGACGAGGGAATCCCTGCGCTCTTGCCGGCGAGACGGGTGAGATTGGCGGTGGTGCGCCACAGCCCCGTGGCCGGTCCGTCGATCAAGAACGTGCGCGCGCTGGCATCGAAGGTGATGCCCTGCCAGTAATTGACGGACGTCAGCGACTGGCCCGTCTCGGTCCATAGGTCGGCGGCCGACGCGCCCTGCGCGGACGCCAACACCAGCGCGACGACGACCACGGCCGTCCGTCGCCGAGGTCCTAGCATCCTGCTCCCTCCTCTGAAGAGGTCCCGCACCGCTCGAAACATCGGAGCAGCGACCCTACCCGCGCGACAATGTCACGGTCAAGCTGAGCAGCCGGTCCCCGGCGGCGCGCCCCAATTCGCCTGCCACGGCACTGCGACCGCCGGCGGACAGAGCGTCGCTTTGCGCGACGCGCGGAGCCACGTCTGTCTTACGTTTGGCGCGCTACCACCCTTTGGAGCGGTGGCGTAGCGGGGGAGGGCAAGCGAAGCGAGCCGCGCACACGGCTCGACTGGACCCTTGGAGTTCCCCCGCCTTCTTGGACACTTGCTCACTGGGCCGTCTGGCCCGGCGGGAAGGATCAGTGTCCATGCCTGCGGCGTATCCATTGGAGTTCCGCCGTGAGGCGGTCGAGCTTGCGCAAGCGCAGCGGGCAAGTCGGTGCCCGAGCTCGCGCGTGAGCTCGGGGTCTCGCCGCAGTCGCTGCGTAACCGGAGCCGCCAGATCGACATCGACGAGGGCCGCCGCGACGGTCTGAGCAGCGACGAGCGGTAGGAGCTGCGCCGGCTGCGGCGCGAGAACCGGATCCTCGAGGCCGGCCTCACCGGGATGGTCGCCAGAACGCGCGGCCGGACGACGATTCGGGTACCGGGCGTCCGGGTCTGCGAGGACCTGGGATCGCCAGGCCGGCATCGACGCCGTCGGCGGCCGACCGACGACCGAGTTCCCAGCCCTCTGCGGGCAGTTGAAAATCGGCTGGCGGTTCTGCGCGCCGCCGCGATGATCGATCGGCTAGTCCCCACGCGTCGCTCTCAAAGGCGATTCCCATCGCCTGCGCGACCGCGACCTCGGGCGCGCCCACAGAGACGACTGAATGGAACGCCCAGCCAGCGCGGACCCAGACGGGCCGGCTTCGCCGGCGGCACCCAACACAGAACGTTCAAGGGGTGCGTTTTCAACCGGCACGAAGGGGTGCATCTCCCAACCAGCCTTGACATCCACGCTCGCGGGGCGAGGCAGGTTCGCATCGTCAGGTTCCGGCCGGCGAAGGTCACGGAAAGAGAAACGGCCACCCGACGCAAGTCGCATGACCGTCAAACAGCATTCCTTGCCTCTCTCGTCCGCGTCCTTGCGGACTTCCACCGAAGCCAGCCGTAGCTTCCTCGTCGTTGACACGGAGCCGCGGCGGCCCCGATCCCGCACGCTTCTAGGACTCCCAGCACTAAACAAGACTGTCGCCCGACTTGCCAGTGGCCATCCGTCCGCTGTGAGGCAAGTTCCTACCGTTGGAACCCCAGCGTCGGCCCTTCTCCCGCATTGGGATCTGATGGCCGTCGACCTTGCGCTCAACCTCCCGCCTGACACGTCTGCCCCGGTCTAGCTCGCGCTGCCGCGAAGCGCCACCTCGCGGAGGCAATCGATCAAGGCGGCGGCTTCGAGCACAAAATCCGCGCGCGAGGTCCTGACGACGTCAGCGGCCGTGGACTGTTTCTGGTCGAGGCTTCACCAATCGTTGGGGCGTCCACGAGGCACGACCCACGTCTGGTTCGAGCTTGCGGCGAGGTCCGACGCTTCCCGGCAGGTCAGTTCCTGCAGGCGCGCCGTCGCGTCGGCACTCGCCGCGGCCTGCGCGACGGCGCCGGGGTCGAGACCGGGCGGCGCGAGCCGGGCCAGGAAGTGCTGGGCGGGAGGCCGCAGCGGGTAAGGAGCCCGTGCGACGGCCTCGCTCACGAGTTCCGGCTCCCATCCGGTCAGCTCGACGAGCCGCTCGAGAGGAACACCGGATTCCGTCGCGTGGCTGAGCGCGAAGGACACC
>Ga0126314_10000975_pt1 | contig 13497 bp, 15 predicted proteins | sample Plot105B_FD_92535 | JGI IMG/M metagenome (GOLD analysis project Ga0126314, IMG submission 92535) | Serpentine soil microbial communities from UC McLaughlin Reserve, CA, USA - Plot105B | ecosystem: Environmental > Terrestrial > Soil > Grasslands | place: USA: UC McLaughlin Reserve, Lake County...
ATTGCAACAACTGCAGAACTATTACCTCTCTGTAACCTTCCAGACGCTGAAGTAGAAGTCTCTGCTTTAACAACAGACTTGGCAGGTATTGTAGTAAACAATACTGACTTAATGAACAACGGCCTGGAAGCAGCTGTGAAATCTCTCTGGATGACGTAGAATTACAAATCTGCCCCGTCCTAACAGCACTGGCAGGTGTTGCAGTAAACAGCACCTCTCCTGATACCGATGGAGATAATATACCTGATAGCTGTCAAGTCCAGGGACTAGAAGTATGTCCAGAAGGGACAGTACAAGCAGGTCACTTTGTAAGGGGTGATGGCAATCTTGCCACAAACTGCGTTATTCCTGAGTCTGAGGATCCAACTTGTATCTTTGATTCCCAGCTTGTGGGAATTTGTAATGTTAGAGATGATGCGCCCCCAGCCTAGAAAATCGAGCCATGCTTGAAGACCCCAATGTAAAGGCTCTACTACAAGAATAATAAGTCTGCACTAAGAGGACTATACCCCATTTTTTTTAAATTATAAAATATATAAAATATTATATGATACATCACAATAATGTATTATTCTCTTTCCTCCAAATCTAAAATACATAAACATACATGAATTAATACCTAAAGTTGTTTACAAAAGTTTAACCTATTCTTTAATAAATTGATTGATTTTATTATAGAAAGATCTCTTAAAAGGTTTTAATTGTACTAAATAAGGTTGTATAAAATTGCAAGACTAAATTGAATATACTAATCAAAAAATTAATAGAACATATACGCCTTAACCTTCGCTTTTTTGGTAACAATAATTCTCTTTCACTAATTGATTTAATAATTTTTTTTATTATTCAAAACAATTTGTTAATAAGTTACATTTTCATATTTTATCATTGTTTATAAAATAGAGAATTTTAAAGTTACTGAACCTATCTATTAATAAAGTTCAAATCCCTCTGAACCAAATGAACATTTGAGTTCAAATAATTGCAAATGAAAAATATATTATTCTTAAAGTGATAACAGTATGAACAATGACTCAATTTGATAAAAAACCCTCATATTTCTTTAGTAAATGATTTTGAATGCATTTTCATATACTTATTTTTTAAAAGCATTAATAGATATTAAAAAATTAATATAAATATAATACAAATAGTAGCTCAACAAGAATTCAATATTTTATTCTTTTAACAATGATCTGACGATCATTAAATAAAGCCAAAATTTATCTCAAAAGTTATAATTATTTTATAAATTTATTTGGTATAATTCATTCATATATTCATCTGATAATAATATTTTGTTTCTTGGTATATTATTTGTGCAACATGGTCATCTATTCCTAATATTTGTGCTATATCTGATGGCCTGCTATTTAAAATCATTTCAATTGTAAAGCCTGCATTGTTTAGTGATTCAATTAAGCCTTTTGGTATCTTGAGATTGTTTATTCTTTCATCTATTATTATTGTTTGTTTTTCTACAGGAATTTTTTCCTCTGTTATTGTTGTCAAGATCCACTATATGACAATATTGTTATTAATAATTACATATACAATATTTTTTAATTAAATCAATAAAATAATATTATCGATTTAATCGAATATACTTAATAATTTTATATTATATGTAACTACAACGTGAAATTTAATTTGAACTTACAAAAGTTAAAACAATTGACTCCAATTATTATATACTATATTCATTACAATCCGATATGAAATTAAAAATTCATTCAATAGCTATTACATCAATTCTTGCATTTGCCTTAATTGGCACAGCAGGAATATCAACAGCATTTGAAAACGTATTTGGACAAAACGAAGGTTAGGTGGAATGACTGGAAGTGATAGTGGAACAACAGGTGGAATGACGGAAGGCGGACCATAAGAATAATTAAATTTCAGAAACTTTATTTTTTTCTTTCCTATGAAGTATTTTTATTTATTATAACACGAGATTACCAAACATAGAAAACATCTCTCAACAAATATGGAAAAATCATAATAATTGTCATAGCCCGACTAAAATATGATTATCCCGGCCAGGATTTTACGAGAATCTGCTATGGCAATTAAATTATCTCAAATTATTAAATATTATTAACAGTTTTCCTTCACTCAAAAAGTCCAAAACACTACTATAGCATCATACCATAGCCTTCTAGATTTATCCTTGGCTCATAGAGGGCTCTGGCTTTTAAAATATAATTTTCAATTATTAAATAAATAATATAAAATCAATTGATAAATACAATCTTATAGGCAAATTGTAAGATTTCATCTTCACCATAACCTTCTATTAGTATTTCATTATATCTCTCAATAATAATAATAATAATAGTAGTAGTAGTAAGTTTGGTTTTTAATACAAGAATAATAATATCCATTCGTTTATACATGGTAGACTCGTTTTTTATATATAGTATAATAAACTGACTGGTAATATTATTGATAATAATAATAATAACAATAACAAATACATATTATTAGTTGATGATGACAAAGATACTGTATTCACTTTTGAACTGTATTTGAAATCACTTGAATATACTGTCATATCTTTTGTTAATCCTGTTGAAGCCTTGGACTACTTTAATAAAAATTTTGCTGACTGTTCTTTAGTTATAACAGATTATGGTATGCCTCAAATGTCAGGAATCGATTTAATAAAGAAAATTAGAGAAAAAGATCAAAATTATACAAAAAAAATAATACTTATTAGTGCAACCATTAAAGGTAATATTCTTAATGACTATTATGATGAATTATCTAATCTTAAAGTGAATAAAATATTAGAAAAGCCTCTATCTATAGAAATATTGAAAAATGAAATTAAAACATTAATGGAATAAATAGTCTTCCTATAATTGATTGCTAGTAGACTATTAGGATGTATACCTGAATTAAATTGGCTCAAATTATTAGATACAATCGTATCTATTTATTTACAGTCTTATAGGCAAATCTAAGATTCTATAGCCATCTATTTTTGTTTAAATCCCACTAGTAGTTGGTTATGGTTATTATTACGTAAACTATATTATTTTAAATTTTAATATGATACCATAATTTTAATTTCTCATTAAATTACAGTAAGGATAATTTACTCTATGATTATTATTATCTAAAAAATCATAAAAGTCTTTTACAAGTTTTAAATCATTTGTTATATAATGTTTATTAATGATTTGGACAATAATATCCGTAGTTATAGGAATAATAATTTTGGTTCTGTTATTGAGATTTTTATTTGGAATAATATAAAAAGAGGATGTAAGAAGGATGAATTTTACTTCAAAATTTATTGAGACTGCTCTTGCTATTTCCTTCTCCAAGGTAGAGGAAGTCAAAAATAACAGAATTAAAGAATTGCTTGAAATAAAGTCAAAGATTAAAGAGGATCCTATCTTAGTCGAAAATTGGTTTGATAATGAAATTAATAAAATAAGAAAGGTAACAGAAAATAATTCTTCTTCTATTAATATTGAATCTTTAATAAATAAGATAAAATAAGGAGTTACCATCTCTTAAAAACAAAATACAAAATATTCCTTATCAAATGGAAATTCATCAATATATCATAGTCATTGTATGGACAACAATAACAACAGCAGATCTCGAGATGTATCTATAAACCCATTATAGGTGCTTACTTGTTTGTTCAGACTATGACAATAATTAATTTATCTCAGATTATTAAATAGAATATTTCTTATCGAGATCACCGACAACCAATAATTGTATTTGTTGTTGGACTTGTGCATTCATAGCATTCTTCTTGTTAATGATTTGGCTCATAATACGGTGACTATGGCTTTTAATAGTAGTTTTTTTAACTAAAAATAATATGGAATCAAAAATCCATTCAACAATAATTGTTACATCATCCCCCATAATCCTTATATCTGCTTTTTTAATTGTAATAGCAGGAATATCAACAACAACAACAACATTTGTTAATGTTAATGCACAAGGCGAAGGAGGAGCAAATCAAACTATGCAACAACAACAACAAGAAGAAGAAAATCCTGAACATTCTGCTAACCAAACTATGGAAAAAGCAATTCAATCTGCCAATGAGACTGGAGAGGATGTTGGTAAAGTTGGCTCTAATATAACTGAGGGAGCAAAAGATCTAGTTGGGAATATTGGTGAAAAATTACAAGATTTAGGAAAATAAATATAATTTAATATTTTTTAAAAATTAATAATTCTATTTGATTGTTTTCTTATTATACTGCATGTAAAATTTTTCCTAGATTCTCTATAATTAGTTACTTTGGGTTAGGATTGTTAACAATAGTATAACCTCTGAGCCAGGGTTTTTTTTGAATGTCAAAGGGTAATATCATGAAACAGAAGTAAGATATTATCCATAATATCAACAACAACAACAACTATATTTTTACTATTATTCTGTATAGTATTAATCGAACTTGATCACAGCAACAATAATAGCATTGTTAGAATTGTAAAAAAGTGTATGGCAAATACTTTTATTTTGTTATGGAGACAACTGATAAAATTTCCATATAAAGTGTTCTATGGGTAGTGTATCTATTTTTGAGAATCCTGCTTCATTTGCATATCTTTTAAAAGTGGAAGGAGTCATGGCTGCTCCTGTAGCTTCAGAATTTGTATAGGCCATTGATTGTGGAAGACAAAGTAATACACTAAAATTATAATAAAGTCTTCCTGCAAAATCATTTTTATCTTGTAGTTTATCTTTCATTTTAACATCGCCAACTAAAATAACTCCATTTGTAGATACCATGTCTTTTATTTTTCTTAAAGCTTCAATAGGATAGGGCATATCGTGTATTGATTCAAACGTCATAACCAAATCATACTTTTCTTTAACAGGGGCTTTCTCAATTGGAGTAGCATATAGAGATATTCTTTCTTGTAATTCTTCATCCTGTACATTTCTTGAAGCATTATCTATTGAAGAAGAATCTGGATCAATAGCATCTATCTTAACCAAAGGGAAATAGTTAGCTAATGCGATACTTGCCCAGCCATCTCCACAGCCTACTTCAAGAACACGCCCTCCTTCTGATTTAAGTTTATTTTCTATATCTGGCATAGAAGAAATCCATTTTGCTATATCGTTGACAAACATAGGTCTATTTCCTTCACCCTGTGCAAATAACAAGTCTATTCCATAAGAAGAATAAGAAATACCTTTGCCAGTCTTGAATGTCTCAAGTAAATTATCTATCACTGATGAAAGGCTTGGAATCCAATAAACAAAAGGAATAGTATATGCACTATTATCACGATCACAAAATACTATCGCATGTTCTTCTGATAAGCTAAATTTATTTGTTGAAGGATCATATTCTATGTATCCATTGACTGTCATGCATTCTAACCATTCTCGTAGATAGCGTTCAGAATAATTGGTTTTAGCAGCTAATTCACTAGAGCTCACTGGACTTGCCTCTTTTAAAGAATTAAAAAGGTTAAGTTTGTGTCCTAGATATAAAGTAAGGCAACTTATAGCAGAGTTTGTTTCATTAATAATGCGTTCTGCAAGCTGGTCAACTTTCTGTTGATTCATAAAAGGCAATTGTTGTATTGCACATATAAAAATTCTTGAATTTGTAATGCATATTTTAACAAATTAATTAAAAATCAAATTGATGAAATGATTTAACCATATAAGAACAAATTTGTCTTGATTATGAAATGACCTCATTTAGAAGTTTATAAATTTTTAAATAGTTTTATATCTTATGAATTAAAATCCCAAGCTTGATCTGTTATCCTAATATAGGGCCAAAAATAGTGTGTCAAAAACAATTCACACACCTCTGAACCCAATGAATATTTTATGAAAAGCAGATATTTGTGGAGTATTATCTTCATACATGACTCTACCTGATCATCTTTTAGAATACATCATAGAGGACCCTAATTGTTAATTAAAATGTGACTCTAAATTTTAGAAGTAGTATATCAATAATTTCAATAAATTTTATTTAGGGCAAATCATAATTTCCTTGCTTTAGAAAATTAATTAGTATGTAATGTTATAATATTTTTTTAGAGATGAATTTACCACGAATAATTAGCTACCGAAAATAACAATAAACATTAACTAATCTAATTTAGTAATACTATGTTAGCAAACGTACGTAAGCACTTCAAATTATATTTTATATAATTTAACAATATTATTATTATTATTTCATTTGAAGCTTTTATCATTTTTCTTCTATTATAAAATTACTCAATTGTTAACCGCATAAATATCTTAATATTTTCACTTTTATCTTTAAGGTAATTAAAATTATGACAATTATCTTCTACTACCTTTCTTGGGCCTCAAACCATTCTCAATTAGTACCTTATAAATTTCCGGCACTGCAAAACAAAACCCAATATGTAAACAATCAGTTTTCTCACAAAAATCACATTGTAACTCCTTCTTTTTTGAATTTATATATATTGTAACAAGTCTATTCATGGTATTATCTTTAATAGCTATATGATTATCTATAGCGGAAGTAAATTCTAGAAATGAACCATACTCTGTTATTTGTTTATTGAAGGCTATTGTATTTTTTAAAATGAGATCTAAATAAGCTGTAAATTTTTGATTAGAGGGTCTTTTTTTATCATTATTATATAATTCTAATAATTTGTTTTTGACATCTTCTCTAATTTGTACTGTTAACCAGCCTTTCTTTTGTGGCATATTCTCAATGTATTTATTTAGGTTAAAGTATGATATAATCTTTATTTTATTAAAATAATTTTTATATATTAAAATTTAGGTTAAATTAACATAAAGGTTAAGTACTACTATTATGTTAAATTAGGTTAATGGCTCAAGATTTAATAGTAAGAACTGCATATATTATGTTTAAAAAAGTAATCCATAAAGTCAAAGAATTTGTAAAAAGAATAGTGTTGTTGCAATCTTTCACTTCAGCAGGTCAAATATGCAAATCATTATTGTTATTAAAAAACTAAGAGACTCATTGAAATGTTTTATAAGGTTGAGAATCCATTTTTTGTATCAGCCCATGAATATCTATTAAAGTCATTTAAAATAAATATACAAAAAAATCAATCAATTAACTTAACAATTGGTTTACCTACTTTTTTTCTAAATCTTTATAATTTGATTCCTAAATTGGCCATTAAAGCATTATTGCCAAGAAATCATGGCGGTATAGAATCTCCTACTGTTATGATCATTGATGGTAGCATTAGAGGCCAATCCACTCATTTAGATTTTTACAGCTTTGTAGATTATGCTATTCAATACGGTATGAATGTTAATTCAGTTTTAGAAAGAATTATAGTAACAAGATCTTTTACTGCCCACCAACTTGCAGATACAATAATTTGTAATTTAACAAAGATGACTCAAAAGTACAAGTCAAATGTTGTAATAATCACAGATTTATTTGCTACAGACGAACAATTACATCTTTCTGAAAGAAAATGGCTTTTGAATCATATGGTCGAGTCTATAAATAGTATTTCAGAATTAATAATTGCTGCTGTTTTCTCTCCTGTGATAATAGATGGATTTCAAAAAGTCATCAGTAGTAATACACAAAGATCAAAAAAACTAACAACAAATAAAAAAGTGTAAAATAAATGGGTAGAACAATTCCATCCTTTAGAATAGCTGCCTTAATGGAAGAAAAAAGATGGAACATATATAGACAATATTTAAATAAACAGGAGCACAAAATTTTTAAACACATGTTTTCAATTGCATACCTTTTTAATTCTGCATCTTCCTATTCTGCGAATCCAATAAGAATAAATCCAATTATGTTTTCAATTGCTTTATATCATCAAAAAAAGATATCTTCATTAAAAAAGAAATTTAATAAAAATTTTTTTTTCAATCATCATTGTTATCTACAACTATAGAGATGAAAGAAGAAATATCTTCTAATCTTTTTCCATATGATGATATTGTTACAAAAGAAATTGATTCATGGAAAAGTTATACAGATTGCCTAAGAAAACAAGATAGAGAATTGTTTTATGAAATGCTTAATAGCTGTTACAAATACTCTTCAGCAATCAATTTAAAAGGAAAAGAAAATTCTACTACTTCAACTCTTATGACAATTTTATTGGAACATCATAAAAATTTACTACTACTAACAAAGAAAATTGAAAATGACATAACAATAAAAGATAGAGGCGAATAGTAAAAATTACCATTATTGGTTGGCTATTTGATGCATATCAATCTCAAGATAATAGTAATATGGTATTTTGGATAAGATTAAAAAATTCAGATTTTAATGATAAAAATAATTATAGATATGTTAGGATTGAAGAGAAATGGCAAAATTATTTTTATGTTGCTTCTAACAATAAATCTAAACTGGAACAATTAGTTCAAAATGACAGTATTTCATCTTTAATTAGCTCATGGGAATTTGTTAAAAAATCTGAAACAATAACAGATACAAAAAAATCTACTGTCTTGAAAGTTGCCGCTTTATGTAAAAATATGAAATTAACAAATATGATTGAAAAAATGGATGGATATAAAGATTTTAGATTATACAATGTAGATTTACTACCTGAACAACAATATTTTTTTGAATATGATATTTTTCCATTAGGATTTTTTGAGATAACTAATGATAGTTCAACAGATTTGGTTTGGAAAGCTACCGAAGACACTGTTGATTCTACCAATTATTCTCTGCCATATTTTGAAAAGATTCACATCAAACTTAACTTTCCAAAAGGTAAAATTGTAAAACCAACAGATGAATTAAACTCTATTAGCATTGTACATTATGAAGATAATAACACAAGTCGTATTACAGATATTACAGACAAATCAGAAAAAAAATTATTACAAGAATTAATAAAAATTGTTCAAAATATAGATCCAGATTTTATTTTTACTGACGATGGTGACTCCTTTACATTTCCTTATCTTATTCATAGAGCAAGAATAAATGAAGTTGAATTATGCCTTAGTAGAGACAACAATAGACCTCTAACAAATCCTAAAAGAAAAGGAAATTCCTTTGTTTCTTATGGTAGAACTTATTTTAAGCCATCAACTATTAAATTATTTGGACGAATTCATATTGACAAAAGTAATTCCTTTACAATTAGAACTGGCTCAGATTTAGAAGGTTTATTTGAAATTTCAAGACTTTGTAGAATACCACTACACGAAGCCTCAAGAGCGTCAATTGGAAGATGTTTGACCAGTTTACATCTTTATAATGCAACAAAAAAAGATTTACTGATACCATGGAAACCATTGTTAAATGAATATCCTAAAAATATGATGGAACTATTTTTAGCTGATAGAGGTGGTCTAATATTAGAGCCAGAAATAGGTGTACATGAAAAAGTAGCAGAATTTGATTTTATATCTCTTTATCCAAATATAATGTTAAAGAGAAATATTTCAGCAGAGACCATATCCTGTGAATGTTGTTTTGACAATCCTAAATTTAGAGTACCAGAGCTAAATTATCATATTTGTAATAAAAAAGGATTGATTCCAGAATCATTAGAGATAGTATTAGAAAAAAGATTAAGATACAAAGATCTGAAAAATAAAACATCCGATCCTATACTAAAAAGTATTTATGATAAAAGACAGTCCGCTCTAAAATGGATACTTGTAACCTCTTTTGGATATTTAGGATTTAGTAATGCTAAGTTTGGACGAATAGATGCTCACATAGCCGTTTGTGCTTTTGCAAGAAATATTCTTTCTCATACAATGCATATTGCTGAAGATATGGATTTTGATGTATTACATGGAATAGTAGATTCGATTTGGGTAAAGAAAAAGAAAAATAGTAATAATATTACTACGAAAGATGATTATTTTAAATTAAAAGAAGCTATAAAAAGTAATACTGAATTTGATATCTCATTTGAAGGAATATACAAATGGATTGCATTTCTTCCTTCTAAAATAAACTCTCATCTTCCAGTATTAAACCGATACTTTGGAGTATTTGAAGATGGGACGTTAAAAGTTAGAGGAATTGAAACAAGAAGACATGACACACCTCAATTTTTGTTACAGTGTCAAAATGAAATGTTAGAAATATTTGCTCAAGGTAATTCAATTTCTGATATCAAACAAAATAAAATATCTTTGATAATAAAAAAAGTCGAAGATTATCTTTCTCTATTGAAAAGTCGTAAAGTAGACTCAGAAAACCTGATATTTACCAAGTTGCTTTCAAAAGATTATGATAAATATGATAAAAAAAGAAATACATTAGAAAATAATGCTTTAAAACAACTTGAATTAAATGGAGAATATCTAAAAGCTGGTCAAGTTTTACAATATATTATAATAGACTATAATGGATCTAAATCAAAAAGAGTACTTCCTTTTCAATTATTAGAAGATAATAAAACTAATTATGATGTTAAAAGATATTCTAAATTACTAATTGATACTTGTAATACTGTATTAGAACCATTTGGAGTAGTATTTGATAAAAATCTACAATCAATATACAAATTAGACAATTATTATTGATTTCTTACAAATTGTATATTACGTTTGACTATTACAAGATTGAGAATAGGATTATTATAAAAAAATTTGTGATTAAAGAATCAATATAGGCGCGTGACAAATCATTTTATTGAAATTACGAATTAAGTGATCAAATATACCTGCTAAATTAAGTCATACATATTATAAAGGGGCCAAAAATATAGTGTCAAAAACAATTCACAGACCTCTGAGCCCGATTTGATATTTATTAGTTCCGATATCATTCTTTATCGGAGGCTGTTTCTCTCCAATGAACAACCACATCGAATATTAAGAAATTATCTGTCTTTGATGGTCCTGATTTTATTTGAATTGTATTTTCTCCATATTTTAAAAAACCTCGAGGTATTTCATCGAACCAAACATTATAAATCAAAGCTCTCTCATCGACACTTCCAATATCACCCTCTGGAAGGGCTCGATCATTTATTAGAATTTCAGCGTCAAAATGTTGGATACCACCAACTTTAATCAAAACATATCCATTTAAAGGATTTCCTTCTATATTGAATCTTTTTACAGATGATGATAATCCCATAAACGGTAGTTTTGTCATTGGAATATCACTTTTATCATCTCCTAGATGTTCATAAAAAGGAAGAAAAGCAAAGTCCGAGTTGGCCATAATTATGTATAAATGAAATTGATATAATAAAATTTGTGAAAAAAATATATGATAATTTGGTCAAGTTAATGAGGCTATAAAATACCATGATAACGCATTAGATTAGATAGAGAACCTGATGATCTTCTGTAAATAATATCAAACAAAGGATTAACATTAGTTGAACTTAGTGATTATAGTCAAGCAACAGATCTTGCTGATTCATATTTGGATGAAAATCCAGATGATAAAGGTTTATTATGTATAGTTAAAAATGCCTATGAAAAATCAAATAATATATCACTTGCAAGTATTATGAAGAAATGCTCTTAGAACTAGATCCTGATTATAAATGTGAATTGTTTCAATTTTTAAGTATTGAAAAAGAGGCTTTCATGTAGAAAAGTAAGAGATTTGCCTGGATTACAGGCAAAAATGAACGTCAAACCTTTGAATGAAAACAACTAAAACAAAATTAACTTTTATTCTTAAATGATTTACCAAATTTCGAAGAATTGAAAATGTATTGAATTAGTAAGATAAAAAAATTTAAATACATTCGAATTCGATTACTATACACATTTAGATATCGGAAGAGCTCTATGATCTTATTGCTAGAAAAATCCTAATGCTTCAGATTTTAAAAAAGAAACAAAGAGATTAGTAAAGTCAGTTACGAATGCTTCGACTACTATGCGTCAGATTTTTGCACTTAATATTTGTGACATAAATATAGAGAAAACATAGAATGAATGACATGACTAAGAAATGTTACCAACTGGCTCCTGATTTGACAATAAGCAGAATAGTCAATGGAATGTGGCAGGTTGCAGGTGGACATGGATATATCGACCATGAATTGGCAATAGCAGATATGATGAGATATCATGATACTGGCTTTACCAGTTGGGATCTAGCCGATATTTATGGACCAGCAGAAGATTTTATTGGAGAATTTAGACGTAGGGTATTGACACTAAGAGGAAAAGAAGAACTCGAAAGAATTCAGGCTTTAACAAAATGGGTGCCACAGCCAACAAGAATTACACGTTCTATTGTTAAAGAAAACATAGAAAGATCGCTTCGTAGAATGAGTGTTAGCTCTCTTGATTTACTTCAATTCCACTGGTGGGATTATAAAAATCCATATTACATGGATGCGCTCAAATACCTATCTGATCTCCGTGATGAAGGAATAATCAAGCATATAGGCCTTACAAATTTTGATACTGAACGTATACATATTATGATAGATTCCGATCTACAAGTTGTATCAAATCAAGTTCAATATTCAATTATAGATCATAGACCAGAAGAAAAGATGATACCATTTTGCTTGGAGCATAATATCAGTCTCCTTGCATATGGAAGTATTTGTGGAGGACTATTGTCAGAACGTTATCTAGGAAGAACACAACAACCATCTACTGCTGAATTAAATACATTGAGCTTAAGAAAGTACATGCGAATAATAGAGGCATGGGGCGGATGGAATTTGTTTCAAGGCCTTTTATCAACTCTAAAGAGAATTGCAGATAAGTACAATGTAAGCATTGCAAATGTAGCCACGCGATATATTCTTGACAAGCCAGCAGTAGCAGGCGTTATTATCGGTGTTAGACTTGGAATAGCTGATCATAGAAACAATAATGCACAGGTATTCAACTTTTTTTTGGATAAATCAGATTATGATGATATAGATGCTGTATGTACAAAGTCAAATGACTTGTTTGAGGTAATTGGAGATTGCGGCGATGAATATAGATGATTATTCTTTATTTTAATTACGAATTAAGTGATCAAATATAAGCCAAATTAAGTTGTATTATAAAATGGGCCAAAACTACGGTATTAAAAATAATTCACAAACCTCCGCACGTTATATATCGGTTCATATAATTGAGAAATAAATATAGTGTTATAGGATATTTTTATTAAAATATCCCATGTCTTATGACAGAAAATCCGTAAAATAGTAATGGATACACCTACTTTATCAAAGTTTACAACCCAAATAGTTTTGGGCAAATACTATAGCTTTAAATCGATTGTATTAAAATTTCTACAGCATTCTACCTAACCTTAGATTAGATTATTGTTAACAGTAACAAAATAATGTTATCGAGAAATAAACTTCATACCTTACAGTCATTGGTTACATGCTTTGACAATCTACCATTACGGCCTTAAACCTACATCAATTTTCATTTTTTATTTTAGTAATAACATAAGAAAATAAAAGGATATACAATGATGATAATGACGATGACAACTATAATTTCTATCAACAGCATATGATGCATAAAGCAGCAGGTTATGTCATAATCAAGAATATTTATGAAATTAGAAAATAGAA
>Ga0126314_10000976_pt1 | contig 13481 bp, 17 predicted proteins | sample Plot105B_FD_92535 | JGI IMG/M metagenome (GOLD analysis project Ga0126314, IMG submission 92535) | Serpentine soil microbial communities from UC McLaughlin Reserve, CA, USA - Plot105B | ecosystem: Environmental > Terrestrial > Soil > Grasslands | place: USA: UC McLaughlin Reserve, Lake County...
GGTAGCACCTAAGATAGTGGCCCTCGAGGTTGGCGCTATCTGCCCTGAGGAGACCGCGCTTTACCTCAAAGAGTCGGGTAGGGGAGGGTTGGCGTTTGCCGACGGGCTAGTGCGCTCTTCTGAGGGCTCGCTGAGTTTCGTGCCCGACTTTCTGCTGGGGGAGGACCCAGAGGAGGTTAAACGGGGGCTTAGGCGGTCGCTGCGGCGCCTGCTCGACCAACGTTTCGATAATTTGCTCTTTGCCCACGGGGCGCCGCTCGTAGGAGGGGGCAAGGAGGCCTTAGGCGCATTCCTCAAGCAAGGCCACCAGTAGGGCATCAAGGTGCTCTCCCTATGTGGACGATGATCGACCTATCGTGACGATAGCCGATGAGACGCTGTCAGGTGCCGGACCGAGGCAGATAACCTGAATAGAACGACCTCAACACCTCGCAAGAGTGCCCCAACGTCCTAAAAGCGTCATATGCATCCACCTACACCACTGGCCTTGAGCTCACAGGCGTGAGAAGATGGCCGGGACAAAATGGATTCATTAATACCTCAGCGGCACGTCGAGGACCACCTACGAGGCAACCCCGACCGCGTGGCGGCCATCAAGTGGGCAAGAGATCTTATGGTCGCGAGAGACTTTGTCGTCTTCGATTCGGAGACTACGGGTCTATCTTCGCCGGTAGATTTCGTAGAGGTAGCGGTGGTTGGTCCAACAGGAAAGACGCTTTTTGATTCTCTTCTTAAGCCCTCGTGCCGGATAGAAGCTGCTGCTAGAGCCGTCCACGGTCACAGCACAAGGAGCCTATCGGGCGCTCCTCGCTTCTTGGAAGTCTATCCTGATCTTCTCGAAGTGCTCTACCAAAGAAGGGTCATAGTCTTTAACGCTTCCTACGACCGGCGAGTATGGGATACGGCTGTAAGGCAGCTCGGTGCAAGGGGAGCTTTGGCCGGTGAGCTCCCAAGGTGGGAGTGTGCGATGCGCCAGTACGCGAGGTATGTTGGGGAGCCTTCAAAGCGAGGTAGAGGCTACCGCCCCCAGAAGCTACCCAGTGGGGATCATACGGCTTTGGGCGATGCTCTTGCCACCCTGCGCCTAATTGAAGGAATGGCTGCAGGGTAGACGCTGCTAATGATCCCTCAACGTGTCTCCACTACCAACTCTGCGACAACGGAGTTACCCAGATACACGGGTAAGAGCAGACATTCCACTTTCGGCGCTCGTTGCTAGGGTTCAATGTTATTTTAGGGCTTTCTTGGATATCAGGTTGACGACAATGCTGACGACAACCGGGCCGACATGCAGAGATGTGTGGCAGCACACAACTACCGATTCGAAGTCACGAAACACCTGCAAATACGGCACTTTACGGGACTAAACGACACTAGCCGAAAGATGTCCGACGCGGACTTATAATCCGCCGGTCGCAGGTTCGAATCTTGCGAGCGCACGCGAAGAAACTGAAGTGGGACTTAGGCAATTTGACCACAGCCGACAAAAGAATCGACGCGTCAGCAATTGTCAGCAGTAGAGGCGATATTTGGCGATATCGGCGGGTACCTGGCGGACAGAGCAAAGCCCCAAATACCTGCAAAAAGGCCATTTTTAGCGGGGTTTGGAGTAGGGGAGAGGCTTACTCGTAATGAGCAGGAAAGCGGTTCGAGTCCGCTCGTCAGTTCTCTGTTCTCTTTGCACTGGCACTAAGACAACGAGGCAGAAAAGCCTCGATATGCCACCTTCGCCGAAGGAAGCGAACTTGAGCACGATGACCTCTTTTCGATGCGCAACTACAAACAGCCCGCTAGCCTGGAGTTCCGTGCTCTGATACCCGGTGGTGTCGAGCACCTGGAGCTGGTGAGAGGTTGAGTAGCACTCATTATACGGCGTGGCGCCTGGTATCATAAATCATATGCACATCGCGCAGAAGTTTGAAGTCCTCTTGGAGAGGTACCGTCATCCGGACGGGCGCAGGTGGAGCGGCCAGGAGATCGATGAGGCCACAGGTGGTATCGTAACGCGCTCTTACATCACCAACTTGCGTAAGGGCAGGATAGAGAACCCAGGCTACGAGAAGATGAGGGCTATCGCCAAGGCGATGGGTTTCGCGCCGGAGGTGTGGTTCGAGGAGGGCTTGGGCGAGGGGCGATCAATAGGGCCGTCCGAAGAGTCGCCTGGAGTAGCCGGCCGGTTAGAGCACGTGTTCAAGGTTGTCAGGAACCCCAAGACAGGAGAGCCTTATACCAACGCCGAGGTTGCTCGCATGACGCTCGGTGATCTCTCTGAGGCGGACGTCGATGGGATAAGGTCCGGCGACATAAGTGATCCGACTGTGAGCCAGGTTGCGGCGCTGGCGAGCGTCTTCGGTGTGGAGGTCTCCTACCTCTTAGATCGGGGGGAACCGTCTCTACTCGATGAAGAGCTCGTGCAGGCGCTACGAGATGAGGCCGTACGAGACATAACCCGAGAGAACTCGCGGCTACCGGATGGGGAGCGGCGGCTTGTGTTGGGAATCGTGCGACAGTTCGGGGACCAGCACATGGGACCAAGTGATTAGATTGGCCAGAGCTTAGAGAAAGGAGGCGGGCGCGGGCCACTCCGCCAGAGTCAATAACCCGCGCCACAACTCGTGGGAAGTTTAGCAAAGCCGAAGCAGACGAAGTATTGTGCCTCGTGCGGCAGCCCAGAAATCGGCGGCGCAACATCAAATCTAAGCGGCAAGGTTCTCCTCTGTGTTGATTGTACCGTTCGCATGCGCTCGGGAATGAGAATAGATTACCGACTGCCCACGCGCGATGATTCGCTGCTGCCTTTAGAAAAGAGATTCGATGAAGTGTTCGCTGCTGCCAGGGTGCTACTTCAAGAGAATGCGGAAGAGAACCGGATCATTCCTACGCTGGTATGGGCAAACGAGATTGGACAGGGTTGCCCGCACCTAATCGCCGAAAAAGGCAATCTCTTGGAGCTTAGGGACGACAAGCGGGTCTGGGATGAAGGCGCAGAGAAGTTCGCTCGGCGCTACGGCGGGTTACGGCCCGTGCGTTTTGAACAAGGTGTAATGATCTTGGAGAAGTTGCCGGTCTTCGTTGGTATCGGCTATGCCAGGACGCACGAGACGCCCGTAGAGGTAGTCATAAGCGTGTATCCACACCGAAGTCTTGCTACAGCAAGCGAGGTAGCCTCCCGATACGAGAAGGAGCTCTCTACAGCAGGAGTGGCGTATGGCGAGCCAAACACGGGGAGCCTCGATTTCAGTTTCTACGGCCGTGTCTTAGAGATCAGGGTACGACCCGGCGTCGTCACAGAGCGTGTGGAAGAACCCCAACCCGGCTGGAGGACGGATGAGGCGTCTTTCCCTCACTCTCGCCTCGTGGGTGAGTTCTACAGAATGCTTTTGAGCAAGGGGGGCGGGGGGTTTAGGGAAGATCTATCTATGCGCACTGCCGGAGAGCCGCCCAAGGCGGAAAACTTGGTGCCGGCCTGTGTGGCCTTCCTTTTGAGGGCATACGGAATAGAGGGCCGCAAAGAAATCCATCAACTGCTTAACGAGCACGTACTTTTTGAGATTGGTGTGGAGTTGGATCTAGGAATCACCGACAAGCCGACGTACAAGTTATGGAGGAATGTAAATAACGAAGCCTTGGTTCGTGACCCGCTCTTGGATGCCGCATGGACCCTGTTCTACGAAGGATATGAGTACGAGTAGATGTGTAGAGCTGTACTAACACGCTTTCCGTAATTAGCGTGTTCTATCTCCCATAACTCTATAAGTCTACGCTGTCCTCAGATGGACAGCGTTCACATATCGGAAGCGGCTAAGAGGCTATCAGTCACTCCCCAGCATCTCCGTATGTTGGAGTGGCAAGGCCGAATTCCACCGGCCCGCCGGGACTTCAACGGGCGAATTTATTCCGGTTTCGATATAGCCCTGCTGAAGAGTCTGGGCGTCGGCTCCCGGCCCCGCAAGCTGAAGGCGCCGGAAGAGGTGCTCGGTGGATAAGCCTGTCGTCGCTTACTCGGAGCGTGCGAACGCTCTTCCCGAAACCGAGATCGCGGTGCTCGCCAACATCTATAAGTTCGTTCTCGACTGCCATGCAAAGAAAGAGCCGGCCCCCGAAAGCCGGCCCGACGACCCGGAAAGGAGATCTGATGAGTTCCGGGCCAAGACAACAATACTGTAGATGCTCGACTGACACAACGGGCTGTCTTTCGGGGAGGGTTGCACTATGACGCGCACCGCCACGCACCCGCCGGACCATCGGGCGATGTGGCGTCGTCTGGTCGGCCGGGCACATCCTGATGCCGGCGGTGACCACGACCTCTTCATCTGGGCTGTGGCCGTGCGGGATGTGGTGTGCAGCTCAAGCCTTCACGCCAGCGTGAGTCCTGAATCGGAAGTTCACCCTTCCCGCCGGCAGGAAGCCTCAACCGCCGCCACACCCGACCGCGTACCCTTCGACCGGTTCGCGGACGTCGAGGTTCTCACCGACCGGGCCGTGACGATGGCAGCCGCGGTGGCCGAGCCCTACGGCTACCTGCTGCGCCAGGTGGCTGACTGCTATCCGGCAGAGGACGGCCCACTGTATGACCAGCAGCGCTGCGGTGCCACTTACAGGACACTCGCCGCTATCGGCCATACGGTGGGCATGAGCAAAGAAGAGCGCATCCAGTGGTACCGGATAGCCGAGGTTATTCCGCTCTCCCAGCACCACGCCCGGCACATCCTCTCGAGACTCAAAAGGCGCGCAGCGTGAAGGCGCTATGGGCACACATCTTCGGCGAGTCAGCGGGCATCCTGGCGATCTTCTCGGGAGAGAGATCGGGGCCTGGGAGCAAACACCTGCACGACCCACGCACCATGTATTTCGAGTTCCCGCAGGAGATGCGGAGAGCAGAGAAGCTCTGCAGGCACCTTTCGGATGAGGGACGGGAGGTCTACCAGTGTGCGCACCTACTGACAGCTAAGCGCAGGGTAAAAGCCTTCGCGGCGTCGCTTACCACATGCTACGTGGACGGTGACGGGGCAAAGCCTACTGCCAACATGCCGCGCCCGTCGGCTATCGTCGCCTCGTCCCCAGGCCGGGAGCAATACTGGTGGCGCCTTTCGCGGCCGGTTGGCCCGGAGGAAGGTGAGGACCTCAACAGGAGGCTCGCGTACGCGATGGCGGGGGACCTCTCGGGGTGGGACCTCACGCAGTTGCTCCGGGTCCCAGGCACCCGCAACCATAAGTATCCCGATGCTCCGGTTGTCGAGCTGGCGCACCTTTCGGGGAACTCCTATGACCCCGCAGAGCTTGCGGCCTCTGTGCCGAAGGTGCATGGAAGGCGGGCGCCGGGCGCTGTGCGGTCAGCAAGGCCAGAGCGGGCAGTCGGGGTTGCTGATCTGTCGCGGCTCTCAGTGAGGACGCGGGAGCTGGTCCTCTACGGGGACCGCGAGGGGCGTTACGCGAGCCGCTCTGAGGCCGATTTCGCCGCGTGCCTCGGGATGTTTGCGGCGGGGTTAGAAGAGGCGGAGGTGTGGGCGGCCATGACCGACCCCACGCACGCCATCTCGGAGAAGTTCCGCGGGAAGGGTCGAGCCGGGGATCGTTACCTCTCGCTCACCATCGGCAAGGCTGCCGCGAAGGCTAGGATTTCGGGGGCACGGGTCGGCAGATCGAGGGCCCGCCGGGTACGAAGGCGGGTAGCGTGAAACCTCCCAACGTGAAAACCTACGAGGCCGAAGGGTTCTACTTCGAGTTTTGCCCAAACGGCAGCCCCTACGTCGGTGCTCTCAGAGCCACCGACGAAGCGCAAAGCGGTCCCTACGAGGCCGAAGTAAACCTCCAGAAGGTGGGCAGCAGGGAGAGGTACGCCAAGAAGGCCGCCGAACTGTACGACATGGACGGCACGGGGCTCGAGCGCGCACTAAACGAGGTATGCACTCTGCGCTCGGAGGAGGTGGCGAGGGCTGCGGAGAGTGAGGACAATGAGGAAGAGCCCCGGGAGCCGGAGCCCCTCTCCGAGGAGAGCGAAAGGCTCATATCCACCCCGGGGGTACTGGCACGGTACGTAGAGGACGTAGCGCGCATCCAAGGTGTGGTCGGAGACCGGGAACCCTTGCGCCTTCAGACCCTGGTTGCTCTGGGAGCACAACTCGCGCCACTGCCGAGCGGGAGACCTGCGGGAGCGAACCTCATTCTCACGGCCGAAGCGGGCCGCGGAAAGAATTACATCTGCGACGCGGTGGCTACAGCTCTTCCCGAGGAGTTTTTCTTCGCCTTCGAGAGCGCAAGCGCGAAGAGCTTCTACTACAAGGCGGAGAATGACCCGAGCGCCTTCATGCATTGCCATCTCTACCCTAACGAAGCCGAAGGCGTGGACCATCTCGTGGAGATGGCACGGCCGATGCTCTCCGGCGGCAAGGCGTCCCATCTGACCGTAAACAAGACCGGAGAGGGGCGCAACGCCGCCCAGGAACTCACCGTAGAGGGACCGATCTCCATCACGATCCCGACCGTCAGAAACAAGCTCGACACCCAGCTACAGACGAGGATGTTGGTAGCGGAGCTCCCAGACTATGCCGGGCGCGTGGCGGGGCACAGCCGGGCCGTGAGCCGCCAGCTCCTACCCAACCAAGCCGGAGAGGACCACGGCCCGAAGGTAGCGGCATGGCGAGAGGCACTCCGGAGCCTCACGCGAGTGCGCCGCGTCGTCTTCCCGCTCGAGCGGGAAGAGTTCTGTTTCGACTCCGATACGGTCTCCCACGGCGCGAGGCTGTGGACGAACCTGCTGGGGCTCATGCTCGCCCACGCCTGGTTGGAGCAGCGCAACCGGGACATCATGGAGCTGGCGAGTGGCGAAATGGCCGTCGTCGCTGTGCCGGAGGATTACGAGGTGGCCTACGCCGTCTTCAAGGCGACTTGCGAACGGTCGGTGGTCAACCTCTCCGACACCCATCGCGCCATCCTCGACGCGGTTTACGAGCTCTCTTGCCAGAGCACCTTCGACGGCTTCTCTCTCAGGAAGATAGCCGAGAAGGCCGGCGTGCATCACTCCACGGTCGCCGAGCACAAGACCTACCTAACGAAGAGCGCGAAGCTCCTCAAAGAGGTAGAGGGCGGACTCGATCTCGTCTCCGACGCCGACCCCTCGTGGTGGCGCAAGGATGACCTACTTGTGGGCTTCCCGCGCCCCGAACAGGTCGGAAGGTGGTGGGAAGAGAGAGGATGCTCCTCTCCAGAATCGGCCCGACACGCCCGACAGCATACTAGCGCAGATCACGAAGCCCATACCCACGCGGAAAACGCTGTCGGGCACGCAACCCGACAAGAGGCAAACGCAGCCCGACAGCCCGACGCACCGGCGGATTCTCGGAATGTGTCGGGCGCGGGTGGCGCCGTGTCGGAGGATAAGCCCGACAGCGAAAACCCCGTAAATAACCCAGAAACGGAGCGTTCAAGGCCGGTGTCGGGCATGTCGGGCGGTTTTGAGGAAGGAGAGCAGCACCGCAACCCCGATCCGCTCTCCTTCGATCTGCGTTCCCGGCGAGTCGGCGACGCTCGATGAGCTGCGGGCAGGGCGAGAGAACCTCTCCCCCGAAGAGGAGATGTGCATACACGGTCTTCGCGGCGGCAAGGGCTGCTACCTGTGCGACCCGCGGCATCCGTACCGGCTCAAGCAGGGCGGCGCGGCATGAGCGGGGGCCGCGGCCTGTCCGTGACCATGAGCGCGGCGAAACGAACGTTCGCGACCCAAAAAAGCGCGTGCGTCATGGACTCTGTAGGGGGGCGCAAGCATGATGGGAGCGAGCCGATGAATGTTGGGCGTTTTGACACCCATACGCGCCAGCGTCATGGACTCTGGAAGGGAGTGTCAATTAGTGGCCGGCTACGACATCTGGAGCGGGGAGATACGATTGTGGTGGTCCCGCCCGAAGCGGGAGCGCCCCCGGTGTGGTGCCAAGTGCAGGGACGGTAGCTCCTGCAACGCTCCGCCTGTCTGGGACCGGGGCCTCGACCGGGCCGTGAACGGCCGCTGCCGGATGCACGGCGGGCTCTCCACAGGACCCAAGACCGAAGATGGCCGCAGGCGCATAGCGGAATCGAACCGCACGCGGTCAGCGAACCTGTCGCTAGGAGAGAAGCGGGGCAAACGCGAAGAGGTAACACAACAGGGGGATAACTCGTGAGTCCCTGGGAGAGACGTGAGCGTGGCGGACTCTATTACACCCGCTCCCGGAAGGAGGGCGGCAGGGTGGTCAGGGAATACGTCGGCGGCGGCATCCTCGGAGAGCTGGCCGCACAAATGGATGCCTTGGAGCGCGAACGCAGAGAAGAGCAGGCGGCACGCTGGAAGGAAGAGCAAGAAGAGCTCGACGCCCTAGAAGCTACTGTGGAGGAACTTTCGGAGGCTTCAGATCTTCTGGTCCGGGCAGCCTTGCTCGCCTCCGGCTATCGCCAGCACAACAGGGGAGAATGGAGGAGAAGGCGTGAGCTCAAAGAAAGCCGATAGCAACGCCAAGAGTGACAGTTACAGTCCTTCGGAGTTGGCTACGGACAAAAAGAAGCTCATGGACCTGATAGACAGGGCTCAGGACGGCGACGAGGGCGCCCTGCCGCTACTGCGGAAGATACTCGATGAAGTTCCCAGCGTCGCACGGATCATTGACCTCGCCAGGAACGTAGAGCGCAGCCTGATAGAGAATATGTCCGGCGATGACGTGTTCACCCAGGAAGCGATACCGCGCAACCTCAAGGCCATGAGGAAGGAGATAGCCGGAGAGAATCCGTCCCCCCTGGAGCGGCTGCTGGCGGAGAGGATCACGGTGTGCTGGCTGGAGCTACAGTATTTCCAGGCCATCTACGCACAGAATCTAGGCGACCTCTCGATTACCCAGAGCGACTACCACCAGCGCCGGATAGACAAGGTGCACAAGCGTTACCTCTCTTCGATTAAGGCGCTGGCGCAAATCCGCAAGATGGGACCGGCGGTGCAGATCAACATAGCGGAGAAGCAAATCAACACATCGGGATAGCCTTGATGAATCATCACGTATGCGGCAGTCCGATCAGGTGTCCTTAGGCGTGACGGCGTGGTGGCGCGAGTGCAGGGCGGGCGCTCGCTCTTAGTGCCGTCTCACGAGCATCAGGACTCCGGCTGCTAATAACCCGACGCCTAGAAGCTGTGCGAGAAGGTAGATAATGGGGCTTGATCAGCAACACAGCCGGTTTTGTGGAGTCCCTTTATGTCCTCACCTCTCTGCCTTTATCCTAGCGATCTCTCAGACCACGAATGGAAGATCCTCGCTCCGCTGATTCGTCCCGCTAAGCCCGGAGGGCGCCCGCGCAAGTGGCCGATGCGCGAGATCCTAAACGCCATCTTCTACCTCTTGAGAAGCGGCTGCCAGTAGTGGCGCATGCTTCCACGCTAGTTCCCTCCATGGTCCACCGTGCATCACTACTTCAGACTATGGCGTTTGGATGGAACTTGGGAACGCATCAACGCTACGCTTCGCGAAAGGATCCGCACGCGTGCGGGGCGTGACCCACAGCCGAGCGCTGGCATCCTCGACACCCAATCTGTAAAGACCACCAGCGTCGGAGGGGTGCGTGGATATGATGGTGCAAAGAAACTTAGCGGCAGAAAGCGTCATTTGCTGCTAGATACGCTAGGTATGGTGCTGAAAGCCAAGGTACATGCGGCGGATCTACAAGATCGTGCGACGGTGCCGCTGGTGCTGGAGGGTGCTGCCAAAGATTTTCCCCGCTTGGGGCATCTGTGGGTGGATCAAGGGTACACCGGCACCGGCAAGGCATGGATCGAGGAACATCTCGGATGGAGCGTGGAGGTGGTCAAGCATCCGCCCAAACCGCGGGGCGAGTGGAAACCACGCGCTGATCTGGACGATCTCTCTACCGTCTATTTCGAGTGGGTTCGACTTCCACCCGAACCGAAGAGATTCCGTGGTCCGCTGCCGAGGCGCTGGGTAGCGGAACGAACTATCGGCTGGTTGTCTCAGAGCAGGAGGTTGAGTAAAGAGTACGAGCGGTTATGCGAGACGAGCCAGGCCGTGATCTACGCGGTGATGAACCGCCTGATGCTGAGGAGGCTCACTCGTGTTTGACCCTTCTCGCACAGCTTCTAGTATCCCGCCGTACGGGAGGCCTCCGGTGGGCGGTAGTTCTTTCGGAGGCTTAGTGGGTGGCTCCTTCGGAGGTATAGGCGGCACTGTAGCACTTCCACCATAGCCAGGTGCTGATCTCAAATCCTTCGGGGCCGGGTTGGTCTCGCAGGCCACCCCGGGTATCCCTGTGGATGCCCTGCCCACCGGGCCATCCAGCCCGTAAGGATCTTCGGGACCGCGCCGCAGCACCGCCTGGGCCTCAGCCTGACTCCGAAAATCGGGGCAGTTTACATCCACGCCGGGGCTTGGCGTGGGACCTGGCGTAGGCGTCGGAGGTTGCCCTTCGCATCCCGGCGATCCCTCGCCGATCCCGTTGCCCCTGTCGGCCAACTCGCATTGCTGCTCTTTGGGAAGGGACCATATCCCCCGCTGTGTGCGCCTGGCTTGATCTTGCGCCCGGCTGAAAGTCACCTCGAAGCGGACGTTCGGAGGGACTACGTAGAGCTGTGCATAGCCTTGCTTGAGGAGTGTTTCGTTGAAAGTTTCGCTCTGGCCTCCAGGGATACGAACATAGGCGAGTGCCCTGCCATACTGGTCTCTCTTTCCCTGGTCGAAAATCAACGTGACACGTTCACCCTCAAGCTGCTGTTTGGTGAACGCGCTGGCCTCGGGACCATAGGGTTCGACTGTACAATATTGACTTGATTTCGCCTATATATCGTCTAAAATTATCTAGATATTGGCGAACGAGGATCGGAGGCGTAGCATGCTTACCGTCGTGAAGATAGACGGGCACAAAGTTAGGGTCGCAAGGGAACGAAGGTTCTTATCTCAGCGGGAACTGGCTGACAAGGCCGGGATCAACCACAACACAATCTGGCGGGTAGAGGGAACGGGGTCCGCCGAGGTTCACCCGCGCACCATCCGCAAGATTGCGGAAGCGCTCTCCGTAGATCCCGCAACCCTCACCCCGCAGGAGTAATCATGCTTTCAACGAACGGCCACGGCCCCAAGGGGGCCATCCTCTACGCCCGTGTCCACAGACGAGCAAGCCCGCTCCGGCTACTCACTCGCCCAGCAGCTTGAGGCCCTGAGAGCCTATGCGGCCCGAGAAGGCTACGAGGTCCTAGAAGAGGTACAGGACGCCGGACAGAGCGGCGCCAGCCTGGAGAGGTCCGGCATGGACCGTGTAAGGGACCTAGTTGCCAACGGGGACGTCTCTGTGATGCTGGCACAGGACAGGGACCGCATCAGTAGAGAACCCGCCTACACCTACCTCTTACGGCGGGAGTTCGAGGAGCGCGGCTGCGAGCTCAGGTCCCTAAATGACAGGGGAGACGGTAGCCCGGAGGGGGACCTCACGGACGGCATACTCGACCAGCTCGCCAAATACGAACGGGCAAAGATAGCCGAGCGCAGCCGAAGGGGGAAACTCAGGAAGGCTAGAGAGGGCCGCACCGTCGCGCCCATAGCCAAGTACGGATACCGACTCAACGACAACCGAGACGCGCTGGTGGTCCACGACCCGGAGATGGCGGTAGTGGAGAAGATCTTCCACATGGCCGCAGAAGGCTGCGGAGTGAACAAGATACAGACTGCGCTCTTCAGAGAAGGGATACCGTCGCCCAGGGGCCGAGGGGTGTGGGATAGGAGGGTGCTGCGCAAGATCGTCTCTAGCGACGACTACCGGCCGCTCACCTTCGAGGAGATTTCGCAGCTCGTGGCACCAGAGGTTGCGGCCCGGCTGGATGAGAGCAAGTGCTACGGTGTTCAGTGGTACAACCGCAATAAGGCCGTAACGCGCTCCGTCTCAGAACCCGACGGCAACGGAGGCCGGCGCTACCGGAAGCGTAAGACCCTCGTCACACGCCCGCGTGAGGAATGGCTAGCGATACCCGTCCCGGCGAGCGAGCGCCTCCCGCGCGACCTCGTGGACCTAGCCTGCGCCACGATGGACGCCACCAAGGGCTCTGAACGCAAGCACCTGGCGCGAGCGTGGGAGCTAAGGGGAGTCATGCGCTGCTCGTGCGGGTCGAAGCTCAAGACGAGGTCATCGAGGCCCGAGGGTCGCGGTCCCTACCACTACTACATCTGCTCGCGGCGCGTCGAGCTCAGGGGGATGTGCTCGTGCACCCAGAAGGCCATCCGCGCCTTGGATGCCGAGGAGGCGATCTGGGGGTTCGTCTCGCGCCTCCTCAAAGACCCCGAACGGATACGACTCGGGATGGAGCGCCTCATAGACGAGGAGCGCTCGGCGGCGAACAGGGGAGACCCACAGAGCACCGCTAAGGCGTGGGCAGACAAGGCGGCCGAGTGCGTGCGGCTGAGAGCGGCCTACCAGGACCAGCAGGCCGCCGGTCTCATGACCCTCGAGGAACTAGGTAAAAAGCTTTCGGAGCTAGACGAGATCCGCCGGCAGGCCGAGAAGGAACACTCAGCCCTTCAGGACTATCAGGAGCGCGTGGAGCAACTCGAAGAGGACAGGGACAGCCTCCTCGAGGCCATGTCAGACACGGTGCCGGATGCGCTCGACGGCCTCACCGGAGAGGAGCGCAACAAGGTCTACCGGATGCTCAGATTGGAGGTGACACCTACGCCGGAAGGGTACTCCGTGACCGGCGCCTTGAGGGCGCGTTTGCACAATGGCACGGACACGCTCGCATCGATGCACAACTGCATAAATACGGAGGTCAGGTTCCGCGCCTTACTGACCCACGATGAGACTCGGCAACTGGAAGTGGTGCGTGCCTGAAGAATATTGGGGCGCTATGCGTGTCTACCTACATCGCTGAGTAGGAGCGACAACCAGCCCTCCATTCAGCGTGGCTTCCGTGCTTGCGTAAGGGGGATAGGGTCGCAGTTCGGCTAGTAAGCCGTTCGGTTGCACCCAGATGGCGAGCAGCGCACTCGTAATGAGCAGGTCAGCGGTTCGAGTCCGCTCGTAGGCTCCCTCTAATCGGCGTAGATAAGCCAAATGTTCAGAATAGAGAAAACCCCCGGCTCATCACCAGGGGCCTTTTGACACCACTAGCGGCCCAACACCCCGCAACGCTTCTAATGGTCCTTTACTTGCCGTTCTATGCATCAGTCGCTCCTCTAGGCCATGCAGCAGCTGTATAGAATGGGGCGCAAGGAGTTGATGGGGGTGGGCGATGCGACATGCGGTACTCGGAGCGGGTGGGGTCGGCGGACTCGTGGGCGGCGCGCTTGCGAAGGCTGGTCATCCGGTGACCCTGCTCGTTCGGCCCGGCCGCAGGAATCACTATCCCGAGCGGCTGAGTGTCAAGAGTGAGACGCTCGGGACCTTCGAGGCACCGGTGCGGGTCGCCGATCGGTTCGATGGACACTTTGATGTCGTCTGGATCACCGTCAAGGCAACAGCGCTCGAGA
>Ga0126314_10000977_pt1 | contig 13469 bp, 12 predicted proteins | sample Plot105B_FD_92535 | JGI IMG/M metagenome (GOLD analysis project Ga0126314, IMG submission 92535) | Serpentine soil microbial communities from UC McLaughlin Reserve, CA, USA - Plot105B | ecosystem: Environmental > Terrestrial > Soil > Grasslands | place: USA: UC McLaughlin Reserve, Lake County...
GTCGCTACCGTCGCGCATACCCGTGGCTCGACACCGCAGCAGCGGGGTGCAAAAATGCTCTTCTTTCAAAACGGAGAAGTCGCCGGAACGGTCGGCGGCGGCTGCATCGAAGCTGAAGTCTGGGCTGAAGCGAAAGAAGCAATGCGCTCGCGGAAGTCGCAGTTGTACCACTTCTCACTTACGGCCGACGAGGCGAGTGAAGAAGGAATGGTGTGTGGCGGTACGATGGATATTTTTGTCGAGGTGATGAAGTAGTGTTGGCAGGCGCGCAGCACGGAGTTTTCTAACTGTAGATTAAATCGATGTCTCAGGATTTCCTGACTAACTACAAAGCCAAGCACCAGCATCCGCTGAACAGGCTGACGCACAGCATCGGCATACCAATGATTGTCGTCTCCCTGCCGTTGTTCTTCTTCAACTGGCGTTGGGCATTGGTGCTGTTTATCGCCGGCTGGATTCTTCAATTTGTCGGGCACGCGATTGAGGGAAATCAACCCGCCTTCTTTAAAAATCCCGTTTATCTCCTGGTAGGACCACTATGGCTCCTGCGCCGGGCCGCCGCCGTGATCGGTTTCGAGAAACCGAAAGTATCGAAGTAAACCCCTCCTGTTTGAGCCGCATGGATGACTGAAGCAAGCGACCAGACATCTTCGTTGCTGAAGATGATTGAGCAGGTATTGCAACGTGGTGAGATAGCGTTGGTCGTCACCACACTAAGTGGTCCCGAAACGATTGGCGCAAAGGTTCTGGTGCGGGAGAGTGGCGATCGACTAGGCAGTCTCGGCGATCCGGAGCTCGACTCGATTGTGGTGAGCCACGCCGCGCATTTCTTCATCTCGCGTGAAGAGACTCGAATGTTCCGCGTCAGCGAGCTTGCTCCGGACTATCCTGCCGCCCGTGAAATCTCTTTGTTGTTTGAACGACTGCAACCGGCGCCGCGGTTGGTTGTTTGCGGAGCGGGGCACGTCGGCGCTGCGCTGGCGCGGTTAGCGGCTTTAACCGGTTACCACGCGACCCTGCTCGACGATCGTGCTGAGTTTCTGAACCACGATCGCTTTCCTGAAGAACAAATTGAGTTGGTTGTCGCTGAAGATTGGAGTTCAGCAGTGCGTGAAGCTGTCGGAAATGGTCGCGGTGTGTCGGTAGCAGTTGTGACCAGAGGTCACAATGAAGACGAGCAGTGCATGCAGGCTGTAGTGCCCGCCAATCCGGATTACGTTGGTCTAATTGGAAGCAAGCGACGTACTTCGATCGTCATCGACCGGCTACGCGATGCAGGAGTTCCGGAAGAGCAACTCAAAAATATACACGCGCCCATCGGTCTCGACATCGGCGCGGTGACTCCCGAAGAAGTCGCCCTCGCAATCCTCGCCGAAATTGTCGCTGAACGCCGTGGCGCCAGCGGCGGGTCCCTCTCGGCCTGGCGCCGCAAAGGATAAGTGGTTGAGATTATTTGGATGCGTGTGACTTTAAGGCCGTTCCCCTCTTTCGGATCGGCTTTGTGGATGACTTGGGGCGCGATTTGACGTTGGCGCTGTGGATTGATCCGCGAGACATAATGGCATCGAATTCGTGAGGATCCTTGTCATGATAACTGGCCTCGACGTTCTCTTGGTCTGTTTTTGACAGTTTAGCAAATCGTTTCTTCATCTCTTCTCAACTCAACTCCCAGCCGGTAAACACTCGTACAAGGCCATGACCTTTATCTTGAAAAATGAGCCTTAACCTTCTGCCTCGATCAGTTCTTCCATCCAACAAATAGACGTCATCAAACCGGCGATCATCCCGCGCATAGGCAAATTCATGAAAAAAGCATTGCTCAGCTTCATCAGGTTCGATCTCGTGATCACAAGTGCTGAACGTTACCGTTTTTCTTGTCGGGATCATCCCATTCGAAGACGTTCCAGTGAGGTTGTACCATCTTTGAACGTCATTCTACGCGAGCCGAGTTAAAGCTGCAACAGGGTTAGCGGATTTGGAGTTTCAATGGTAAGAGTATGATTTCATGCCGACCGAGATCGCTCCTGTGGTTAGTCCCAAGTCGTTCACTACGCGCCGCACTGGAATGTTCCGCGCACTTTCGCACCATAACTTCCGTCTCTTTTTGACCGGCGCGTTCCTCTCGAATGTCGGCACATGGATGCAGGCAGTCGCACAGGGTTGGCTGGTGTTGCTGTTGACCAACTCACCCTTCTGGCTAGGACTGGACGCGTTCATGGCGACGGCGCCAGGCTTTGTTCTCACGCTGGTTGGAGGTGTTTTCGCGGATCGCATCGATCGCCGCCGCTTGTTGCTCTACACACAAGTCGTAGCCGGAATCGCAGCTCTCGGTCTTGCTCTGCTGGTTGCTACAGCCGTCGTAAATCGTTGGATGGTGCTGGGCTTTTCGTTTGTGACTGGTTGTTGCATGGCGTTGGCAAGTCCTTCGTACCTGGCGATGACTTACGATCTCGTCGGCCGTGAGGACCTCACTAACGCGATCGCGATGAACTCAACGCAGTTTCAGCTTTCGCGAGTGGTTGGACCAGCGCTGGCTGGGGTTGCGTTTCGATTGTTCGGCCTTGCCGGCTGCTTTTTTGCTAACGGGCTTTCTTTCATTGCTGTGGTAGCTGCGCTTTGGATGGTGCGAACAGAGGGCCATTCAAACGCTCCCGCTGTGAAGGAGCGGTCGGCTATATGGCGCGATCTGGTTGAGGGCGTGCGCTACGTTCGCAACCGGCCGCGAGTCTCCTCGCTGTTGCTGCTCTCGGGAGTCAACAGTCTGTTCGGGGCGCCCTATTTCAGTCTCGTGCCAATCTATGCGCGCGACATCTTTCATCTTGGTGAAACAGGCTTGGCTCTTATGATGGGGACGGCCGGAGGCGGGGCATTCCTGGGCGCATTGCTGGTCGCTTATCTGGGGGACTTCAGGAGGAAGGGATGGTTTGTGCTCGGCGGGGCGATAGTGTTTGGCCTGTGCATTACGGGTTTCGCTCTGTCCTCGCAGTTGACGCTGTCGTTACTATTCCTATTTGGGCTGGGTTTTGCAGTCGTAGTTTCAATTGCGATCATCAACACTCTCTTGCAGAAGCTCGTTACCGATCAAATGCGTGGCCGTGTAATGAGCATGTTTATTCTCTCTTTCATGGGCACAATGCCGATCGGGAACATCCTTGCAGGCACCGCCTCCGCCCACTTCGGTCCGCAGCACACGCTGGCTGCCGGAGGACTTATCGTCACGATTGTCGCCACCGGGATCTCGATTTTTAACAGGCGATTGCGAGAGTTGCACTAAGTTCTCTTAGCTGGAACAACTACAGCCGCAAGAACCGTACAGGGCCTGCGTTCTATCTACCAGCAAATGGGTAAACGTCCCACTTTTGGAGAACTCTTATGTTGCTGCGAACCACTACGACGCGCGTTTTATTGGTGTTTGTGATTTTTTCCGGGCTGGCGACAGTCGCGAGAGCCCAGGGAGTTATTGTTCCAGGTCCTTGCCGCCGCTGCCCCGATCCGAGACCAGTCGCGCTCCCCCGAGCGCTTCCCATCAAGTCGATCAAGATCGACAGTAAGATCAGCTCACAAGTCGCCACAACGCACGTCGAACAGGTATTTCGCAACGATACCGGCGCCATGCTCGAAGGCACGTATCTTTTCCCGATTCCGGAGTCGGCTTCGATATCAGAGTTTGCAATTTGGGACGGCGACCGCCGGCTGGTTGGAGAAGTCAGGACTCGCGAAGAAGCACGTCGCATCTACGATGAGATCGTGCGCCGGCAACGCGACCCCGGGCTGCTGGAATACGCAGGCAAGGATCTCTTCCAGGCCAGCATCTTTCCGATCCTGCCACACTCCGACAAGAAGCTGGAGATAACCTACACGCAGGTGGTGCGAGCTGAAGGCGGCACCGTTTCTTATCGGTATCCGCTCGGCACTGGTCGCCAGTTAACTCAAATCGGCTCGGTCGCCGGACACATTGAAGTGGAAAGCAAAGAGCCGCTGCGAAACGTTTACTCGCCGACGCATGCGATAGACGTGAAGCGCAGCAGCGACAAGCGATCATCCGTTTCGTTTGAGAGCGCGGCGGGCAAGGATCCGCAGGACTTTCAATTGTTCTACACGATCTCCAAAGAAGATTTTGGGCTCACGCTTTTGACGCATCGTGAAGCAGGTAAACACGGCTACTTCCTTTTAATGATTTCGCCAAAAGACGATTGGTCGGAGCAGGAATACTCGGCCAAGGACGTCGTCTTTGTAGTCGACACTTCCGGTTCGATGGCCGAGGAAGGAAAGATGGAGAAGGCGCGCGCTGCACTCCTTTACGGCGTGAGAATTCTTCGCCCGCAAGACCGTTTCAACATCATCTCGTTTGCCGGAGAAGAGCACTTGATGGAGGCGGGCTTGATTGCCGCCGACGCGAAAGGTCGAGCACGAGGCGAGACGTTCGTTAAAGCGTTGAAGCCGGTCGGCGGAACAAATATTAACCAGTCATTGTTGGCATCGCTGCGTCAATTCAGCGAAACGGATCGAGAGCGACCGAAGATGCTTGTGTTCATGACTGACGGTTTGCCGACGGTCGATGAAACCAATGTTTCGAAGATTATCGACAATGTGCACAAGGCGAGTAAACCCGGCCTGAGACTGTTTACGTTTGGTGTTGGTTACGACGTCAACACGGCTTTGTTGGACAAACTGGCGGCTGAAAATGGCGGCGTGGCGGATTACGTCGAGCCCAAAGAGGATCTCGAAGTCAAAGTCTCCAACTTCTTCTCCAAGGTCAACTATCCCGTGCTCACCGATCTACAAATTGACATGGGGGGAGCGCAAACGGATCTCACTTATCCACGCAACATTCCGGACGTGTTTCGTGGTTCGCAAGTGATGCTGATCGGGCGTTACAGCAATGCGGCGGATCTCAATTCAGTTCAACTTAAACTCACCGGCAAAACCGGCGGCTCGAGTCGAGCTTACACTTACACCACTCTGAGTTTTCCTCTGCGTAGCGAATCAAACGACTACCTGCCACGTTTGTGGGCGACGCGACGCGTTGGCTGGCTGGTGGAACAGGTGCGTTCGAATGGCGAGCAAAGGGAGTTGCGCGATGAGATCGTGGATCTCGGAACGCGCTATGGAATCGTTACACCCTACACGTCGTACCTGGCTTTGGAGGAGGGAGACGTGACGACGGGCGGACAGCCGGTTACTCGGTCTAGAGCGGGTACTGCCGGCCTTAGCAGTCTTCGTCCCCCTAAGTCAGCTCCGACGGCAAACACGCAGCCCATGGTGTCGAATATCGTGACCGGTGCTGAGGCGGTTCAACAGAGCAAACTCGCGCGCGAACAGCAGGACGCTGAACGTTTGAAAGACGACACGAGAACTGATGCCGTACGCCGAGTTGCGGGTAAAACGTTCTATCTCAGCGACGGCGTTTGGACCGACTCGGAATTAAAAGCTGACTCCCATTTGCCGGAAACGGCTCTGTTGTTTGGCAGCGACGAATACTTCGCGTTGTTGAAACAGAATCCAAAACTCGGCAGTTACTTCGCTTTAGGCGAACGCGTGGCAGTCGTTTTTGAAGGACGCGTCTACAGAGTCAAATAGAGTAGCCCGACAAAAAAGCACAAGAAGCACAAACTGCCAGCGCAAAGGCATTTGTGCTTTTTTCTGCCTCTTTGTGGCGAATCTCTTGTCTTGAGTCTTCAAAGTAAGGTACAAAACTGAAAACAAAACAGTATGAGTACCCAAATCCCGAAGCTAATGCGCTTTTCTGCCGCCGTATTTCTGCTGTCGGCGCTGTTCGGCTCAGTACGCGCCCAGGGCTGGCAGCCGTTCAAGATGAACACCGGCGGGAACGATCTCAACACTGTCTATTTTCTGGATGGTAAACGTGGCTGGGTTGGCGGCGATGCTGGCTTCCTGAGTCACACGGAGGATGGCGGCCAATCCTGGGTTCCGCAGCCAGTGGGCACGAAGGCCGCGATCAACGACATCTACTTTCGCGACAAGGAAGCCGGGTTTTTACTGGCCGGCAACGCGATCTTCATAACTCGCGACGGCACGAAGTGGACGCAATCAAGAATTTTCCTGCCGGAAGAGTTCGAAGGCGCGGATGTCGAGTTGTACAGCGTGCGTTTTCCCAGCAAGAAGAAAGGCTGGGTGGTCGGTTCAATCAGCAAGCGCGAGCGCGTGGTAGACAGCATCCTTGTTTACACCGACGATGGCGGCGAGACGTGGCGCAGACAACGCGCTCCGAGCAGGCTCGAGCTGATACATGTGGATTTTGTCAGCGACAAACGCGGTTGGATTGTCGGTGATGGAGGCACGGTTCTTTTTACGCGTGACGCTGGAGTAAGTTGGACAAAACAGAACGTCGGCACTAACGGTACGCTTTATCACGTGGATTTTCGCGACGATAAGAATGGCTGGGTCGTCGGCGAACGCGGAACATTGTTGCGAACTAGTGATGGTGGCGACACGTGGACGACGATCCCGACGAACGTGAACGTCACACTCCTGAGTGTTCAGTTTTTAAGCGATGAAGAAGGTTGGGCGATCGGACGCGCGGGCACGATTCTCAGAAGCAACGATGAAGGCAAGACCTGGGTGCGGCAAGAATCAACAACGAAGCAAAACCTTTACTCGCTCAATTTCAACAAAAGGATCGGATGGGTAGTTGGAGGAGCGGGGATTGTGTTGCGTTACGACCGCGACTAGCGGCCGCGAGCAACCTGCAATTAGGAGAAAACATCTGAGACTCGAGGTTAACGGATCGTCGCAATCATAGCGATGACCATAACACTCGGTTCCTCCTGTGATTCGCCCGGCATGTCGGCCATGCCGGGCCTTTTTATTTGAAAAGAGTTGCTTAGTCCTTGCTGCCTGCGAAGGGAAGCGCAGGCGCGTTTTGCAGCTTCAGCGATCCTTCTATTCGATCGCCTTCGAATCTTGCTGACACCTCGGCTTCCACAGCGTCTCCATCCATCTCCAGGGAAGTGGTTGCCTTGAACGAGTTATCGCTAATCTGAATCGATCCCAGATCAGCATCGCCCATTTCCGAGTGGACTACAGCAGTGTGTCCGTCACCAGCGCGCGAGATAGTGAGTGTTGCCGGAATGCTTTGTCCGAGTGGTGTTTCGATCTCGAGCGACCAGGAGCCTACAGGATCGGTAACACCCGGAGTGCCGGGAGTCTTGCGTCTTCCGGCAGTGTTGTAGATTTCGATGTCTTCGCAAAAGGGTTTGATCTGATCGAGCACTAACGCGCCATCGCCAACTACGATTACCGCTGCTTTATCAGGTCTGACATACTGCTCAGCAACTCGCTGGATATCGGCTACCGTCACACCCTGAACCCGCTCGCGGTAGCGCTGTAAATAGTCGTTCGGCAGATTCAACATTTTGATTTGCAGTAACTGATCCGTCAGTCCTTCCTGCGTCTCGAGACGAATCGGAAAGACACCGGTGAGATATGACTTGGCGTCGGAAATTTCCTTCTCCGAAACCGGATCTTTGCGAATTCGTTCAAGCTCGTAGAAAAACTCTTTCAATGAATCACCGGTAACCGGCGTTCGCACTTCCGCGCTCACGCGAAAACTACCGGCGCTCCGCCGCGCATCGAGATTTGAATACGCGCCGTACGTGTAACCCTTGTCTTCGCGCAGATTCATGAAGAGGCGTGATGAGGCAGTGGCCCCGAGCACCGTGTGCATCAACATCATCGGAAAATAGTCAGGATTAGTTCTAATGATGCCGCTGTTGGCTATCACGATGTTCGATTGCGCCGAACCCGGGCGATCCACGAGATATGCTGTCCTGCCCGTCCGCACCGGAGGCGCAGGGAAGTTTGCCACCAGCTCCTCGCCCCGCTCCCAGGTCGAAAACAGCGACTCGACGCGATTCACGATGTCTTCATAGTGAACGTCGCCGACAACAATGAAGACTGCATTGTTGGGCACCAGTTTCGCGCGGTGAAACCTCACGAACTCGTCGCGCGAAAAACGATCGATCGACTCCGGTGTTGGCGCCACCACCGAATAAGGGTGATCGCCGAACATCACGCGCGAGACCATTTCGCTGGCAAGAAACGAAGGTTGTGCACGCTGTTGCCGCAAACTCTCTTTTGTATTCAGCTTGGCGAGTGCAACTTCATTTTCAGGAAACGAAGGCTCGAGGATTACTTCGGCGATCAATCCAAGAACCGGATCGTTGAACTCAGCAAGCGCCGAGGCGCCGACGATCGTGTAGTCAGAAGTAGCGCCCGCCGACAAGCTCGCGCCCATGCGCGCAATCTCCTCGGCGATCTCTTTACTCGTTTTTGATTCCGTTCCTTCCGGCAATAGACCGGCAACCAGATCGGTCAAACCCGGAAGCCCTGGTGGATCAAACGCTCCACCGACGCGAAACGCCAGGCGATAACTGACCAATGGCAGGTGATGGTCTTCAACCACTACCAGCGAGAGCCCGTTGGACAGGGTTGTTTCCCGCGGCGTAGGAATGGAGATCGGTCGAGGTTGTAGCGGCGGTGGCGCCTGGCTACGAAAGACTTCTTGTTGACTCATGTTAGGGATGCAGTGGACCAGAGCCTGGCTTTGTTTGTGGCGGAACGTCCGCCGGATCTTTTGGTTGCTCGGAAGATGTCGATCTTACGACCTCGGCACGCACTGGCGACTCGGGCTCAGCCGCAGGCACGTCCGGAACTTGAGGGGATGGCGAAGCAGGTTGATGTGGATCACCCGCTGGTTGTGGCGAGGCGGAAGCAGTAGCTTCCGCACCGGTTTCGGCAGTTTCCACAGGAATGATGTCGAGTGTTACGCGGTTCTCAACGTTCATAAAACGTGCGACCACATTCTTGATGTCGTCCGCAGTGACATTGAGATAGTGGTCCAGCTCGGAATCGACGAGCCGCGGATTTGAATCGTACAACGCGAACTCAGCCAAACGCTGGGCCCGGTACATCGTCGATTGGCGTCCCCGCACGGCATCGTTGCAGAGCGAGTTTCGCAGCTTCTCCATCTCTGCGCCAGTTGGTCCATCCGCGACAATTCGTTCGATCTCGTCAAAGATCTGCGCGCGGATCTTGCTCACATCTTCGTCCGGTTTTGGCAAAGCGAAGATGTATAACGCGGATGGTCCACGACGCTCATCTACGCCTCCTTCAATGGAGACAACCGATTCATCGCCTTTAACCAGCTTCTGGTAGAGCCGCGAGCTATCGCCCTCAAAGAGCAGGGTTCCGGCGAGCGACAGGGCATAAAAATCCGGCGTGCGTCTTTCCGGTATTTTCCAGCCAAGCACGAAAGCCGGCGCCGGCGCCAGGGGGTCGTTGAACGTCTCTTCACGAATCGTCACTGTGTCCGGCTCTGAAACATCGACTGGAGGCGGAAGTGGTTGCGAGGGAATGTTGCTGAAATACTTCTCGACGAGCGCGCGTGCCTCGTCGTTGTCAAAGTCGCCGACGACACTCAGCACCGCATTGTTGGGCGCGTAGTAGATCCGAAAGAACTCCTGCACGTCGTCGATGGTGGCAGCATCGAGATCTTCCATCGAGCCGATCGTGGAATGCGCGTTTGCCGGGTTAGTAAAGATCAACTCGTTCATGCGAAGGAACGCGTTAACGTACGGCTGATTGTCGTAGCGCAGCCGCTTCTCCTCCTGCACGGCATTGCGTTGATTGTCGAGGTTCTCCTGCGTCACTTTCAGCGAACGCATGCGATCACTCTCCAACCAGAAAGCGAGCGGCAGATAATTTGAAGGCAGGGTCTGGAAATAGTTTGTTCGCTCGGTCGAGGTCGTTCCGTTCATCGTGCCGCCGGCATTGAAGATGTATTGAAAGTGCGCAGCCTTGGGCACATTTTCTGAACCTTGAAACATCATGTGTTCGAACAAGTGAGCAAAGCCCGTGCGGCCTTCTTTTTCATTACGCGAACCGACGTCGTAGTAAACGGCCACTGAGACGACCGGAATCGCGCGGTCGGGACTCAGGACTACGCGCAGGCCATTAGCGAGTGTAAATTCTTCGATTGGAGATGATGGTAATTGAAATCTTTCAGCCACAAGGTTTTCTCTGCCGGAAACAAAGGCGTGCTTTACCACTCGCGAGGAAGGTAAAGCACTGCTTTGGGGGGAAGTTGTTGTTAAGGCGCGAAAGAACAGGCGCCAGGTTCGTGAGCTTCAGACGATTTTGTCGGCGATTAAGCCGCGAAGTTCCGCTCGCAGTCGTTCGATTTCAGCGAGCTTTTGTCTGACACGCTCAAACAATGCCGATTGGGTCTTGATGCCCTCATCGATCAGGAAGCCGGCGGCTTCTGCACGACTCCGAAAAACGCCGGCCTGGACCAGGGCCTCGAGCTTCTCCTGCGCCTCGGGTGAGATCTTTACTGCAACTACGTAATCATCCTTTGCTGACATGGCCTTTTCGATGGTCCTACTAATGTCGCGGCCAATTGCACTCAAGGATTCCGGAATGCGCGACGCGATGTCGCGAACTGACGAAGCGGTGCGACTTTCCACACCGGGCTCCGGATCATCATCACGAAGCATCAGGTCGTCAATTCTGTCCGGCGTAGTTTGCTCGTCCTTCTGATACGGACTGCTCATTGGGTACAGACTCCTTTTGCGACTACCGAATTCCAACTGTCCGTCTTACGTAGTGCGTCAGTTTAGAATTGGAATGAAATACGCTCACGTTGTTCGCCAACCCCACGTTGTTCGCCAATTCAGTGCTGGTGGTTTAACGCCGAAGGCGTTGGCTAATTCCAGCCCAGAGTTCGAGCGTTCGCGAGAACCCTGGGATATAAATTCAAAAAAGCGACCAAACCCTGAAAGGGTTAGGCGGTTGGCGAACCCTTTCAGGGTTCAATGAATATTTATGTCCGGACCCAGGGTTGTCGCTTCGCTCCAACCCTGGGCTGAAATTAGCGAACGCCTTCGGCGTAAATTGTGTCATTTCAAACTGGGCTGGAATTAGCAAACGCCTTCGGCGTTAAACCCCCAGCACTGAATTAGCGAACGCCTTCGGCGTAATTTGCTGTCATTTCAAACTGATGCACTACCCCCGTCTTACGATTGTTTGCATTTGAAGGTTCATTCTACGGAGCGCGGGAAACACGGTCAAGCAAGCCAGAAACTGCGGCTACTATGACCTGAGCACAACCTTGCCCGTCAAGTCGGCATCCGTTATATTGCAATTGCGGCGCAAACAGTAATCCGTCGCTGAACTCAGTACAAAAATCGAGGTCCGCAGTGAAAAGAATTTCGGCTCACGTCGCTCTCATCCTACTCGTTCTTACCCTCGTTGTTCCCGGTGTTGTTATCGCGCAAACCACGACTCCCGGTACGGGTCCCGGCTCGAGAAGGGTCATACGAGGAGGGCCGACCGCTGCTACCACCGGCGTTCAACGCGATTTTGATGAAGCATTGAAGCTCGTGCAGGAGCAGTACGTCGATGGCAGGAAGCTCAACTACAACGACGTATTCAAGTCGTCAATCATCGGCATGCTCCGTTCACTCGATCCTCATTCGAACTACTACGACCGTGAAGAGTTTGATGAGATGAAGACGGATCAACGCTCCGAGTACTTTGGAATTGGAGCTTCGATCCAGACTTATGTTCGCGGCGATCAGGTCGATACCTACGTCACTGCCACCTTCGACGCATCTCCTGCGAGCCGCGCCGGACTGCGCTATGCCGATCGCATCGTCGAAGTCGACGGCGTGAAGATGACCGGCAAGGCATCGCTGGAAGTTCGCGACAAGATTCGTGGTCCGCGCGGCTCGACGGTCAAGTTGACGCTGGAGCGTGCTGCCGACAAGCGAATTGAGAAGGTCGACATCGTTCGCGATGCTGTTCCGCAACCGTCGATTCCTGATGCTTACATGTTGAAGCCGGGTGTCGGTTATGTCGACATGACCCGCGGCTTTAACTACACGACGACCGACGAACTGCTCGACGTGCTGGATCGATTGCATGCAAAGGGAATGACGTCGCTCGTGCTCGACTTGCGGAATAACCCCGGGGGATTTCTGGACCAGGCGATTCACGTTGCCGAAGTGTTTTTGCGAAACGGCCAGTTAATCCTGACGCAGAAGGGCCGGAATGGTTTTCGCGACAACAGCTACGAGTCGCGAAACAATGCGCCTGACATGACCCCGCTGGTCATCCTGATTAATGAAAACACGGCATCAGCATCGGAGATCGTCGCCGGAGCCATGCAGGACCACGACCGCGCATTGATCGTGGGCCAGACCAGTTTCGGCAAAGGTTTGGTGCAGAGCATAATTCCGCTCGAATACGGCGCTGGTCTGACGTTGACCTCTGCGAAGTATTACACGCCGTCAGGCCGCCTGATTCAGCGCGACTATTCGAACGGTGGATTCTACGATTACTACACTCACGGAGCGGGTGTGGCCCGCGAACCAAAGGAACCCGCGAAGCCGGCCGGGCAGGAGTCGAAGACTGATACAGGTAGAGCAGTCTATGGCGGCGGTGGAATCTCACCGGACGAAAGCGTCGGCCCGCGCACGGTGAATTTGACGCAGCGCCGTATGCTGAATCCTGTTTTTGCTTTTACACGCGAGTTGGTGAACGGTCGTATTCGTGGTTTGGAGTCGAGCCGGATTCCTGGCGGCATCAATTTCCGTCACGAACTGCAAGCGGAAGAGTTCAAGATCACTGATGCGATGTTCAAGGCGTTCCGTGACTTCGCAAGCGCCGATCCTGCTTTCAAAACGACGGCGTCAGTGATCGATCGTAATCGCGCTTTCATCGAACTCCAGTTGCGGTTCAATATGGTCACTGCTGCGTATGGCCGTGTGATCGGCGACCGGGTTTTCGTCACGACGGACGATCCGCAAGTCGCCAAAGCAGTAGACGTCTTACCAAAAGCCCGCGACCTCGCCAGACAATAGCGCCAAAAAGCATATCCACAGATTCCACAGATTATTTCTGCGTAATCTGTGGATAGCTTTTTTGTGGCTACTCTTGCTTCTTAGTGGCGTGTTTCATGGACAAAACAAAGTCTTGCGTCTAAAACCACGCTGTGCTACGTTTAGCGACATGAAACGCACTACTCGTCCAACCAAGGGTCTCGTCAATACTGAAGAACTGGGACGGGCCATCAAACGCAAGCGTGAAGAACTCGGCCTCAGCCTCCGCGATGTCGCCGCCAAAACGTCCGTCTCTGCTTCGACGCTCTCACGTATCGAAAACGGCACCGGAAAACCTGACGCAGATAACATCGCGCGACTCACCGCGTGGCTCGAGGTTCCCATGGAGCGCATCCTGAGCGGGCGCGATCCGCAGGGAGAGGAAGCAAAAGCCGTGGTCTATTATCCGGAGGAGCCGATGCCCGAGATTGTCGAAGCTCACCTTCGCGCCGACAAAAATCTCACGCCCGAAACTGCGGCTGCGCTCTCAGAACTCTTTCGCGTCGCCTACACACAATTCAGTAAAAGCCCCGGCGAAAAGAGCTTGAAGAAGCGGCGTTAGCGCCA
>Ga0126314_10000979_pt1 | contig 13451 bp, 15 predicted proteins | sample Plot105B_FD_92535 | JGI IMG/M metagenome (GOLD analysis project Ga0126314, IMG submission 92535) | Serpentine soil microbial communities from UC McLaughlin Reserve, CA, USA - Plot105B | ecosystem: Environmental > Terrestrial > Soil > Grasslands | place: USA: UC McLaughlin Reserve, Lake County...
CAGCTCAGATACCACACATGCTGGCAGCCGATCTTCTCTGCTACCGCGATCCAGTTAATCGGTTCTTTCTCCACCTACTTGCTTCTTCCCGTGGACTCTCTTCATAAAGCGGTGATGCCTCTCTTTTTGGCCAATCCTGATTACGCTCCCCACGCCCCCGAGTGCACTGAAAAAGAGGATTGTCCAGCTCATCCACTCACGCATCTGATTCACCCTCAAGTGCGCGGAACAGCTCCCCCAACTCTCCTTGCGTTTGCTTGATGTAGGGTAGGAGGCGATGCTCCTCCCCCTTCGTCTCGGCCACCAAGGCGTCGAAGAGCTCGTTTGGGCCGTGCTTTATCTCTGTGCCGTCTGGCATCTTGAGCACGCCACCACGGGATAGTTGCTCCAAGCGCTTTGTACGGTTCTCTAGGCTCACGCTACTTCCAATGTGCCCGGCGCTTCTGTGGCAAGAAGCTATTGGGGCCGCCAGTTAAGAGAGCCCTCGGTGTTCCACTCTTACGCCAGTGGCTGCCTTGCACTACACCCCGGCCTATATTCGGGGCGGCGGTCGGGATGCTATTGGCCACCATATCGTAGCGACTGGCCTGCGCCAGGAGGGAGGTGTGGCCCTCGCCTCTGTACTCGCCATAGACCTCCTCGGGATCTATGCCCAAAGACTTGGCGGCGCGCAGAGTAGCGTGGCAGCGAACCTTGCCCTCTATGCCGCCTGTCTCAAGCCCGTCGCCGAAGTAGTCCCGCAGGGCGTCCGCAGGAGTGGTAGCCTCGGTGATGTTCTTAGGGCGCTTGCCAGTGCGCCTCTCTATTGCGTCGGCGAGCGTCCCAGAGCTGGCCGCTTCGGTGATCTCACGTGCCTCGCTCTGCACGGCACTAAGCTCGGCTGCGTCCTTGATCTGGGAGGTGTGCCCGTTGGAGCCGTCGGGCATGGGGATACTCTGCGCCGCGTACAAGTACGCTAACTTCTGTGCCTTCGCCCTGGCCTGCTGCGCGGGCTTGGTGATTTTTGGCGCCCACCTGTTGTAGGCCTCCTCGATCTTAGCCTGCTTGCCAGACTCAGAGAGACTCTCATCCGCCGCAACCTTCGCTACTGAACTACTCAGGTGCTCGCGCCACCGATCGGCGTCTCTCCACAGTGTGCCCACGGCGGGGCTGCCGTCGGAGTCTTCGCCTATTGGGCAAGAGTCCCTCAGATCCTCGTAGGAGGGCCTTATCGCCTCCTGCAGTGATTCAGTCATCTGTTACCTCCTGTTATGAATGGGCCCTGGACTACCAAGGCCCTTATCTCACTACGTGAGCGTAGCGAACTAAACCTGGTCCTTAGGGAATCCGCCGCCGTGCTGGCGCCCACGAATTGAGGCGCCCATATAGCGGTTCTTGCGGCCCAGGGTCTTCAGGGCACGAGTGCCCAGGTTGCCCACCGTCCGGCCTTTGTTCCTGAAGTCGTACAAGGGCCTCGTCGGAACGTTGCTCATCGCCTTTCTCCTTTCTCTATAGACTTACTTCTACGCTTAACTTCGACAAGGTGGCGACAAGGTGGCCTGCGCGCCAAGCCACGAGATCACCCCCAGCGTGCTGATGCATTAGGATCTCCCGCAGTGCGGAGCTCCTCGTATCGTTTGTGCGCGACGGCAGCGAAGCTAGCTCACCCTGATCTGCGCTCCAATCGAAGGCCCGCACATCCTCCGGCAGGTCACCGGTGAGGAGTAGCTTCCACGGGCACTCCGGGCATACTAGCTCCCACTGTGCGCTCAGGTTCATCCCCAACCTCCCTTGTATCCGTTACCTTGCACTTCCTGCTCAGCCTCGAGGGCCGCTATGCGCTCCTCGAGGTCCTCGAACTCTCTGATCCGCCGCTCAAGCTCAACCGTCTTCACGAAATAGTCGAGCACCCGACACGCCGCCCTGAGCTCGGTGTTCACATCGCCACAGCTCATCGAGCTCTCAAGCTTCTGCGTAGCCTCAGCAGAGACACGCGTAAGGTTGGCCACAGTCTCCTGTAGGATAAGCATACGTTGCTTGCGGTAGGTCTTATCGAAGGTCTCCTCCGAGAGGTAGCGCTTGATCGTCCTCGGGCTCAGGCCACACAGCGCCGAAGCCTCCGCAATCGTGCCGGTTTGTAGCAAAGCGTTCAAGGCTCTCACTTGGTTTGGTGGGAGGTAGAAAAGATCCGAGGTGGTGTCAATCTCAGTCATTCTGGGTCATTCCTCCTTTCCGGGCGGCCACACGGGGCGGCCTGAGCTCTTCAGTACAAGACTCTCCCAGTGCTCATGGCCGAAGGCGCGGGCCACGCTCTCGTGCGGCGTGTGATGGCTCTTGTGCATCAGCTCATCGGGCTGATGGCTCAGCCAATCCAGGAGCTGGAACTCCCAGTCCGCCCCGAGCGCCGTGTAGACGGTGAACGTCTCGTGGCACGCCAAGCAGAGAAGATCCTCTCTCTTAGTATCGCGCTCCAGGCGCGCCAACCTATCCTTAATGGCCACTAGCCCACGCTCGCCATGTTGATAGGCAGCGGATCCAACTGCTCTCCCGAAGGCATCACTACCACGCGCTCTACGTTCTCCCGCGCCCGTTGCAGGAAAGCCTCGTCAGGTAGCTGAGACCATTCCTCATAGAGACCGCGCGCCTCTGGATCGAGATCGAAATAGGTGCCCAGATGCTCGCCTAGCCCCCGCCGCGTTGCGGCCGTAAAGACGGCCCGCGCGAGCTCCAAGTTGTTCGCGTCCGCGGCGGTGTCCATCAACACGCCAAGCTCGGCCTCCGTGGCGAGTGCGGCCCTTGCGAGAGCGCCTGCATCCTCCACCTCGAAGAGTTTCACCTTGAGGGTCTGGCGCCGCTTCTCTACCTCGGCCTGGTAGCGTTCCGCCTCTTCCCGGGAGGCCTCGAGTGTCTGCTCGAAGGCGTCTTGCGCCTGCTCGAGCTTCTGCTGGCGCAGGATACCCAGGCGCTGATCCCCCGTGAGGTGCTCCAGGTAGGAGCCGTCCTCCGGCTCCCTGGCAGCGCGGATATCGTCTTTCCGATCTTGGTACCACGTCATGATCGCCCCGACCCTGGCGGAGTGATCTGCGTTTATTTCGTTTATGGTCTTAGCCATGTCCTGATCCTTTCGTTGTAGTTAGTTCGCCTAGCTGCTTCCAACTCTTATAGCGAATCGCGCTGTGCGCACATGCATACGTGATCTCATACTCCCGCGCGATCTGTGCAATGGACTCCCCCGCTTCATGGCGCCGGCGCATCTTAAGCACCTGCTCAGGGGTCAGGACGGCTGATGGATGCCCCATAGGACCGCCCCACGTCCCTCTCTCCCGCATTTGCCGGATGCGGTCTTGATGCGTCCCCCTATATAGGTGGGCCGGGTTCTGGCACCACCGGTTCTCGCAACGGTGCAAGACGAGCTCGGAGCCCGCGTCGTATCCGCGACTAAGCGCAAACGCGACACGATGTGCGCCGATCGAACGCCCCCCGGAATCAAAGCCCCCGTAGCCGGCGCGGGACCTCCAGCCGAGCCAAGGCCAGCATGCATCGCCGCCTTGTATGTCGACCTTGCTCCAGACCCTCTGCGCCATTGGGGTGTCATAGCCGAGAGGGACGGGAGCGAAATCAGGGAGAAAGTAGGCCCCCCCGGCCGTTGCCGTACCGGGACTCCCGCCCCCTTGCTTCGGCGCAGGGACGGTCGGGGCCATCGCGGCCTTCATACCGCCATTGCCACTGCCGTTCGCCACCACTACAGCGCCCCGCATCATCAGCTTACATACCTATTCGCTTGCTCTTCATGGTGGCGCGCCTGCGCCTCGGCGAGTGCTCGCCAACGTGCGGCACTCTCCAAGTGGAAGGTAAGCCAATCCGCCTTGTTCTGAGCCCGCCGCTTTGCTTCGGCTCGCCGCTCGCTCTCTTTCCAGGCAGCTTCCTGGCGCCGCTCTCCCTCAGCCTTGACGCGCTTCTCGTGTCGCTGCTCAATGAAATGGTCGAGCTGCGCATCAACCTTCTCACCCACGTAGCCCTCGATCAGGTCGTGGCTCAAGGCAACGCCCGGCTCAGTCATGGTGCCCTCCTCCGAACGGAGGAGACGGGGCCGCTCCTCGGATCGGGCAGGGCAGACCACCAACGGCGCAGCAGGAACCGCCAGCAGTCCACCCTCATTGCCCCAGCCGGCGACAGCAAAACCGGCCGGTCGGTAGTCTTATTCGGCGTTTCTTTTGTCTTCACTCTACCTGCCCCTATGCTCGCAAGGCGCTTACCTACGCCAATTATACGGCTTTGAAGTACGGTTGTCACTAGACATCGTGATATCAGTGAGATCACTTTCAAAAATGAACGCCCGGCTTAAAATGCAACCAGGCGTTTATCTACCACTTCCTAAGTCTCTGTCCTCACCTCCTCTCTCTTTCCATCTCGGTGACCCAGTCGCGTGCTTCCTTTTTCGAGAATCCTTCCTTATCGATGCACAGCCAATATTGGTACTGCGAGATCGGCGGGAGGCGGTCGTACCACATTCCCGGGCTCTTACGGGAGGAGAGCACCTCCCGCTGACGGTCGGTCAGCCCGTCGGCACCGCGGTGCCGCAGCCATGCCGATATAGTGGGCTCCATTTCTCCACCAAGCTCGTCGTTGCCGGAGACGTGCACCGCGACGGCCCGACAGAGGTGGTCCAGGGTGATCTCGTTCGGGTTCTCGAGGTACTTCTCGGATTGCTTTCGGAACCACCCCGGGGGGCTGACGAGGAAGGTCTCCCGCAGCCATGCGCCTGTCTTGTTCAAGGCGGGGTCTGCCTCCTCGGCCGAAAGAATCTCGTACTCGACGGCGACGCCGTCTACGTTGAACTCCGCGGGGGGATCGACGGGCTCTCCGCCCCTCTCAAGCTCAAGGAGGATTAGCTGCCCGTGGCAGACGATTGGATCGTCCGTTGTGAGCACGTCCGGCACGCCGTTCTTACCGGGGCAGAAACAAGCGATCGCTCCTCCCGCGGACACCTTATCGCGTAGCTTCTCCAGCTCGCGCTGGCCTTCCTCCGTCGAGAGGAGCTGCTGCAGGTGCACCTTGTATTTCGCCAGGCGCTCCTCCAGCGGGCCGGACATATAGGGGTTGGCAAAGTAGGACTCCGCCAGGTCGTGCCCGCCGCGTGTCTCGCGGTGCCCCACATACGCCTCGAACTCTGCAACGTACTCACCCTTGTGCCGCCTGGCAGAGACAACCCGCGGTCGGCTGGGGGGCGGGACAGCAGATTCGCCGTTTGGGACAGCATCGCCCTGTTTGCTGACCGCGTTTTTTTGGCTTAGATAAGCCTCTGGGACAGCAGGGACAGCAGGGACAGCAGAAATCCCACTCTGTAGGGAAGCCTCTGGGGTACTACCCTCATCTATACGCTCTTCCGTATCTTTCCTATTTGTTGGAAAAAATGCTGTCCCTGCTGTCCCTGCTGTCCCTGCCGCATAGGTATCGGCTTTTTCCGCGGTCAGCAGATTTTCTTTGCTGTCCCGTGCTGTCCCACTTGCTGTCCCACCCTTAGTTTTTGCCTCCCCGCTCTCAGTTTTTGCATCCCCACTCTCTGTTTTGCTATCCCCACCCCCCGCTTCGCTGCCTTCATCGGGGCCGACAAAGCGGGCTATGCGGATAAAACGCTTTTTATTGCTACCACTACCCTCGTGCCCGTCCGTCACGCTTATGCGGAAGGCCTCCAGGGTTGGAATCACCGGCACAAGCCGCTTCCACAGCCACGATGCTGAGGCAGGGAAGTCATTGTCCTTCGAGTCGGGATCGATCCCTTCAGAGAATGCAGCGCTTTGGAGCAGCTTCAGCATCTTCGCCGGCGGCTTCTGTACCACCTCATGTTCTTTCATAAGAGCCACGACGCACTGCGCCAAAGCGGAAGATTCGAGGGTGGTTTCGTGCTGGCCCTCTTCGATAACCGCCCAGTCATCCATGAAGCCTTTGTATCCGCCCCAGTCGAGGTGTTTGTACAGCGCTACGGCGAACTCCCCCCAGTCAGCAAGGCGGGGAAGGCCGCGGACCTCCTCGTGGTACGCGAGTGCACCGGAGAGGGCGTCCAGCACCGCCCCGAGTAGCTTAGGATGCCGCTCGTCGAAGAGCACCTGCATCCGCCGCTCCGTCTCGCGCTTCTCCTTTGGGACCCTCTTCAGCGCCACGGGCAGGATGCGGTCTATCAGGTCCGCCTTTTCCGTCGGGATTATGAGGCCATTTAGGAGCATCGCCCGCTTGTACTCACGGATCACGTCCTCGTCGTCTTCGTAGAGCTTCCTGACGGCGTTGCCGGCGCCCGTAACCGCCTTAGAGAGCTCGTCCGCCATGTGGTCGCTGATGGTCGAGACGTTATCGAAGAAGGGGATGAAGGCTTTATTGATATTCTGCTCGAAGTTCTTCTCCCTGAGCTTCAGCGTCGTCGGCCGCGCCGGATCGATGGTGTTCTTGAGCACCCTTTGTACGCCAGACTTTGTAGAGCCCTGCGGGCCGTGGGCTAGCAGGATCGGCCGGGGGATGTCCGCCAGGAGCGCCAGCACCAACCAGGCCTTAGCGAGTCTGTGGTCGCGGTCCTCTTGCGCCGTCATGAAGGCGTCTAGGAGGTCTAGCGAGCCACCCCGCTTCGGATCCGGCAGCTCTTTCAGGTTCGCCACCCGCCGGAACATAACCGGCGGATCGGGGTCGAGCTTCCAGCCGTGGGCGTCGACGCGCACTACCCTACCCGGTCCTAAGTACAGGTACATCCCGCCACCGTGCTGCGCCGCCCGGAGGTGGAGGTGATGCTCGATCCCGCTGACCTCGGCGAAGGCCCTAAGCTGCCCCGCTACCGTCCCGAGCAGCTCGGTCGAGGCGGCGGCCTCTTCGTGCTCCCAAAACAGCCTTCGAAGCCACCCGTAGCACCCGCGATCCAGGGGGGCGGACGCCCCGGCTATCAGCGCGTGCTCCGTGCCGTTCTGATCTACGAACAGCTCTGCGGCGTCCTCCATCGCGTAGCCTATGAGGCGCTGTGCCTGGTTGCCCTCTTTTGCCTTGCCTCCATCCTCACCTGCTCCGGCCTTAGCCTGGGATTCCGCCTCTTCTTCGGCGAACTTTGCCCTCTGCTCTTTGTGCCCCGGCTCGTAATGCTCCCGGATGTCGTGCCAGTCATACTCTGAGCAGGAGTTGTGGTGGCAGCCGCCGACGATCTCCCCGGTTGGCTTCACGCCCACCCAGAAGGCGGTATCGCCGTAGTGGGCGTTCCAGGGGCACGGCATGTCGGGCTCCCAGGTGTAGCCGCCGTCCTTCCACGGCCCGTGCTTGCCGATCGGGATCTCGTGCTTGGCAGTAAAATCCCACACCCACTTGATGCTCTCCTCGGAGTCCCCATCACCAGCAGGCCTCGAGGCGTCCGGCGGGGGCCGCCAAGAGGGCTTCAGCGCCGCCACTTCGGCGAGGAGCTCCTCGCTGATGGGCGTGAGATCTTCCCCCACCTCGAGGATCCCCGAGCGTCTGTGCGGCCTCTCGGGGGTGTTCTCGCCCTTCTTCGCCACCACGCCGTAGAACTTGTCGATACGGGCAGCGTTCTTGTTCTTCAGGTCGATCTTTGCCGTCTCGTCTTCGAACTTAGCCTTGAGCCCCTCGAGGACCCCGCCAACCAAGGCCAGCGACGCCTCGTCGTTCGGGAGGTCGATCCGGTAGAGCAGGTGGTAGCCGTTGCCGGAGTTGCACAATACCCCATCGCCCCACCCCAGAGCCGCAAGGAGCTTGCGAATCTGCTGGATCTTCTCCCAGGCTATGGCCTTCTCTTCGTCGGTGCTGGAGACTATCCCCTCCCGCTCCGGGTCGACATCGATGAACAGCCAGACGCGACGTTCGACATCGTCGTCCGAGGCGCCTCCGCCTGACTTTGCCCTGGAGACCACATTAGGCTCGTGGTCGCCGAGGACCCCAGGCTTGAGCTTGTTCAAGGTGACGTAGATCTCGTAGCCGTCGGCGTCGTAGCCTTCGGCTGCCTCGATGAGCTTCTCGAAGTCGGTGAAGAAGCCTGAGTCAATAACAGGCCTCGTCGCGGTCTTCTTGAACATGCGCAGCTCGACGACGTCACCCTCCGAGAAGAGGGTCTCCACAGTTAGGCTTAAACCACCACGGTCGGTTTTTTCACTACCGGTTGCATCTTTTAACCCTTGCGTATATTCCTGCTTGTTGACCGGGGAGTCAGGGTGTATACTTCTGTCCATAAGGGCCTCCAATCAGGTCCTCTTGCTCGCCGCGGGGTGTGGTGGCCCCTCGGAGAGACTGCCCGGTTGATTACTAGCGGTACCGGGCTGCCTAAATCATCTATGTTGCATTATAGCCACCGTTCGTGCGCTTTCTACACAAGCCCCCGGCCCTCCTAGCCTAGTCCTCCGGGTCGTCTCGGAGCTCGCGGACCTCGATGCCCAGAGCCCCGGCGAGCTTGCGCAGCGTACGCGGGTGCGGGCTCACACGCGCGCCTGTCTCGATCATGGCGATACTCGCCTGGCTTACGCCAGCTCGCTCGGCAAGCTCGGTCTGCGAGTAGCCGCTGTTCAACCGCGCTTCCCTTAGCTTCTCTGGCGTTTTCATCACGTCTAACATAATACCGACCTCTCTATTCGACCGCACGTGCACCCCTTATATTGTACCATATGTGGTGATCGATTGTGATGCACTTTGAGCAGATCTTAAGTTAAATATTATTGAGGGTTAGCCGGGACGACCCATATACGTGATTGATCGTGATACAACTAGGAGGCATCAATGGTATCTCGGCCACCGCGAAGAGCACGCCTACGGGCCGGCCCGATGCCCTAAGGCCCCCATGCACGGAACCGGTGCGACGGCCACTACTTTTCTTATGTACACGGCCGCTATACATAAGAAACCCTACTAGCTATGCGGCCGGGGCTATGCGACCTACGTAGTAAAGGAATTCTCGGAAGTTCTGCACAGACCCGGCCCTGTGCTACAGAATCCTTATGTAAGCATTAAGAGAGCGGCGGTCATGTGTACATAAGAAACAGATAATACCTCAGGCAAGTATTGGCTCCCCCGCGGGCCAAGCCCATAGGACCGGCCCGATGCAGCTAATTAGGCCCCCACTGACGGAAATGCTGCGGGAAACAATAAATATGTCCAAAAAGAGCCGCCCAAACCCTCAAAATTCATCGCGGATTCATCGCCCATCGGTATTGTGGTGCGGAAGTTACGTAGGGAAGGAACCTGATATGAAGTTGCAGGACAGCTACCTGCCCCTCACCTAGACAGACTGGGCTAGCTACCCGGCGTATGAGCCAGCGACGTGAGGAGGTTTATGAGCGCACATCCGAAGTGATTTGGCACTCCATGAAAGGGGAAGACCATGACGGAAGAAGAAAGGAAGAGCAAGGGCGCGGACTCGACAACCATGCCAGATATCGATGTCGTCCGCAACATCATCCGTGCGTGGAAGGATGAAGAGTATCGGCAGAGCCTCTCCAGAGATCTGCGGGAGCAGCTGCCCGAGCACCCAGCGGGCCTCATCGACCTGATTGACGCCGAGTTATGGGTCGGCATCGGGGTCCAGCGATTGCCTGGAACATATGCGACAAAATGCTCGGAAGGATGGCGCTGCCTCTCAGAAACAAAATGCTGATAGCCTAAGTCAGCGCAATGCCCGGTGAAGGATCGGGCTTGGGTAACCAATTCGTACTTCTCCAGAAGTTCTCTTCCAAGCCTGGCCCCTCGGGTATGCGCTCAGGTTCCCCGGAGGGGGGTTCTGATCCAAGTCTCCCGAAACTAATTCTCCACAAATTTCTCCATAAATGAGTTGAAAGATGTTTCTGGTATGAGCTTCGTCTACTCTCAGAACTCTCACTGGTATTGTGCACTCTCCTTAACGGAACGCAAAGCTTCCCTCCGAGCGGCCGGGATAACACCGAACGGCAAAGCGGCCACCGACCTTGCCGAGCGTCGGCTGCAACGCTGGCGTTCACAGGTACCGTTCCCGACAGGCTCCTGGTTCGCTCAGCGTCTTGCCCTGGACGAAATAAACGAGCCGGAACTACTCCACCTCCTGGGCGAGCCCATTCAGGCCGTATGTAGTCGTTACCCGGTCCCCCCGGTATGGTTGAACGAGTTACTCGCGGCCTACTCTCATCCTTCCTCCGAACCCATCTCGCTTCCCGAGGGGTTGCGCAGTCAAGTTTGGGGTGGGTTCCTAGACACAATCGCCCCGCTCCTCAACAACGGCTGTCACCGGCTGCGTCAGGGGGTGCTGGCGCTGGCTCAGTCCTACACGCTCTTACCCTTCGACCCTGAGACGGTCGAGGGTCTAATGTTCTCCAATCTTCTGCCTCGGCTGCTCATGATGTTAAGCCGTACCCTGACCTTGGAGCTCCATGTGGCGCGACTTGAGGGACACTTGCAGGGTGCCACAGCCGAGGAGCGGCTTCAGAGCTTCCTCCAGAGCCTACGCCAGCGCTCGACGGCGCTGGCCATTCTGAGGGAGTATCCGGTCCTAGCCCGCCAATGCATGCTGGCTATAGCTCAGTGGGTTGCAGCTAGTCTGGAGTTTCTCCAGCGTCTCTGCGAGGACTGGCAAGCTCTACGGACCACATTCTGTCCCGCCGACGACACGGGAGCGCTCGTCGAGGTGACTGGTGGTATTAGTGATAACCACCGCGACGGTCGATCGGTGCTTTTGGCTAAGTTTCATTCGGGCTTGCGCTTGGTCTACAAGCCCAGATCAGTGGCTGCCGACGTGCATTTTCAGGAGCTGTTAGCGTGGCTCAACGACCGCGGAGCCAATCCTCAATTCAAAACGCTGCAGGTCGTTGATCGGGGTTCTTACGGATGGGCTGAATTCGCGGCAAAGCAGAGCTGCCATTCCGTCACAGAGGTTGAGCGTTTCTACCAACGCCAGGGTGGCTACCTGGCACTCCTCTACGCTCTGTCAGCGACCGATTTCCACCTTGAAAACCTCATCGCAGCAGGTGAGCATCCTGTTTTGATAGATTTGGAAACCCTCTTTCAACCTCGCATGCGCGCGACCGACCTTCAGCAAGCTCATGAGGTGGCTCACCGTACTCTTCACGACTCCGCATTGGCCGTTGGGCTACTGCCTTTCCTCGCCTGGTCAAACGCCGACTCCCCCGGCATAGATCTAAGTGGACTAGGTGGGGTAGCAAACCAACTCTCGCCCCATAGAGAACCGCGTTGGGAGGGTGTCGGCACCGATAAAATGCGGCTCATCCGCAAGCGCCTTCCCCTTGAAGGCGCTCAGAATCGGCCCTCTCTGAACGACTCAGAAGTTGATGTACTGGCTTATACGAATGCGCTCGTCGAAGGGTTTAGCGGCATCTATAACCTGCTCCGCAAACACCGTAATGAATTTCTGTCCGACCAGGGGCCTGTAGCAAGCTTCGCACACGACGAGGTGCGGGTCATCTTGCGTCCCACCCATACCTACGCGGTGTTGCTCCACGAGAGTTTTCATCCTGATGTGCTGCGAAATGCACTTGACCGAGAGCGCTTGTTTGACCGGCTGTGGGGGCCGGTCGAGATGCAGCCTTGGCTCGCGAAAGTGATTCCTGCCGAGCGTGAAGACTTGCAAAACGGCGATATTCCGTTGTTCACTACACGCTCTAGTTCGCGGGATCTCTGGAGCACATCGCGCGGGAGGATCCTTGATTTCTTTGATGAGCCGGGGCTGACCTTAGTAAAGCGTCGTGTGCAGCGACTTAGTGATGGTGATCTCATGCGGCAACTCTGGATCATCCGCGCTACGCTCACGACGATGTCTACAGGTACGCGGCAAGCACCGCACCGAACCTATCGGCCCACCAAGCCACGGGCTATGGCCAATCGCCGGCGGCTGCTGGCCGCTGCTCGCGCAGCAGGAGACCGACTGGAGGCGCTCGCGCTGCACGGCAAGGAGGATACCTCTTGGATCGGCCTTACGATCACAAAAGATAGCCACTGGTCTCTTGCCCCGTTGGAGATTGATCTCTATGACGGTCTGCCGGGTGTTGCGCTGTTTCTAGCCTACCTCGGCTCAGTCACCTGCGAGGAGCGCTACAATTTATTGTCCCGAACCACGTTGATAGCGCTGCGGCGCCAGATAGAGCACGAACAATCTCTCCTCACGACGATCGGTGGCTTTAGCGGGTGGGGTGGAGTCATCTATACAATGACTGTGTTGGCCGTGCTATGGAATGAGCCGACGCTTCTGACGGAGGCCGAAGCCATCGTCAGCCGTCTACTTAATCTGATCGAGCACGACGAGCAGCTAGACATAATTGGCGGGGCAGCAGGGTGCATTGGCGCTCTCCTCTGCCTGTATCGCTATGCCCCCTCTCCGCGCACGCTCGCCGCTGCGGTTGAGTGTGGTAACCGGCTCATAGCCTGTGCCCAGCCGATGGAGCACGGCATCGGCTGGGTGATACAGAACATCGGGCCAAGACCATTGGCCGGCTTCTCCCATGGCGCCGCGGGCATTGCCTGGGCGCTTCTGGAGTTAGCAGCAGTGACTAACGAGGAGCGCTTCCGGATGGCCGCCTGCGCTGCTATAGACTACGAGCGTAGCATGTTCTCCGCCAAGGCCGGGAATTGGGCTGACCTTCGAAACCGGAAGACGACGCACCAACTGGAGAAGGACGGTTCTGATAGAACCATGGTCGCGTGGTGCCACGGCGCTCCTGGGATCGGGCTGGCGCGCTTAAGTTCTCTGCCGCATTTGGACGATGCGGCGACCCGTAGGGAGATCGACATAGCGCTGAAGACCACCTTGGCCCGGGGGTTTGGCCGAAACCATTCCTTGTGCCACGGTGATCTTGGCAATCTTGAGTTGCTGCTACAAGCCAGCCAACGGCTTGATGATCCGCAGTGGCATGCTCAGGTTAATCGCTTAGTGTCCTTAATCCTTGATAGTATGGAGCGCGACGGATGGCTCTGCGGAAACCCCTTGAAGGTGGAGTCTCCCGGGTTGATGACTGGTCTGGCGGGCATCGGTTATGAACTGCTGCGTCTAGCTGAACCGGAGCAGGTGCCTTCGGTACTAACGCTGGCGCCTCCGGTGCCGGCTGGGAGCGATAGCATGGTTTTTAGGTTAAACAACAGCCAGAAGTACGAGGACTGGCTCGAAGACAAAGAGAGTCGCGGAGTCGATGGTGAGAAAAGCGGCTCTTCGTAACGACTCCCGGAGCGAGCTTCTGAGAAAAAGAATTCTGCGAACTTCGCCTTTTGGGCATTCTCCGAAGTTCGGCGCTTTGTTGGGGCTCTGACAAGCTTTGTGCCCTGGCGCACATACACTCGCCTAAGACAGGAGTATGCTGCCAAGACAGGAGTATGCTGCCTTCGTTGCGTAGCCTGTTGACGCTGCGTGAGGGCGTAGGATCGCTACCTGCCCTCCTCCTAGACCGGGGCCAGCTACCTCCAACCCACCACCCTCTTCCTTTCCCTGGGCGGGAGGAAGGAGATAAATGATGAACGATTTACGGAAA
>Ga0126314_10000981_pt1 | contig 13449 bp, 9 predicted proteins | sample Plot105B_FD_92535 | JGI IMG/M metagenome (GOLD analysis project Ga0126314, IMG submission 92535) | Serpentine soil microbial communities from UC McLaughlin Reserve, CA, USA - Plot105B | ecosystem: Environmental > Terrestrial > Soil > Grasslands | place: USA: UC McLaughlin Reserve, Lake County...
CTGCTTGCTACCCCGTGCTGCCCGTCCTGCGTGCTGCCCCGTCCAACCCGCCGCCCGTCCTGCATCCTGCCCCGCCCCACCCCCCGCCCGTCCCGCGTGCTGCCCCCTCCACCCCGCCGCCCCTGCCGCCCGGCCCACGTGCCCCCCCCGCCATCCCTCCTCCCGCGCTCTCCCTCCTGTGCGTGCTGCCCCGTCCGACCCGCCGCCCGTACTGCCCCGTGTTGCCCGTTGTGCGTGCTGCCCCATCCAACCCGCCGCCCGTGATGCCCCGTCCTGCGTGCTGCCCCGTCCAACCCGCCGCCCGTGCTGCTTGCTACCCCGTGCTGCCCGTCCTGCGTGCTGCCCCGTCCAACCCGCCGCCCGTCCTGCATGCTGCCCCGCCCAACCCCCCGCCCGTCCTGCGTGCTGCCCCGTCCAACCCGCCGCCCGTCCCGCCGCGCTTCGTGATGCCATCCCATAGCAGGGCGCGTGCCGCATCCTTCACCTCGGTGGATCCAAGCGTTTCCAAGGACTTGCGACACAGGCCTTGCGAATGATCGGACCGCGTCCGGTAAGAAGTCGGGTGAACCCTTCCGGAATGGGCACCAACTCCACCGCGTTGCCCCGGGATGCCCATCAAGACCCGTCGCTGGTGTGTGCCTGGCGAGCCCGATGATGGCTTGCGACTCCTCGTCTGCCGCTACAGGCCGCGCGGCCTCCCCAAAGCCAAGGAGACCTGGGACGCGTGGCGCCGCGAACTGGCTCCCAGCCCCGACCTCTTCGAGGCCTTCTACGGCAAGGGCCAGACGCCCATCACCCTCGATGCCTACCGAGCCCGGTACATCCAGGAAATGCAGTCACAGCGGGAAATCATCGAAGAGCTGGCCGAGCGCGTGGACAGGGGTGAGACGGTGACGCTGCTCTGCTCCAAGGACTGCATCCTGGAGCCCGTCTGTCACCGCACGCTGCTCGCCGAGCTCATCGAAGCCGCCCGACGCTCCTGACATGACATGCCGGAGCGTGGGCGGCCTCACCGCCGGGGCTTGGGAGCCGGTCGCTCCCTCGCCCGCCAGCGGTGCCCTTCACTTCCTCACGGAGCCGGTGCCGGCGCCGGGATTTCGTCGTCGTCCGCCGCTTCCCGCCGGGACTCGCCGCGCACCTTCTGCATCAGCACGTAGAGGCCCGGGATGAAGATGAGGTTGACGATGGTGGACACCAGCATGCCGCCGAACACCGTCGTGCCCAGCGAGTTGCGCGCCGCCGCGCCCGCGCCCTGCGCCGTCATCAGCGGCACCACGCCGAGGAGGAACGCGATGGACGTCATCAGGATGGGCCGCAGGCGCACCTCGGCGGCCATCACCACCGCCTCCAGCGCATCCTTGCCGCTCTCCCTCAGCTGCTCGGCGAACTCGACGATGAGGATGGCGTTCTTGCTGGCAAGACCCACCAACATCACCAGACCCACCTGGCAGAACACGTCGTTGGCGTAGCCGCGCAACAACTGCAGCCCCAGCGCGCCCATGATGGCCAGCGGCACCGAGAGGATGATGACGAACGGCAGGCTGAAGCTCTCGTACTGCGCCGCCAGCACCAGGAACACGAACAAGAGCCCCAGGCCGAAGATGATGATCGTCTGCCCGCCGCTCTCCTTCTGCTCCAGGCTGATGCCCGTCCACTCGGCCGTCATGCCCTGGGGCAGGACCTCCGCCGCCAGCGCCTCCATCGCCTCGATGGCCTGACCGGAGGACACGCCCGGCGCCGCGGCGCCGTTGACCTCCGCCGAGCGGAACAGGTTGTAGTGACGGATGACCTGCGCGGACACCGTGGGCGTCACCTTCACCAGCGACTCGAGCGGAATCATCTCCCCGTTGTCGCTGCGCACGTAGAACGCGCCGATGTCCTGCGGGCTGTCGCGGTACTGCTGCTCGGCCTGCACGTAGACGCGGTACGTCCGGTTCGCGTAGTTGAAGTCGTTGACGTACTGGCTGCCCATGTAGACCTGCATCGTCCCGAAGACCTGCTCGATGGGGATGCCGAGCGCCTTGGCCTTCTGCCGGTCCACCTCCACGTCCAACAGCGGGGTGTCCGCGTTGAACGCGGTGAGCACGCCACGCAGTCGGGCATCCGCGTTGCCCTTCGCCACCAGGTCCTGCGTGGCCGTGGCCAATTCGTCCAGCGTGCGCGAGCCCGCCGTGTCCTCGACGATGTACTGGAAGCCGCCCACGCTGCCCACGCCACGGATGGCTGGAGGCTGGAAGGGGATGACGCGCGCGCCACCGATGCGGCTCAGCGGCCCGCGCAGCCGCTCCACCATCGCCGCCACGGATTGGGTCTTCCCCAGGCGCTCCTCCCAGGGGACGAGGCTGGTGAACACCGTGGCCAGGTTGGGGCCCGTGCCCTGGAAGGAGAAGCCGCCGATGGCGAACATGGCGCGCACCTCCGGCTGCTGCCGGAGCACCTCCTCCACCTGGACCAGCACCTTCTCCGACTGGGCCAGCGACATGCCCTCCGGGCCCTGGATGGAGATGATGACGTAGCCCTGGTCCTCGTCGGGGATGAAGGCCGTGGGCGTCACCCGGAACAACACCGCCGTGGCCGCGATGCAGGCGAGGAAGGCGACCAGGACGATGAGCGGGTGCTTGAGCAGCGCGCGCAAGCTCCGTCCGTACCAGGCGCGCGTCGCGTCCAGCACCTTGTCCACCCAGCGGAAGAACACCCACTTCTCACCCACGTGGTGCTTGAGCATCCGCGCGCTCAAGGCCGGGGTGAGCGTCAGCGCGCAGAAGGTGGACAGCGCCACGGACGCGGCGATGGTCAACGCGAACTGTCGGTAGATGGCGCCCGTCGTTCCAGGGAAGAGGGCCACCGGGACGAACACCGCCACCAGCACGACGGAGATGGCGATGACCGCGCCGGCCACCTCCTTCATGCCCTCGCGCGCCGCCTGCCTCGCCGTCAGGTGCCGCTCCACCATCAACCGCTCGATGTTCTCGATGACGACGATGGCGTCGTCGACGACAAGGCCCGTCGCCAGCGTGAGGCCGAAGAGGGTGAGGGTGTTGATGGAGAACCCCATCAACTGGACGAAGGCGAAGGTGCCCACCAGCGAGACGGGCAGGGTGAAGGCCGTAATCAGCACGCTGCGCCAGCCGTGCAGGAACAGGAAGATGACCAGGATGACCAGGGCAATCGCTTCCACCAGCGTCTGGAGCACCTCGTGGATGGAGGCGCGCACCGCGAGCGTGGTGTCCGTGCCCGTCTGGAACGTCATGCCCGGGGGGAACTGCGCGGACAGGCGCTCCAGCTCCTTGAAGACGCCGTCGCGCACGTCCAGCGCGTTGGCGGTGGGGAGCTGGAAGATGGCCAGGCCCACGCCCGTCTTCCCGTTGAAGCGCAACAGCGTGCCGTAGTTCTCCGCGCCCAGCTCCACCCGGCCCACGTCCTTCACGCGCACGGCCTTGCCGCTCGCGTCACGCATCAGGACGATGTCGCCGAACTCCTCCGGCTCCACCAGACGGCCGCGCGCGCGGACCGCGAGCTGGTAGGGCTGCTCTTCACTGGAGGGCGGCTGGCCCACCTGACCCGCGGCCACCTGGAGGTTCTGCTCCTGGAGCGCGCGCGTCACGTCCTGGGGCGTGAGCTTGCGGCGCGCCAGCTCCGTTGGGTCCAACCACAGCCGCATGGAGAACTTGCGCTCGCCGAAGATGCGGACCTCACCCACGCCGCGCACGCGCTTGATGGCGTCCTTGAGATTCACGTCGGCGTAGTTGCTGAGGAACTTCGCGTCGTAGCGGTTGTCCGGGCTGGACAGACCCACCGTCATCAACATCTGGCTGGACGCCTTGTTGACGACGATGCCCGTCTGGTTCACCTGTGCGGGCAGGCGCGCGGCGGAGCGGCTGACGCGGTTCTGCACGTCGACGGCGGCGACCTCGATGTCGCGCGTGGGCTCGAAGGTGACGGTGATTTGGCTGGTGCCGTCGTTGCTGCTGGTGGAGGTGATGTAGCGCATGCCCTCCACGCCATTGAGCTCCTGCTCGATGGGAATGGTGACGGCGCTCTCCACCACTTCGGCGCTGGCGCCCACGTAGTTGGCCGTCACCGTCACCTGCGGCGGTGCCAGGTCCGGGTACTGGGAGATGGGCAGGGTGGGGATGGCAATCGCCCCCACCAGCGTCAGCAAGATGGAGCAGACGATGGCGAAGACGGGTCTGCGGATGAAGAAGTCGACGAACACGGCGTTCAGGCCCTCATTCTCATGGCGATATCCGAGCCTCGCGTTGCTGCCCGCGAAGCTTGGGTCCATCCCCTGCTCAGCGGCTGCCCGCCGTGGCGGCACCGGACCCGGCGGCCGGAGCGGCGGCGGGGGACTTCACCTTCACGGCCATGCCGTCGCGCAGCGCCTGCAGCGAGGACACGGCGACGCGGTCGCCCTGCTTCAGTCCCCCCTCGATGACGTAGGACAGGTCTCCCAGCGAGCCGAGGACGATGGGACGGCGCTCCACCACCGTCTTGCCTTCCTTGTCCTGCACCACCATGGCGAAGGGCTGACCGCTCAGCCGCACCACCGCGAGCGCCGGAATCTGCAGCGCGTCCCGCGTGGCGTAGACGATGCGCGCGCGCACCAGCTCGCTGGGGCGCAGGCCCACGGTGTTCTGGAAGGCCGCCTTCACCTCCACCAGCTGCGTGCGCGGGTCCGCCTGCGGCGCGACGAAGAACAGGGGGCTGGTGAGCAGCACCTTGCCCTGCGAGTCGAGGACCTCCAGCATCGTGTCCGGCTTGAGCGCGCGGGCCCGCTCGGACGGCAGCGCCACGCTGACCTCCAGCACGTCCGCCTGGGCAAGCGTCGTCAGCTGCGTCGTCGCGCCCACGAAGTCACCGATTCGCACCAGCACGTCGCCCACGGTGCCCGCGAAGGGCGCGCGCACGGCGTGGAACTGCAGCTGCACCTGGCGCTGGGCCACCTGCGCGGCGGCGGAGCGCGCGGCGGCCTCGGCGGCCTCCACCTGGGCGCGGCCCTGCTCCAGCTCCTGCGCGCTGGCCAGGCCCTCCTTGTAGAGGGCCTCCGTGCGCGCCAGCGTGGTGCGAGCCAGCTCCCGGCTGACGTGCGCGGAGCTCTGCTGCGCCTGGGCGCTGTCGAGCGCGGCCGTCTCCGTGCGGGAGTCGACCTCCAGGATGGGCGCCCCGGCCTCCACCTTCTGGCCCGGCTTCACGTGGATGCGGCGCACATAGCCGGCCACTTGAGGCAGCACGGTGATGTTCTGCCGCGACAGCAGCGAGCCCAGGTACTCCCCGGTGTCCCGCACCTCGCTGGGGCTCAGCGTCAGCACCTGGACCTCACGAGGAGGTGGAGCGGCCGGAGCCGCCGCCTTGCCAGAGCAACCCGCCGCCACCAGCAGGGCGGTACTCCACAACGTCATCTTCAGCGCCTTCAGGGGGCGCACCCGCATCACCAATCGCACCGGGCCTCCGTCAAGAATGCGTCCAGGCGCGCCTGGACAAGCTCGAATTCACGCAGCGCCAGCGTCAGCTCCGCCTGGCGAAGGGCCGCTCCGCTCTGCACCAGCTCCAGGCTGTCGCCGCGGCCCACTTCAAAGGAACGTCGGGTGAGCCGGTCCGTCCGGTCCGCCAGCTCGCGCGACTCGGACGCCGTCTTCACCAGGGCCTGCGCCACCTCGATGCTGCGCCGGGCCTGCGTCACCTCGATGGACACGTCGCGGCGGCTGCCCTCCAGCGCCTCGGCCGCCTGCCGCTCGATTCCCTCGCGCTCCTTCACGAGGCCGCCGCGCAGGCCGCCTTCCCAGAGGGGGACGGACAGCACCGCGGCGATGCTCCACGTGGAGAAGCGCCCGAAGCCCGGGTCCGTCGTCACGCCTTGCAGGTTGCTCGTCAGGCCGAGCGTGGGCAGGTAGCCCGCGGACGCCTGTCGGCGGCTGTCGCGAGACGCCTCCACCTGCGCGCGAGCGGCGGCCAGGTCCGGCCGGGCATCCAGGTCCTCCAGCGGGGTGCACGCCTTGCGCGCATCCTCCATCAGCCCGTTCAGGTTGAAGGACGTGTCCACGCCCACCGCGTTGCCGAAGCCCAGGGCGATGCCGAGCGCCTCGCGGGCCCGGCGAAGCTGCTCGTCACCCGCGACGAGCGCGCCGCGCGCCAGTGCCACGTCCTGGTTCACCCGCACCACGTCGAGCTGGTTGCTCGCGCCCAAATCAAAGGAGCGCGTCGTCAGCGCGGAGCGCTCCAGCGCCTGGAGCAGTCCCACGCGGTTGAGCTCCGCGGCCCGCTCGGCCGCCACGGTGGCGACCAGCGTGCGCGCCAGGCCCAGCGTGAGACGGCGCCGCAAGTCCTGGAGGCTGGACACCGCGCCGCGCTCGGAGGCCGACGCCGAGGACAGGCCGCGCCAGGCGCCCACGTCCACCAGCGACTGGCTCAGCGACGCGGAGACGGTGCCCAGAATCGGCGCGGTGCCGCTGCGCCCGTCCAGGGCCGGCGAGGGGAACACGCCCACCGCGGTGTCCGGGTTGAGGAAGTCATGCGTGGCGCTCGCCTGGGCGCGCGCGTTGGGCAGGAGCGTGGCCAAAGCCTGACGCCACCGGCCCTCGGCCCGTTGGACTCCCGCTTCGGCGGACCGCAGGTTCGTGGAGCGCTCCCGCACGAGCGTCAGCGCCTGCTCCCAGGTGCTCACCTGCTGAGGGGCGGGAGGCACCGGGGTCAACATCGGGTCCTCCACCTTCGGCTGAAAGGGGACGGGCGGAGGAACGGGAGGATTCGGCGCGGCCGGCGTCGAGGCGGCGACGAACGCCAGAAGGAGAACGATGGGGGCGGACATACCAAGGGGGTAGGTGAGAGTGACTACAGGTGCGACTCGACTCCCCCCATGCGACCAATCGCGTCAGGCAGATGTAATTGACAACCATTGTAGGCGACAACTATTTCTTCAGACGAATGACTTTCGCGGAGCACCTCGCCTCGCTGCGTCGCAGCCTTCGCCGCCACCTGACCGACAAGCTCGGGGCGCGGACGAGTCGTCCGTTCAATCAACTGCTGGCGCTGAAGGCCATTTCCGAGGGCGTGCGCAAACAGTCCGCGCTCGCTGAGCGGTTGATGGTGGATGCGCCCGCGGCGAGCAGGCTGGTGGATCGCCTGGAAGAGGAGGGGCTGGTGCTGCGGCGGGCCGGAGAGGACCGGCGCTGCTTCCGGCTGGAGCTGACGGCGGCGGGCGAGCACGACCTGGCGCACCTGCTCGACGTGCTGCGGGAGATGGACGGCGAGTTGGAGGAGTACCTTCCGGAGCCGGAGCTGTCGGAGCTGAAGCGGCTGATGGAGAAGCTCCAGGTGGGCCTGACGATGCGCGCGGGCGGACCGGACTCCTCTGACGGCGGTGGCGGCTGCGGCGGGGAGTGAGCGGACCTCCGAAACGACGAAGGGCCCGGCCCCCGGAAGTGAATCCGGGAACCGAGCCCCTCGGCTCGAAGCGGTGAGGCAGCCTGTCAGGCCTGCTGCGCGCTCTTCGGCTCGGCCTCGGCGGCGGCCGTGACTTCGGCGGCGGGAGCCTCGGCGGGCGCCTGCTGCGCGGCGGACTGGGCCTCCGACTCAGCGCGCACGCGAGAGGTCTCCTCGGTGCGCTGGTCGCTGGCGGCCATCTCCTCCGGGGTGAGCTCGGTGCGCTCGGCCAGGATGCCCGTCTTCTTCTCCAGGTCCTTGATGGCGCGGCGCATGAGGTCGCGCTCCAGGAGCGTGCGGTTGAGCCGCTTCTCCAGGGCCTTGTACTTGTCCTTCATCAAGTCCAGGTCGCCCTTGGTCGCGGCGTAGACGCGCTGCTGCGTCTCGTTGCGGCCCTTGATGCGACGCACTTCCTTCTCCAGGTCCGCGGCGCGCGCGCGGTCCTTGTTCGCCGCCTGCTCCAGCCGGTCCATCTTCTCGCGGTCCGCCTCGCTCAGCTCGCGGATGACGCGGCGGGGAGTCCGGTCCTCGCGAGCGGCCTCGGCCACCGGCGTCACCGGCACGGCCGCGGCCACCACCTGCTCACCCTCCTTGGCGGGGGCGGCGATCTGCTGCGCCACGGGCGCGACGGTGGCGACGGGCGCCACGCCAGCGACGGGCGCCTGCGTCGGGCGACGGCCACGGCCACCTTCCGACTCCGCCTTCAGCCGCTGGTTCTCCGTGAGCACCTGCGCCAGCTCCAGGCGGGTCTGCTCCAACTGCAGCGAAGCGTTGCGCTCCACCTCGGCGCGAGCCTTGGCCAGGTCCTGCGCGCCCTTGTCGCCCTCTCTCTGCTCGAAGACCTTGCGCTTGGTCTGCTTGAGCTGCTCCTTCACTTCCTGGAGCGCCACGCGCTGCTCATCCAGTTCCTTCTGCTTGCGCTGCAGTTCCGCTTCGGCCTTGGCGCGCGCGGCCCTGTGGTCGGCTTCCAGCTCGACGCGGGGCGTGTTGGAAGACGAGGAAGAGGACGGGAGCGCCGTCTGCTTCGCACCGCCGACGAAGAGGTTGAAATACAGCGAGATGGCGAGCCCGACTGCCAGGGCGATGACCAGGAGAACCACGGGACGACCTCCACGGGAGGGATATGCAAAAAGCGGGGCAGCCTATCGTCCAGCGCGGGCCCGTCAAGGGTGCGCAGGAAGGACGGCCCCGGTACCCCGCCTCCATGCCCTGTTCGGAGCAGGGGTGCACGTGCGAAATCGAAGGCTCCCTCGGAGGGCATTCGCCCGGACGGGGTCTTCCCCGCCCCGTCGGGAGCCGCGATGCTGCGCCGCGCCCGCGTAGAAAGCCCCCCAGCTCCCATGCCCACGAGTGACCCATGGCTCATCTGGAGCTGAGACCCAAGCAGCGCGTGTCGAGCTTCCGCAAGCTGGCGATTGGAAGCTGGGGGACGGCGTATGACCCCACCGTCTACGGCACGCTGACGGTGCGGATGGACCGGGCGCTCGTCTATATGGAGGCCTTCCAGCGGAGCACGGGCCTGCGGCTGACGGTGACGCACCTGGTGCTCAAGGCGCTGGCGGAGGCGCTGCGGCGCTGCCCGGACGCGAACGCGGTGCTGCGCTTCCACCGCATCTACCTGCGCCAGCGAATCACGGTGTCCGCGCTGTTGCGCTCGGAGGCGGGTTGGGCGCCGGTGCGGGTGGTGGACGCGGACCAGAAGGGGCTGCGCGACCTGGTGCTCGCCCTGGACGCTGGGCGCGCGGAGGCGGGGACTCGCAGGTGGTGGCGCTGGGTGGAGAAGGTGCCCGCGCCATTGATGCGGTGGTTCACCGGCGGGGTGTCGTTCCTGGCGGTGACGCTCAACCTGGACCTGGGCCGCTTCGGCCTGCCGAGGGATGCCTTCGGCGCAGCCGTCGTCACGGACGTGGGGGAGCTGGGGTTGGACGCGGCCTATCTGCCGCTGGTGCCCTTCACGCGGGTGCCGGTGTTCCTGGCGCCTGGAGCGGTGCGCGACACGCCGGTGGTGGAGGAGGGGCGGGTGGTGGTGGGGAAGGTGATGAGCCTCAACGCGTCCATCGACCACCGCTTCATCGACGGCTTCCACGCGGGCGTGCTGGCCAACACGTTGAAGGCGCTGCTGGAAGACCCCGAGGCGGCGTTCGGTCCGCCGGACGCGCCGGCCTCGGGAGGCTGAGCGCGGGGAGCTGGGTATCGCTCCCCGCGCGGGTGCTTCACGTCAGTACGCGTACTCCCAGCCGCCCCGGCCACCGCGAGCGCGCGAGCCGCCCGTGCGAGCGCTCATCGCGCGCAGCCTGCGCACCCGCTCGGGGATGGGCGGGTGGGTGGAGAACAGCGCCATCACGCCTCCCCGGTGCAGCGGGTTGACGATGAACAGGTGCGACGTCGCCGGTGCCCTGTCGTACGGCATCACCTCCGCGCCGCGCTCCATCTTGAGCAGCGCATCCGCCAGCGCATCCGGGTCTCCGCTCAGCTCGGCGCCCGTCGCGTCCGCGCCGTACTCGCGCGAGCGACTCACGGCGAGCTGCAGCAGCGTGGCGGCGATGGGCGCGACGAGCAGCAGGCCCAGGTTGGCGAACGCGCCGCCGATGCCGCCCTCGTCGTCATCGCTCCGGCTGAGCATGGAGCCACCGAACCAGAAGAGCATCTGCGCCGCGTAGCTGATGATGCCGGCCAGCGTGGCCGCCACCGTGCCGATGAGCGTGTCGCGGTTGCGCACGTGCCCGATTTCATGCGCGAGCACGCCCTCCAGCTCGCGCTGGTCGAGGATGTCCATGATGCCCGCCGTCACCGCGACGGCGGCGTGCTTGGGGCTGCGGCCCGTGGCGAACGCGTTGGGCGCGCGCGTGGGCAGGATGTAGACCTTCGGCTTGGGCATGCCCGCGCGGGCCGCCAGCTTCTCCACCATCTGGTGCAGCCACGGTGCCTGCTCGTAGGGCAGCGGCTGGGCGCCATGGATGGCGAGGGCAATCTTGTCGCTGAACCAGTAGGAGCCGAAGTTCATCACCACGGCGAAGAGGCCGGCGAACATCAAGCCCTGGGCGCCGCCCAGTCGCTGGCCGATGACGAGCACCAGCGCGGTGAGGCCCGCGAGCAGCACCGTCGTCTTGAGCGCGTTGCCCAGGCGGTGCCACCCACCGCCGCCGTGCAGCGCCGGACGTCCGCCGCCGTTCCGGGAAGTTTCGTGGGTGCCAGTGAATGCCATGTCGTCTCGTTCCTTTCCCCCGTCAGGGGCTTCAGAAACGTAAACAGGCGGTCCGGCGCGTCAATGAAAGCACTTGAAAGGCCCCGTGAATCCAGGGGCTTACGTCGCCGCTTGGATGCAGGGCAGGGGAGCGGGCGTGCCATCACCAGACAGGTCTGGGGAGAGGGGCCGCCCGCGGCTCGGAACAGACCCGCGGAGCGTGCCTGCCGAGGACCACGCGCGAGCCAGGTCGGCCAGCGCGCGACGGAGGGCAGGGCTCCCCCAGTCGCTCGGGCCGCGTGAATGCTCAGTGGGGTTCCACGCGCGCGGCGCGCAAGGTCGGGCGCAGCCGGATGGGCGGTGAGTCGGGCGCGGGAAGAATCCAGGGCTTGGGTGCGAGTCCGTCCACCTCGCGCGCCAGGTCCACGTTCGGGTCCACGAGCACCTCCGCCGGGCGCCCGTTCAACGAGACGCGGACGTCCGCGCGGACCTCCACCGCGCCATGGCCCCGGGCCTCGAAGTCGCGGGCGATGTGCCGGGCGAGCTGGAGCACGAGGTCGGGCTGCACGGACATCTCCCGCTCTTGCAGCCGCGTGAGGTGCTCGTTCGGTGAGACGTGCCACTCGCGGCCCGTCGTCGGTGAGCGGACGATGAACGTCGCGCTGCCGTTCTTCTCCCGCGCCATCACCCGCCAGGAGAAGCGCATGCCCTGCTCGTGCCAGAGCACGTTGCCGCCATACAGGTGCGTGCGCAGCGGTACGGCGAGCTGCACCACGCCGTACGCCACCGCCGCGCCAAGTGCCACCCAGGCCTTCCAGCCCGGCGAGGCGAGCACGGGAGCGGAGGGCACGGGAACGGAGGAGGCCGCGTCGCGCCGAACCAATCCGCGCAGGCGCGCACCCAGGCGGCGAGGCCAGGAGGACTCGAAGAACACGAGCGCCGCCGTCACCATGATGAAGGGGAACATGCCAATGGGGAACAGCACGGAGGTGGCCGCGTGGAACACGATGACCACCCCGTACGCGAAGGGGCGCAGCCGGCGCGACACCAGGAAAGCGACAATGGTGGTGTCGAAGAGGAAGCCGGACCACGCCGCGGCATAGGCCACCCAGCGCTGCTCCAGCAGGGGCCCCACCCACGGCAGGCTCGTCCGGGCCGACAGCCAGATGCTGAGCGGCTGCGCGTGCAGGAGCCAGTCGGAGGTGAGCTTCGCGAGGCCCGCGAACACGTAGACGACCGTCACCTGGAAGCGCAGCAGCAGCGTGCACCACGCGGGCAGCGTGTCACTCCGGAGCGCGGGCCTGCGCCACGCGTCCACGGAGAAGGCGCGGTGCGCGGGCACGAAGACGAGCAACCCGAGCAGCAGGCTCACCAGGTAGTAGTGGTTCAGGTAGTTGCTGACGTCGACGAGCTGGACGTACGTGAAGGCGACGAAGAGAAGGACCGTGGTGGCCCGGTAGAAGAGGCCCGCCGACAGGAACACGCCCAGCACCGCCAGCGCGGCGAACACCGTGTGCATCCACGGCGCGGGCAGCGCGGGCACCCAGTCGAAGCCCCAGTAGGTGAAGTGGAAGCGCGGACGCACGAACAGCACGTCCACCCAGCCATAGGCCAGGAAGCGAATCGACGAGACGGTGATGAGCCCGCCGAGCGCCACCCGGAACGCCACCAGCGCCGCGATGTCTCGCGGCGCCAGCAAGTGCTTCCAGAGGCGCTCGGCTCGGGAGGACGGCGCCTGCTCAGTCATTGTCCCCTTCGACGGACTGAGGCAGCTCCAGGTCCAGCACCGTGACGAGCTCCGTCTTGAGCACGTCCGTGACGCCCTTGAAGGCGTCGTGGAGCGCGCGCACGGACGGCTTGTCCTGGGCCAGTGCCTGCCGCAGGTCGTCCTCCTCGATGGTTCCGAAGACGGCCTCGGCGCTGGCGATGCGCTCGAGCAGCTTCTGCGCCAGCGCCTCCGCGCCCGCGGCCACCAGCACGTCGTCGAAGCCCGTGCCCGCGTAGCCCTCGCCGCAGCCCTCCGCGATGAGCCGGAAGCCCCGCACGTTGGCGCGCAGGTTCGCCTTCGAGCGACCCGCGAACTGCGACTCCAGGTGCTCCGGGCAGGTGTCCGTCGAGCACTCGCGCATGCCCAGGGGCCGCGCCAGCTTCAGGTCCTTGCCCTCCCTCTCGAAGTAGAACAGCGCGTCGCTCAGCGAGTTGAGCGCGGCTTGCGTCGACGGGAACACCGTGTTGCCGGAGCCCGCGGTCGCCAGCGTGTTGGCGAAGTTGTCCTGGTCCGCCGCCCACGCCTTCACCAACTGCGTCGCCCGCTGATTCACGTCCTGCGCCACCGCGAGCGCATAGGCGCGCTTGCGCGAGGCCCGCTCCTCCGACGACAGCGCCGCCCACGTGCCCTGCGCGACGATGGGCGACGTGCCCTGACACGCCGTGTCCTCACCCTCGTGGAACAGCAGATACTCCAGCGGGTACAGGCCGCGCCGGCTCACCAGCGACGTCGGGAAGCCCGCCGTCTCGTAGCTCTTGCTGACGACCTGCTCCTCCACCGCGCAGCGGCTCACCAGCGGCCACGAGTAGATGTTGTCACGCAGCTCCGCGCCACCCGCCGCGCCACGAGGCGCCGCCGGCCCCACCTGCATGACTTCCGCCACCTGCCACACGTCCATGGCCGCGTGGAACGCCGCGCGCGCCTCCGCCCGCGTCGTGGCGTCCGGCTGGGCCGCGTACCTCGACACCGCCCCCGTCAGCGCGGTGCTCGCCTCCAGGAACTGGCGCGCCGTCTTCTCCACGCAGACGCCCGTCGCCTTCAGCATGTCCGCTCGCGTCGTGTCCGTGCCGCCCGGTCC
>Ga0126314_10000982_pt1 | contig 13446 bp, 9 predicted proteins | sample Plot105B_FD_92535 | JGI IMG/M metagenome (GOLD analysis project Ga0126314, IMG submission 92535) | Serpentine soil microbial communities from UC McLaughlin Reserve, CA, USA - Plot105B | ecosystem: Environmental > Terrestrial > Soil > Grasslands | place: USA: UC McLaughlin Reserve, Lake County...
ATGCTTATTGTTATAAATTTTGGCCTCAACGTCCAAATCGATAGAGGTATTTGATAGGTTTTTTGCATCAACCCGTAAGTGTTTTATATAACCGGCATACCTAAGTTCTGAAGAATTGAAACCCCACAGTGAAAACTCAAAATCTATGTCATTGCTACGGTCTTTGGCGGTAGAACGGCCAGCATATATTTTCTCTAAATCATCCCGTCTTAATTCTCGTGTGGATGTACCTGTCCTAACAAATCCAGTACCGATTCGGTAAATGGTTCCCTTCTGATGCATATCCTTATATTCTTTCTTAAATAAATAAGGCCCTTTAGTGTTGTCAAATATCCTGAAATATGCCAAGCGGTTTCCTAGATATAAAATCTCTTTGTATTCAAAATTTATTTCTGGTTCTATATATTGATTTAAAAATTGTTGGTAAGATGCTTGGTCATGCAATTCGTCAATAGCTTTGAAACCCATTGCAATACCATTTTTTTCTTCAGCCCCTATAATAATAAACTTATCCTCTTTACGATGGTGGTTTGCAAATGCGCACATGTCCTTTAAGAACTCACCCTTTTTATTATTTCCTTTTTCAATAGGATACTGCTCTAGTTTGAAATCTAACTGGGTGTTTTCACTTTCGTTTTCAATCAGATTGATGACGGTTTCTTTCATGACTTTTCTATTGCTATAAATTTACAAATTTTACGGAATTAGCAGTAAGCACTAGGATTGGCAATAAGCATGTCGGTGGCGGTGAGTAATTCAAACCATTTTGTGGACGAATTGAATGAAATAGGTGGTTTTTCCAAAAATTTGGAAGAATAATTACTGATATGAATGTGGAAAATTTTGAGTTAATAACCAATAATCATTTATTGTTGTACTGGGGTTATTTGGATTGATTAGTTCAACACCATATGAAAATTTGGCTCATTCATTATTTGACTTTTAAAAGGTTAAAAGAACGCTCAGTCTCAATATCTACTTAAAGACATTATTGAATGGTTTTGTAACTTGAGCAATTGTATTTACGATATTTTTCCAGTCATGATCTTGAGCAGACTTTCAATTTTACGATGCAGTTCATCAAATGTAATTATCTCAACATCCTTGCAATTATTGCGGAACATCTCGAAGGCATGAAGTTGCTTTTCAGAAAGCGCAGAGTGCTTACCTATGATTATTAAAGCTTTTGAGTTTAGTGTTTGAACATCCCTGGTCTTATAGGCATGGCTATAGAATTCTTTCTGAAAATGATCACGCTGATTAAGTACTTGCGAGATGCATCCTGTAAGTTCTGTAGATAGCGCAAATACATCATTCCCCCTATATGGTTTTTTCTCTACAATTTCAGTCAGATGTGTTTTAATTCTCAAATACACTTATTAATCCTTTGCTCTAAGTAAAAGGATTTATTGGAGTAGGATTCGTGCAGTTTTATGAATACTTATGAATGAAATACGTTCTTGGAACGTATTTTATTTAGTTTAATACATTTTCCATGGCTTCAAGTGCTTTATACCTTATTGAGGGAATGCCAAGCAGTTTATCGAAACAGTCTAGTGCCGCCTTTTGCTCTTCACGGTATTTAAAAGGTTCAATCCTTAGTCTGGAATATATTGCTAATACCAGCACCAATGGTTCATCACCAAGATAGGCTTTCTTACTGATATCAACTTTCTCTGGAGTATTCATTTTTACCAATAAATCCAAACATTCTTTTGGATAAAGAGATGAACACTCCGTCAAAAACTCCAACAAATATCTCGGATCGTTACTGAACTGATCGTTAGCAATATATTTTTCCATGAAGCTGTAAAGCTCCCCAAAGTTTTCAATTTTAAACACCCTTAACACTAGCCCAGAAAATTCGTGGGAAAGATCGAATTCGGTATGTGACAAACATCTTTCCAAGACTCGCATCGATCGCTGATCGACTACGCCATCCCTAATCAAAAAACTTTCAGCTACGTCAATGGCACATTCTATCGCCTTTTGACCCAGTCCCATAAAATGGTCGTACATTTTGAAATCATCAATATGTTCAAAGACCCAACTGTTTACAAAGAAGTAGCATTTATCATATAATTCCTTGTGCAATAGCATTTCCTCAAAATAAAAACCCATTCTATCATGGAACTTATTGTTAAAATACTGCGCAGGATTGATGGAGTATTTTAGCACATGTGAATCTTTCTGGGCGATAAGCTGCCGGAAAATGGCGAATGAACGTTCGATATCAAAGTGGTTCAAGTAGGCAAGCTGAGACATCACCCCTGCCAGAATTGTAGTTGAAGGACTATTTTTTGGATCAATAGCGAATTCAATCGTAGAGAGCACGTCCTCTTTGTAATTTGGATAATCGAACAGGTAAAATAAGTTATATATGGCTGAACCTCTTGGTGTATTGATAAAATCTGAAATCGGATCACTAGGATTCAGCGTATCATCTCGATATCCATTTGATCTGGCGATGGCAATCAAAAAATCCTTGATATCCTCGGAAACATGCTTCGTATTGATTAGGTATTTGATATGCCAGGTGGCATACAGAGTAAATTCTCTGTTTAAGAATAGGTTTATTTCCCTTTTAACAAGCTCGGCAACCTTGTCAGGATCATACTTTGCCTTGATCAATGCAGATATGCCATGCGAGATGTAACTAATAGATATGCCCTCCTCATTATATAACTGCCCAATAAAACCACAGAAATGATCTGGACGCTTTTCCACCACGCTTTCAAAAGATCTCGAATGCTCCAGTAAACCTCCCTTGAAAAAATCATCAGATTTAAAATCCTCATCAATTTTCCGCATACTTTTTAGCCAGGCATCGAAGCTGAATTTGTTAAAATTCGCATTCGACAATGGAGAACCTACAGCCCCAAATCTACTATTGTTTCTATCCAAAGCCTTATTATCGTCGATTTGGCCAAAACGTCGTTCCAAAACCAGATGTAATTGCTTCAACTCATTATCATTTTCCAGAACTTTTTTTGGAAGTGCTTTTAAAAACAAGTACTTTTTCCGTCCAATATTCAGGCTAAATTTCTTCTTGCCATTTTCTTCATATTTCCAAATCTCATAGGGATGGGTGATATTGAGCAGTAGCTTTTTAACTCTTTGATATTGTGCTGGATCAAATAAGGATATAGCTTTAGCAATCATTCTGCGAATGTTGAGCTGAAAAAAATCATCTATCTCCATCAAACCGTTCTTAGCTTCGATGACCAACAGGAGCTGGTAGATTTCCTCAATAAATTCACTAGCCCTGTCCCGCATCAATTTTGCTAGAAGAATGAGCAAAGGAACATAATTGGTCGAGGAATATTTTTGGACAACTTCTTTAAGTTCACTTCTTTCGCACGTGCTATAGTATTTGAGCAAGTAGAAATCTATCGATTTTTCATCTTCGCTGTCTTTATAAAACATCCCGTTATCAAGCTGATGGGAACCGAGCAGTTCCGAGGTAATTCCTGAATACTTCGAATAATAGGCGTGCTTTGTTTCTTCCAGGATTTCTAATTGAACAGAGAATAAAAATTCAGCGGTGCTGGAAGGGTCTTGTTGATACAAGTTATCAATTATTCTTTCAAACCGATGATCAAACCTGAAGCGTTCAGTTCTGCTCTTTGATTTCAATATTACTGGCCTGAGCTTTCCAAATACATATTCAAGATCAAAAGGCGCTATTTTCTTTAGGGTCTCGAAATACCAAAGTTCTGTATTCTCATCGTATGGAAAGTAGCTATCAAAAAAGGGTAAAAGTCTGGCATCCCAGTTTTTGACGCTTGGTATAATGTCCGCAATTAACTTATTTTTTTCTTCAAACTTGCCATTTTCTAAATGGTCCAAAACAAGCTTTGCATTATGGTTTATGTTGCGGTAAAGAATTCTGTAAACATCATTATGATTGCCATTGAGCAGATCATTTGAAATAAAAAACTCGATCCAACCTTTTGAATTGAATAAGTCAAGAAACAATTTTCCATATTCATTCGTTAGCATATCGCAAACCAGCTCTTTCTCCTTCTGAGATGGAATTTCTACAAGTCCAAGTTCCAGTATAAAAAGATATTTGTTGTGATACCTGATCTGATCTTGACCAATTATTTTTTTATAGAGTTCTATGTATTTTTGATGGTCGGCCTCCCTAAGGTACTCAATAACGGTCTTGATCAAAGACCTAATATACAGATTCTGGTCTTCCTCAAAAATATAGTCGATTAGATTTCTGTCGGAGATTACGAACCATCGAGCCAGATAATACTCATAAAATGATTGATGAAAAAAAGAAAGTTTATTTCCGTTCTGTACCAGAATTTCATGGGAGACCAAATAACTTATTTCGGCTTTGAATTCTTCGAGATATGCCATCTCTATCAGATTTGGATGCTGTTCGTACATCCTTTTCACAATTGCATTTAGGCAGTCGGTGAGCAAAAGTTCCCTCGGTGTCATCACTTGACTCCACAATTCGGAATAGAGTTTAGTTAATGAAATCCCGGACTGTTTCTGTAAAAGTTGCTCCAAATTTGGAATCTTGGTGAAAAGTTCAAGGTTATAAGGTATGGTAAGCAGTTCGATCAGTAATTTACTTTTTGCTTCAATTTTAAGTAGCTTTAAAATGTCGGTTACTTCCGTCTCAGACAACTTACCAACCTCTATCTGCTTGATAAGTTGTGTATCATTAAATTTTTTCAGATCGGCATCGTACTCAAGATCGAAACTCCTAGTCGAGATTATAATTCTTGCATTTGGCAGCTTGAGAAGCTCCTGAATAAGCTTAATATATGTTTGTAGCCATCTCCTGTCCGTTGACAAGGTTTGGGACAGCGCGTCGAGTTGGTCAAGTACAACTACAAATTTTTCACCTTTGTCCCGAAATACTTTGAAAAGTTCATTGAATGATGCTATATCGGTGAACAACTGCTGGGAAAGTCCGTTCAAACTTACATCATAAAACTGGTCACACTTGATTGCAAGAACAACATACTCCTGTTCCTTTTCCAAATGACAGTAGACATCATGCAGAACTGTTGTTTTACCGACTCCTTTTTTACCTTTGACGACAAGCATCTTTTCTAAAATCGCCCTGCCAGGCAGATCCCTCTTTACCCATGCTACAATTTCCTGAACTGCTTGTCTCTCTATATGTGCTAGCTTTTCCTTGGAAAAGTAATTTTTGAGGTTCCTAACGTAGTTTGATGCAGACAAAACTTCCTGATTCAGGTCAAACTTTTTTCCGACTACAGCCCCGTGGATCTCCCGCACTGCGTTTTTGATTTCTATTTCAAAGGCTTCATCATACAGACCGAAAGTTTTTAATTGATCGATGAGATCGGCCCCATCCATCAGTTCAATGCAATCATTTGGCAACCCGAAGATCTTCATTTGCTTGTCTTTCCAACCTGCCCACCATTTGTGCTCTTGGATGCTCAACTTTCCCGGCAGACAGAGTATCCAATTGCTGACCTGAAAATCAGCTGAACTTATAACAGTTTTAAAGGATTTCCTTATTTGTGCCTTTTGTGATTCCTCAATACCGTTAACAAAAAACTTGCATTGGATGACCTTTATTGGCTGATTTTCGATATCACCAATAAAGACATCTACCCCACCGTCACCGATATCAACCCGTACCGATTTCACGCATTCTCCCTTAAATTTATGTTTGAATAGCGTAGTACAGATATCTTCAAATTTGCTTCGGGCGCCAGCTATGGTGTATCTATTGACAAGGTATACCCATTCATCGACCATATTTTATTCTATATCTTTAATCGTCCCAAATTGGTTAAATATTTCTTACAATTCCTCTGATTCTCAATATCTACTAACCCTTTGTTTAACGTATAAGTTCCCCCATAGGCTACTCCTAACATTCCCATGATGTCTTTTACTCTGCTAATGGCAGTTGCGAATGGGTTCTGAATCATCATAAACGCCGAGAATGGGATAGCTAGTAAGCCTATCCCCTGTCCGATGACCTTCTTATTGAAATCAGAATAGATCTCATTATACTCCTTGATGAAATCGCGTTCTACATAACCACGACCTATTTTATCTTCGACCAAATCGAGCTGATTATTGAATGCTAAGATGTGCCCTATATTCTTGTTTCTAAACTTAATCAGCTTCTCGAAAGGTATCTCTGAGAGATTCTGTGGCACAAGTAGGTTAATGATCCCTTTAGCGAAGTTATTCCTGCGTCCTAGCCCTATATTATTCATTCTTCTCGAATTTGTGAAATTATCAAAAGCATCGTTATCTGTAACAATTGCCGTATCCTCCACATACGCTATTTCGCTCGCCAAAAAAGACATAAATATAAAACCAAGATCTTTTGACATCAAAAGCCCATTATCGGTTTTCTTACCAAAACCATTTTCGATGATGTAGTCTTTCCATTCATAAGAAAACTTTTCAACGAAAAGCTCATAGTCCCAGCTATCTTCATCACGAAATTTCCTCACGATATTAACATGATTAAAATGATGAGATCTCTCATGTGGCCTACGACAAATGCTTTCTACTTCTTCTCTAGCTTTTATTGAAGCTTCAACCCCTTCATTATACCCAGGATTTATCGCATTTATCAGGTTAGTATTTTCCTTTATTTCCCTAAATCCATTTGAAACTAGGTTTTCTCGGTTGTAAGGTATAATCGGTCTACATTCTTTGAAGTAAAGCAATGCAAACTTGAGCCATATTTCATCCGGTGGTTCAAAACTTGGATAGTAAATTAGAGGCTTCATGATTTTTGATTTCGTTAATTTTAATTCGACAACTAAATCAAAAATAACATAATAAATCATGTAATAATAATGGCATCAACGCATTCCATCCTTTTTTGATTTTACTAACCTTCGAGATTTAGAAAAACTCACCCATGAGAAGTAACAAGTTAATAATGATTAAACATCTAAATAATCTAAGTATTTTTAATTTTATGATTATAATACCTATTACTCAATGAATCCTCCAAAAAGAAGAGCAAAAAGAATCCCAAATCATCCAGGTAATGAAGATAGCGTTGTGCATGAAGATGAGAAGCCTTTCTTAAATCTGGTTGCTCGACTTGCCGTGGAAGTCTTTTTTAAAGATGTGCTTGATATAGAAGAAGAGCAAATTACAACTACTAAAAATCGTCCGTCGGCAAGTCGAAATAAAAAAGTGTTTTAGTACCCTGAAAGAGATCCGAACTCTTTACTCACGTTTAGAGAACCGTAGGTCGCAGATTGTCTTTAGCAAACCCCACCAACCCCCTTACCCTCTCCATCAACAAATCAATCTCCCCCTCTCCAATCTCAAAACCCATCCCATACCTCGCATTACAATAACTCTTCACCAACTTCTCAAAAATAACCCGATCCTCTTCCTTACCCGTAATAAACAACCTATACGGCATATCTGAAAAACACCGGCACAGCATCAACAACCGATACAAATTGTGAATATCACACCGATAATCGATGTGCAACCCTATCAGCGCGATACACCACTGCTCCACAGCCTGGTGCAGCATAAAAGCGCAAACATTGTACTCCTTAGTAGCCAGGCACTCAATTGCACCATGCAAAAAACCTCTTGCCCTAGATATCCCCTCCGCATACCGCCGCTCCAATCTTTGCTGATGCTCCAAACAAGCCGGCTCAAAAGACAAAAGCGGATTAATAAAACTCCCTGCTGTACAGCAACTTGCCTGTACTGTACACATTAGCAAAAAACCGATAACCGTCCTTTATAGACCGCTCAATTCCCTCCCTGCCATGCGCAAGAATGATCACCTTTCCAAATTCATAATGCGCATTCACAAAATCCTGAACCGCACTTTCAATCCGGGAACCGCCCTCAGTGACCATCAACAGCCAATAATCACAATATCCATTATCTTGAAACTCACCAAAACAGCCCTCCACTTTCTTCGATTGCTCATCCTTATGGAAGCAATAAATCTGCAAAGGATTGTATTTGTCTACTAATTTTTGAAGGAGATAACTGATATCTCTTACCTGGCCACGCGCTGCTAATGTTTGTTCCATACCATCAATTAATTATCAGAACTGATATTATAATTGAACTTTTAGAAGGCAACAACAGATCTACAGTTCACCTTTGATTTCTATCTGCTAGAAACTATTGATCTATAGCTCACAGACATTATCGCTTTTCACAGAGAACATTTCATCTCTAAGAAAATCTTGTTTTCTCATAGAATATACCACTCTTAAAAACCAGTACAAATGCAAAAACGTGGGTACCTCCCCAAACGCCACTCGAGGTACTGGTATACCGTGGAGACGAAATAGAGAGGCCCACGTTATTACACGTGAGCATCTTCCACCTATTTCCTTGTCTCCAATTAAAAATTACCAGTTTTCGAGTGACAAAGCTCTTGGTGCTAAATGCTTCAATATTTTTGAAGATCTCGCAAAATTATAATATTAACTCCTTACATATCTATTTTTAAAAATTAACAATCTATTTATTGGCCGGCATCAGAGTCAATTTTCCCTAATTCGTCACTTAAAACAGACAAGAACTCTTCCCTCAGTACAAGTGAAATTCATCTGCCAAGACTAGCGAAAAAACCCCTAAACCCGATGACGAAAAACAGTCATTTTCGACCGATGCTAAAGTATACAAATCTTGCAAAACAACGTTAAAACTACTGTAATAATAGTTTTTGCATCAAATCCCAAAATTTTGTAACACAACCAAGATGATATCTTATTTGCTTGGAGACAATCTTTTAGAAGGACGATTAACAATCCTATGCAAATCAGTATCTTCATTAAGACCTATATAGGAATTCGTGAGAACGAATCTGTCCTTTAGATAAACCGGGAGTTCATTCAATGATTTGTCATCATCAATAATCACTAAATCACTTGGTTCCAGATGTTTTTCGATGATCCACTGCATGATTTCTAATCGTCTATTCGACTTGGTTTCCAATGGCAGGTTTAGAATTGAGATCTTTTTCATGGACAATCCTCTGGCCCTGAAAATAGCTCTCCATTGCCTAAGATTATACCTGAACCGATGAGAAGTAGATAAAATGAGTTCATCTTTCGTGGTCATCAGTACCGACTTAAGAACCTGCACCGCAACAGAATTGAATTTATAAAAGCCGTCTTCTTCCATTTCCACCTTTCTATGTGGATTGGCATGAACCATTACGCCGTCTATGTCTAAGAAAAACTTCATTTCGTGTTTTTTAACATCTTTGATAACCTCCTCTTTTAAGGAATTCATCGGTACATATTTTTGCGTGTTCGGATGATTTGCATCCCAATCTTCTTCAATATCTATTGCAATATCGCTAAAACTTTTTAATTGATCGCAATGCGATCTTGTTGCTTTAACCACTTCAAATTTAACATTTGCCAATCTATATGCGATGTATCTATGGTTCCCATTTACAATTAGGTCCTCGTCTATCGCGATCGGCCCAAAATAATAGCCGGCTAGGACCCTTCTGTATATTCTTGCAATGATTACAAAACACAGCTTTTTTTGTGCAGTGAGATATTCCAAACCCTCGGCCTTAATAAACTCCTTCAATGTTTTAATATCTAGTTCAGCAAAATTGACAGCTGATTTGATCTGAAAATTATGCTCCGGTGTACCCTCCAATTAATTCAACATATTTAAGTATTTATTACTCCTTTTCGACAGTTGCTAAAGTAATAAATCTTAAAAAATAACTCTAAAAACCACCCAATAATAGTTTTTGCATCAAATCTCAAAATATTAGAAAGAAAGAATCCTAACCATTTCAACCCCTTCTCGACCTCATCAAGGCCTTTTCTTAACCCTTGCATGACCCCTTAGGTCTTCCAACAGTTGAGGTAGAGTCATCAGACGGCCATTTAGATTCCCTCCCAGTTCAGACGGAGTATAGCTAAAATAGTAATACGTTAAAACCCACCCTGCTCCCACAAATCCCTCGCCCTGATAAATCTCATAGTCCAATATCAATCCAGCTTTTCCTATGAAAACCTGGTTAATTAACTGATTCTAATTAATTTAGTAAAGCCCATAAGTATAGACCAGTGCTACTGCTGATACAGCGCTTAATTCTCTCTAAGCTGATACATCTATACCCTTAGCAACGGTCATTTTTACTAAAATCACGTTTAAAAAGCACCTTACCATTTTGCTCAATATAATCTCCAGATACAATTAAATATGGATGACTCGGCGAATTCCCTGCGCTGCGGCTTTTTACCATTATTTTGTCATTCACTTTCAGGCTATTTAACTGCCGAAACTCTTTAGGAGTAAACTGCATCATATAATCTTCACCATCGATCTTGACGATAAGCCATTTTGGTCCTCCTGATTTCGCATTTTCACGTTTAAAAGTAACAGAGGTGACCACAGCTTCCATACTGGCGAAAGAACTGATGTACCCTTTTATTTTATCATGACTGGCCTTCACCTTTTTGCCTTCAGGAGAAGCCTCCCATAATTTATACTTTATACCGTCAGGAGTGCCCTCCCATTGTTTTCTGGCATCCAGTGCGGCTTTCTCATCGGCAATAGACAAGGGCTTTGGAGACCGCTCAGTTTCAGTTTTGATTTTACGATTGGCAAACACTAATCCGCTCAGCACGACCAGCGCTAAGATCATCGTGTAGATGACATTTTTTTTATTTTTCATATCTTTAAAATTGGTTAAGCGAATGTACTTTCCTATTTTTCAGGTCAGGTAATTTGGATTGTAAATTAAAATGTAAACTTTGTAAATATTGCAGCAAACACTCAAAGTTGGGATGTAAGCACGACCCCCAGTATAATTGTGAAGCCACTTGCCCTGAAGGCCTGCTAAGGTCATCCCCTCTCCCCGACCTTTGGTCGCCCATTGCAAAGAAAACTCACCAAATTGCCAGTGTATAAAAAAAAACGCTGCCGAACTTAAAAACATCAGCAACGCACTATGAGACAAATTGTGTGAATTATGATACATTTTGTTAATTCACAGGAAATCAAATGCATTAATTTAGCGTTTCAAATAATAAACGATGAACCAAACTTTTATGCTGGGCTTAGTAGCTGTCATGCTGCAATTTATAATGCCAGCCCATGCGCAGAACCCGAAACCAGTGCCCTATAGTTTCAATCGCGCCCCTTTACAAAAAGAGGTATACGCACAATTGCCATTAGGAAGTATAAAAGCAAAGGGCTGGCTGCTTAAGCAACTGGAACTGCAGAGAGACGGCTTTACGGGCCATGCTGAAGAATTATATCCGGGAAAGGACGACCTCGGAAAAGATGCAGATTGGCTTGGAGGTTTGGGAAACAGCTGGGAAAAGGCACCCTATTATTTAAAGGGACTTGTCGCGCTGGCATACACCCTGGACGATGCAGGGCTAAAACTAAAAGCTCAGAAATGGATTGAGCATACTTTACAACACCAACAGGAAAACGGTCTGTTTGGCCCGCAAAAGATGAAAGACTGGTGGCCGAGAATGCCATTTATGTATGCCCTGCAAAGCTACTTTGAAGCCACTAACGACGAGCGGGTCATTCCCTTTCTGTCTAAATATTTAAAATACCAGCTGGCCAATCTGGACAATGATCCCTTAAAAGAATGGGGTAAATCCAGAGCGGGCGACAATATTGAAATTGCCCTATGGGTCTATAATAAAACCGGTGAGCAGTTTCTGCTGGATTTAGCTAATAAACTAAAACAGCAAACCTATCCATGGGCTGATATCTTCAACAAAAACCAGTTCGATTACTTTGGGAACGATTACCAGCCGAAGCACATGGTAAACGTAGCCCAGGCCTTAAAATTCCCAGCGATATATTCACAAATTGACCCATCGGCAAACTACACCAATGCCCTGCAAAACGGAATTAATCATTTGCTGCACGATCATGGCCAGCCACATGGAATAGCCGCAGGTACCGAGCGTCTGTCGGGGAAAAGCTCTGTACAGGGGGTGGAAACCTGCACCGTAGTAGAATGGATGCAAAGTCTGGAAACAGCATCGAGGATAATTCACGATGCCGAAATAGGAGACCGGCTGGAAATGGCAGCGTTCAATGCGCTCCCAGCACAATTCAGCAAAGATTTAAAAAACCACACGTACTACACCCTACCCAATCAGGTACAGAGCCTGCCAGGACCACACGGCTTCAATCAGGACTACCATAACGGCATCGTGCCAAGCCCATATTCGGGCTTCCCTTGCTGCAGATACAACATGCACATGGGCTGGCCGTATTTTGTCAAAAACAGCTGGTCTGCAACTCCTGAAGGAGGTTTGGCTGTTATTGCTTATGGCCCAATGGAAATAAACGCATTGGTAGCCGGGAACATCCCGGTAAAGATTGAAGAAGATACAAATTACCCCTTCGAAGAACAAATCCGCATAAACATCGCCCTGGAAAAGTCCGCATCCTTTCCGTTGGTGTTACGAATCCCGTCCTGGTGCCTGACACCCAAGATCAAAGTAAACGGGAAACTGATATCTGGTGTCGTGGCGGGAAAACTGTTTACTTTAAAAAGGCAGTGGAACAATGGAGACAAGGTTGTATTAGACTTCCCGATGCACCTTGTTACAAAAACGCAAGTGAATAATGCAGTCAGTGTCGAGCGCGGACCACTGTTATATGCACTCAAAATCAATGAGTCTGAGAAAAATGTTAAGGAATTCCCTGTAAAAGGGTTTGTAGAGACAGAGATTACACCAGCTTCGGCATGGAATTATGGATTGGTACTCGGCAGCGGCACTCTGGACAAACAAATTTCAATTGTAAAACGGGCAATGCCAGCGAATCCCTTTATACAGGAAACCACGCCGATACAATTGAAAGTTAAAGCCAGGCAGATTCCTTCCTGGACTCTAGACTATAATAAAACAGCCGCGATGGACGTCCCGCTCAGTCCGGTGGCCTCGAGCCAGACAATCGAGGAGATTACATTGGTACCGTTTGGATCGGAAAGCCTCCGCGTCAGTATTTTCCCGACCATAGGAAAACCAACGTACATAACAAAGACTTACACGCAATCGTTTGATGGAAATACGGCAGAAGGGCTGGTGATCCATGGCGGCGCCTGGTTTTATAAAGACAACGCCATACACAGCGCAGCAAATGAAGACGGGCGCTCTGGCGGCGGCACCAAAATTATCGCAACAGCAACTCAGTTTTCAAACTTCATTTATTCAGCCGACATTTCAGTAAACACTGCCGGTGATGCCGGCCTTTTATTTCGTGTTACCGATCCGGCCGTCGGATCAGAAGCATACAAAGGTTATTACCTTGGCTTAAATGCAGAAACAGGCCTTATTGAAATGGGCAAATCCAGCAATAACAAATGGATTGTGATTGCTTCTGCAAAACATCCTTTAAAACTTAAGCAAACCTACCATCTCACGATCAAAGCAGTTGACAATAAATTTGAAGTATTCATAACAGGCGATACCAAACCTC
>Ga0126314_10000983_pt1 | contig 13437 bp, 10 predicted proteins | sample Plot105B_FD_92535 | JGI IMG/M metagenome (GOLD analysis project Ga0126314, IMG submission 92535) | Serpentine soil microbial communities from UC McLaughlin Reserve, CA, USA - Plot105B | ecosystem: Environmental > Terrestrial > Soil > Grasslands | place: USA: UC McLaughlin Reserve, Lake County...
CTGTACGTCCAGTAGACGAGGCCCGAGCAGTCGAACCCGCTCGTCGGCGACGCGCCGCCCCAGAGATACGGCACGCCCACTGCCTTCAGTGCGATCGTGGCCGCGCGCTCGCCGAGCGTCCGTGGCGGCTCGATCAGTCGCAGCGCCGGGCGGTGCAGTTCCGCCTCGTCGATCACGGCCTCAGGGACGACCGTCTGACTGGCGGTCACCGATCCGCCGCATCCGGTCACGAGAGCGACGAGTGCGAACGCGGGCAGCAGGCTGCGGAGGGCGGTCGGCATGAGGGGAGACGAAACGACGGGCCGCAAGATGACTGGCGGAACGGCCCTGGCCTGTTCGTGAGGGCGTGCATGCTACCCGTAATCTCGCGTGATGCCGCTCGAGATCGATACGCCGCACGGGCCTGCACGGGCTCATCTGCAGCCATACGAGCACCCGAGGGCTGCGCTCGTGCTCGGCCACGGCGCGGGTGGGGGCGTGACCGCGCCCGATCTCGTCGCTGCCGCCGAAGCGGCCTGGTCTGAGGGTTTCAGCGTTGCGCTCGTCGAGCAGCCCTATCGCGTTGCCGGGCGCCGGTCACCTGCTCCGGCCCGCCAGCTCGACGCTGCGTGGACGGCGGTGGTCGAGCGGCTTCGAGAGCAGGAGCTCCAGCGCTTGCCGCTCGTCGTCGGCGGCCGTTCGCTGGGCGCCCGCGTGGCGTGTCGAACCGCGGCGGCGACGGACGCGGTTGGCGTCCTCTGTCTTGCCTTCCCGCTCCTACCGCCGCGACGCGGAAAGCCGGCGGAAAGTCGTCTGCCCGAGCTGGACGCGGTGACGGTTCCGACGCTGGTCGTGCAGGGCGACCGCGATCGATTCGGGATTCCGCCCGCGGGACCGCGGCGCACGGTTGCGCACGTAGGCGGAGATCACAGCCTGCGATCCGACCTCGGCGCCGTAGCGGAGGCGGTACGAGCATGGCTCGCGAGCTTGTCAACGGCCTGAGTGGCCTTGAGACTCGTACGCATGGTGTGCTCGGCCTGCGGTGCGGCGAACCGTGAAAGCGCGCGCTTCTGCGACTCCTGCGGCGCGCCGCTCTCCGAGGCTCCGGCCCGTGAGATCCGGAAAACCGTCACCGTCTTCTTCTCCGACGTCTCGGGGTCGACTGCGCTCGGCGAGCGGATCGATCCGGAGAGCCTCCGCCACGTCATGGCGCGCTACTTCGAGACCGCGAGGGCGATCCTCGAGCGGCACGGCGGCACCGTCGAGAAGTTCATCGGCGACGCCGTCATGGCTGTGTTCGGCGTGCCGACGGTTCACGAGGACGACGCCCTCCGCGCCCTCCGCGCGGCCGAGGAGCTGCGCGAGAGCCTCGCAGGTCTCAACGACGAGCTCGAGCAGAGCTACGGCACGCGGTTGGAGCTGCGGATCGGCGTGAATACCGGCGAGGTCGTCACGGGCACCGAGGAGCGGATCGCCACCGGCGATGCCGTCAACGTCGCCGCGCGGCTCGAGCAGGCCGCCCGGCCCGGCGAGATCCTCGTCGGGGAGGAAACGCTCCGGCTCGCCCGCGATGCGGTGGACGTCGAGCCGGTCGAGCCCGTTCCGGCGAAGGGCAAGGCCGAGCCCGTTCGGGCCTCCCGCCTGGTCGGAACACGAGCGACCACGCCGGCGAGGCGCGGAGGCGCGCCCATGATCGGGCGGCAGCGCCAGCGGAAGCTGCTCGAGGACACCTATGCGAACGCCGTCGGTGAGCGTTCGTGCCAGCTCTTCACCGTCCTCGGCACCGCGGGGGTGGGCAAGTCTCGCCTCGTGGCCGAGTTCCTCCGCTCGCTCGAAGACGCCACCGTGGTGCGCGGCCGCTGCCTGTCGTACGGCGAGGGGATCAGCTACTGGCCGGTGCCCGAGGCGGTCATGCAGCTGCTCGCGGACGGCACCGAAGGTGAAGTCCCCGCTGCGCTCGGAGCGATCTTGGGAGACGAGCCCGCCGGCGCCTCGCCGGACGAGATCGCCTGGGCATTTCGCAAGCTGCTCGAATCGCAGGCGGCCGTACGGCCGCTCGTGGTCGTCTTCGACGACGTCCACTGGGGGGAGCCGGCCTTTCTCGACCTCGTCGAGCACGTGGCCGACCTGAGCCGCGGCATGCCGATCCTCTTGCTCTGCGTGGCGCGGCCGGAGCTTCTCGACCGCCGTCCCGCCTGGGGCGGCGGAATGCTGAACGCGACCAACGTCCTCCTGGAGCCGCTCGGACCCGACGACTCGCGCGAGCTGATCGAGTCGCTACTCCGCTCGAAGCCGATAGCAGACGCCCTCCGCGACCGGATCCTCGAGTCCGCTTCGGGCAATCCGCTCTTCGTCGAGGAGATGGTCGGGATGCTCTCCGAGCGTGGGCAAGAGGACGTCTCCGTGCCGCCGACGATCCATGCGCTGCTGGCGGCGCGGCTCGACCAGCTCGATTCCGCAGAGCGCGTCGTGCTGGAACGCGGCTCCGTCGAGGGCCAGGTCTTCCACCGGGGCGCGGTCGCTGCGCTCGCGCCCGAGGAGACGGCGATCGACGGGCGCCTGATCGCCCTGGTGCGCAAGGATCTAGTTCGACCTGAGCAGGCGCTGGTCGCAGACGACGAGGCGTTCCGCTTCCGGCACCTCCTGATCCGGGACACGGCGTACGAGGCGCTCCCGAAGGCGGTTCGCGCAGAGCTGCACGAACGGTTCGCGGGCTGGCTCCAGTCCCATGCAGACGAGCTGATCGAGTCCGACGAACTGGTCGGCTACCACCTCGCGGAGGCCTATCGCTACCGCGTGGAGCTCGGACCGCTCGACGAGACCGCCCACGCACTCGGACAACGCGCAGCCGACCACCTGCTTGCGAGCGCCGAGCGGGCGCAGGCTCGCGGCGACGGCCGGGCCGCGCGCGCCCTGTTCGGCCGGGCGATCGAGCTCCTGCCGGCAGGCAACCGTTCGCGGGTAGCGGCCCAGGTCGAGCTGGCCGCGATTCTCGCGGAGCACGGCGACTTCGCCGAGGCGGAAGCCTTGCATGAGGAGACGGCTTCGGCCGCCCGCGTGGCCGCAGACGACGGGCTTCTGGCTCGTTTGGAGCTCGACCGCGTAGCGGCGCGGGCCCTGTACGACCCGACCATGACGATGCGCGACGCGCTGGCGGTCGCGGAGCAGGCGCTCGTCGACCTCGAGCGCGTGGGTGACGACGAGGGAGTCGTATTGGCGCTCCAGCGCATCGGGAACTTCAAGGCGTGGCTTGGGAGCAGCTCGGAAGCGGACCGCCTCTGGGTGCGCGCCCTCGAGCTGGCGGAGAAGACCAGCCCGCGGCTCGCGAACGAGGTGCAGATCTGGATGATGTGGGGTCTCTGGTGGGGCCCGACGCCCGTCGACGAGGCTCTTCGCCGCTGTGACGAGTTCCTGCAGCGAACGTCGTCGAAGCGCACCGAGGCGACCGCGCTCTTGATCGGAGGAAGCCTGAAAGCTGCTCAGGGCCGGCTGGAGGAGGGACGCGAAGACGAAGCTGCCGCGCGGTTGATCCTGCACGAGCTCGGAAACCCGATCTGGTGGGCCGGCGCGTCGATGGTCCTCGGCGAGACCGAGCTCTCGGCAGGTGCCGTCGAGCGCGCATCCGCGCTGCTCGCCGAGGGCCACAGACGGCTCGCGGAGAGTTCCGAGACCGGCTACCTCGCCACGGTCATCGGTCTGCGCGCGCAGGCGGCACTCGAGCTCGGCCGTCTCGACGAGGCGCTCGAGCTCACAGACGAGACCGAACGAGTGGCTGCAGCGGACGACCTCGAGCCCCACGCGCGCAGCCGGCTCGTTCGAGCCCGCGTGCTGGCCCGGCAAGGGGATCTGGAAGGGGCGGACGGGCTCATTCGAGAGACCGCCCAGATCGTCGAGCCGACCGACTACACGATCCTCCACCTGGAGCTCGCCTTCGCGCGGGCGGATGTCGACCGCCTCGCCGGCCGGCGCGACGACGAGCTGCGCGCGCTCGACCGCGCGCTCGAGGTGGCCGAGGCGAAGGGCAACCTCGTCGCAGCCGAGCGAGCACGGGCGCTCTTGGCCGAGACCTAGATCTCGCCGGCCGACCACGTCCGACGGCCGAACTGGTCCGCCAGCGGATTGAACGCTCTGACGAAGCGCTTCTTCGCCGTGGTCGCCTCTGCGTTTGACGTTGCTGCCAGCGTGAAGCTCGCATTCCGCGGGAGGGGACACGTGGGCGCGACGGCGAAGAGGCCGTCGCGATAGTGGCGGTCAGCTTCGATCGATTGCTGGAGCGCACCCTGGAGGAGGGTCACGACCTCGTCGGCCTGCTCGGTGGGTGTTTGCAGGGTGCCGAGCTGGAGCAGGATGCTCTGCCGGTTGTCGGCGACGCTTGCGATCTGCCGGCCCGCGGCGCGCGGTGCCATCGAGCAGTCGAACGCAGCATCGAGCGCCGAGCTGATCTGCTCGCGTCCTCCCGCCGATTGCTCGAGCACGTTCTCGATCCGGTCGACGAAAGTGCGCAGCTTCGCGCCTTGGGCGTCCGACCCGGAGCCGCGCAATGAGAGCCCGGCGGCCGCGAGCGCGGCCGCTAGGGCGACGGCCGCGGCGGCGACGAGCCAGCCGCGCCGCGGTCGGCGCCGAAGCACGTGAGTCTCGGCCTCGGGCGCGGGGCGAGGGGGGGCGGCACGCGTCGCCTCTGGATCGAGCGCACGCCCGACCGCCTCGGCGAGCGCGCCGCCCGTCTCGTAGCGGTCGCCCGGGTCCTTGGCCATGGCCTTGGCGAGCACGGGATCGAGCGCCGCGTCGCCGACCGCGGGCGGAGGCGCGCGCAGGTGCGCCTCGAGGACGGCGAAGTCGCTTTCGCGCACGTAGGGGGGACGCCCGATGAGGCAGTAGAAGAGGACGCACCCGAGTGAATAGACGTCGCTGCGCCCGTCGAGCGGGCGGCCCTCGATCTGTTCCGGCGAGCAGAAGGCGACGGTGCCAAGGAACGAGCCCGTCTGCGTCACTCCCTCGCCGCTGGCGCGCTTGGCGAGGCCGAAGTCGCAGAGATACGCGTGGCCGCCCGGCTCCGCGACGAGGACGTTGGCCGGCTTGACGTCGCGGTGGACGAGCCCGGCAGCGTGGGCGGCGTCGAGTGCTCCGCCGATCTGCTCGGCGATCGTGAGCGCCTCGGAGGGAGCCATCGGCCCGCGTTCGTTGACGAGGGCGTGCAAGCTCGGGCCGCCGACGTAGCGCATGGCGAGGTAGAGGACGCCCCCGACTTCGTCCGCGTCGTAGATCGGAATCACGTTCGGGTGGTCGAGCGACGCGGCGAGCTGCGACTCGCGGAGGAAGCGGGCGCGGAAGGTCTCGTCGGACGCGAGGTCGGCGGCGATCAGCTTCAGGGCGACCTTGCGCCCCAGCCGTTCATGCGTCGCGAGATACACGGACCCCATCCCACCCCGGCCGAGCAGGGACTCGACCCGGTATCCGCCGAAAGAGTCGCCCGCGCTCGGCGTCAACACGTTCGCAGCCGGTACCCGAGGCGGCGCTCGTTCTCGATCAGATGCCCGGCGCCGAACGGCTCGAGCTTCTTCCGTAGCTCCCACATGAGCCTGGCGAGCTCGACGCGCGTGTGCATCGGCTCGTCCGCCCAGACCGCGTGCATCAGCTCGTCGTGCGTGCACAGGACGGGCGATCCGCCCGCGGCCGCGTTCCGCTCGGCCATGAAGCGGACGAGCCGGTGCGCCTGCGCGCGGATCTGGAGCTCGTGCCTCTCGCCTGCGCGGACGAAGACCAGCCTGGCTGCGTCGGCGTCGTAGCTGAGACACTCGGTTGCGAGGGCGGCTGCTTCCGGCACCGGCCTCGTTGCCTGCGAGTCGCCGGCCGCGGTGAACACGAGCTCGAAGAAGCGGCGCTGGTCGTCCGCCTCGATCGCCGCCACCACGCAGACCACGTCGCCGTCGCGCAGGGCGGCTCGCCCCTCGACACGCCGAAGCTCGCCGTCTCGCCGGACGTACGTCCCGTTCACGCTGCCTCCGTCGACGACCACCCAGCGTGCGCCGTCGCGCTCCAGGGTGCAGTGGGCCGAGCGCGTGACGAGGCGGTCGGGATCGGGCTGGAGGACGACGTCGTTCTCGGGCAGGCGCCCGACCGTAACCCGTGAGCCGGATAGCTCGAGGTCGGCGATCCGCCCTCCGTCGGGGCCGAGTACGAGGAGCTCTGCACTACCCATCGACGCAATTTCAATCGATCGCCAATCGCCTGTCCATGGACTGCCGACGGTCGCGCCCAGACACTCGAACGAGACCAACCCGAAGGGAGCAACCATGTTCAGGCTCGGAAGGAACACAACGCGGGTGGCTCTCCTCGCCTTCGCACTAGTCGCTGCAACGGCGGGGATGCTCGTCGGTTCTGACTCGTTGCTCGGATCGAGCGCGAACCCCGCGACCGCGTCGTGGCGGCGCCTGCCGCCGGCGCCGCTGGCGTTCGAGGCCGGACAGACGAGCGTGTGGACCGGCAAGCAGATGATCGTCGCCGGGCTAACCGGCGCCGGCGCGGACGGCAACCTGCTCGCTGCGACCGAGGCCGCGCTCGCGTACGACCCGGCCAAGCGCAGCTGGCAGCGGCTCGCCGCCCCGCCGAAGACGCAGGCGTACTGCCGTCGCACTGCCGTCTGGACCGGCAGCGAGATGCTCGTCTGGGGCTGCGGGCTCACGGCCTACGACCCCTCGGCCGACCAGTGGCGGCTGCTTCCCCCGCCTCCGTCGGGCGCCGGCATCGTCGTCTGGACGGGCAAGGAGATGCTCGGCTGGGGCGGTGGTTGCTGCGGCGACGCGCTCTCGCGCGGGGAGGCCTTCGATCCCACGACGGAGCGGTGGCGCCCGCTCGCCGAATCGCCGCTTGCTCCGGAGCAGCAGCCGCTGGGCGCGTGGACGGGCCGTGAGCTGGTCCTGTTCGTGAGCGGGATCTCCGCAGTCGACGGCAAGCCCGTACCCGAGGGGCGCGCGCGCGCCGCCGCCTACGACCCCGCTACCGACTCCTGGCGCCGGATCGAGCCGCTCCCCGAGCGGCGCGCAGGCGCCACCGCGGTGTGGGACGGCAAGGAGATTCTCGTCGTCGGCGGCCGGACGTTCGACGGCTCGCCGGCAGGCGTAGGGTTTGCCTACAACCCCGCGACGAACGGCTGGAGGCGATTCCCTGCGATGCAGACGGGCCGCATGCAAGCGGCTGCTGCCTGGACGGGCAACCGCCTGCTGGTCTGGGGCGGCGAGCTCGGGCGTGAAGCGCTTGTCGTCTCTCGCACGGGCTCCGCGTTCGACCCCGCTGCCAATCGCTGGTCTCCTCTTCCGGAGGCGCCGATTGCCGGCCGTCTCGATCCGGTGTCGGCCTGGACCGGTGTCGAGCTGATCGTGTGGGGCGGCGTCGGCGTGTCGAACCGTCGCGGGCCGGAACACTTCACGGACGGCGCGTCCTTCATGCCGGTTTCGCCATGACCGCCGCAGTCACACTGGCCGTCGGTCTGCTCGCCCTCGTCGCCGGCGCCGCTGGCGGGCGGAGCCCCGATCCGTCGTTCGCCGCGAATGCGGCCGTTCCCGCCGGGCGTGCTCCGTGCGCCGCCGCCGCGGCCGACTTCAACGCCGACGCGCACGCCGACCTCGCCGTTGCGGACTGCCGAGCAGACAACGTGAGCGTCCTGCTCGGCACGGATACAGGTGGATTCCGCTCGGCGCCTGGATCTCGTCTCACGCTCGGCAAGGGAATCGTTTCCGTCCTCTCGCCGGACGTCGACGGAGACAAAGCGCGGGATCTCGCCGTCTTGAGCAGTGGCGAGCTCGCCGTCCTCCTCGGCGACGGAACGGGTCGCTTCGCGCTCGCGCCGGGTGCTCCCCTGAAGCTCGCGGGGACGGCCGTCGCGATCACCGAGGCCGACGTGAACGGAGACGGCACGCTTGACTTCGTGCTCACGCGCGATCAGAACGAACGGAAACTGCTCACCGTCCTGCTCGGCTCCGGCGCAGGCCGGTTCACACGCGTGCCGGACGTCCGCCTCGCCATCGGCCACGGCTGGCCGCACCCGCTGCTGGCTGCCGACTTCAACGGCGACGCCCGCACGGATCTCGCCCTCGGCCACGGCGAGGGCGAGGCCAAGACGACGATCCTGCTGGGGAACGGCTTCGGCGGCTTTCGCGCCGCCCCGACTGTCGTGCGTGCCGCAGTCTTCGCCGTCGGAGACCTCGACGCCGACCGAAAGCCGGACCTGGCGGCGGCGACGGTCGGACGGGACGGCGTCACCCTGCTGGCCCGAGCGCTGCTCGGAACGGGCGGCGGCCGCTTCCGCCGGGCTCGCGGCGACGGGATTCCGGTTGGGTTCAGCGGCGCGGTGGGCGTCGCCGCGGACCTCAACGGCGACCGTCGCCTCGACCTTGCCGTTGCGAACTACTGGACGGGGCTCTCGGTTCTGCTCGGCATGGGATCGGGGCGCTTTCGCCCGGCCGCGGACTCACCGTTTCCCTTGTCCCTTCCGTCCTTCATCCCCCAGGCGGGAGCTGTTCAGCTCCTCGTCGTTGATCTGAACGGCGACAACCGCGTGGACATCGCCGCACCGGGCAGATCGCTCCCCGACGGAGGGCTCAGGGTTCTCTGGCAAGCGGCACCGGCGCCTGCGACGGTGGGCGGTGGACCGCTGCCCGGCCGGCACGACGCCGTCTTCACGACGCCTCGTCCGATCAGTCTCCTCGCCGTCGACGGCAAGCGCGCCGCTGTCATGACGACGCCCGTCAAGCGCAAGTGCGGCCGCATCCTCGTGTGGACTCCACCGCGCCACAAGGTGCAGACGTTCAAGACGCAAGCAGGGTGCTACGACGCGACGATCCCGCCTCACGTGTCGGAGCTGGCGCTCGGCGGCGGTCAGCTCGCCTGGATCGTCGAGAGCGGCGGTAACAGCCTCGAGATGAGCCTTTACGTCGCGAAGCTCTCGGGTGGCCGAAGCAGGCAGATCGACTACGCGAACAACAGCAACGGAGCGTCGGGCGATCCGGCCGGCTCGTGGGTCGGTTACCTCCAGGGCGCAGGACCGCTGCTCGTCTACGACGGTTGGACGCTCACGTGCACGGTGCCGCCTGACTACGGCTGCAGCTGGGGAGAGCCCACGCTCCGCCCGATCCGCCAGCGGCTGGTCAGGATCGTCGCCGGGCGGGGCGGCGTGGTCAAGCGGGGGCCGGCCTCGTTCCCGCTCAGCGCCGTCGGCGGCGGGCGGATGGTCGTGCAGGCGGGCGGCGTGGTGACCGTGCTCGGGGCTAGGGGAGGCCGCCTCGCGGTCGTGCCGGCCCTCCCGGGCGATCCGCCCCGGGCAGTGGCGCTGAGTCGGACGAGGCTCGCTCTCGAGCGCACGTTCGAGCTCCATGTCCACGATCCCCGAACCGGACGAAAGGTGAAATCGATTCCACTCGGATCGGCCGCCGGTCTCCGGCTTGTCGGCGTCAACTCGCGAGTCGCGCTGCTTCGGAAGCACCGTCGGGTCGTCCTCGTCCGCCTGAGCGACGGCAAGCTGGCGTCGCTCGCGTTCGCCGCACGGAAGGCGACGGGCGTTGCGGACGTGAAGCTCAGTGAGGCCGGCCTGTTCTTCGCATACAACATCGCCCGGGACAAGAGGGCGAAGGGCCGGATCGTCTTCGAGCCGACAGCGAGTCTGCTGGCTCGCTTCTAGCGCGGGCTGCCGATTCATGCGAGGGACGGCGTGTCGGCGCCGCCCCTCGCAGGCCCTTCGTGCCTAGGGCGTCGTCAGCTCGCAGTTGTTGATCAGGTCGACGCCGGGCCCGCCGGTGCAGTCGTCGAAGTTCCCACCGGGCGGGAAGGGAGGCCCTCCGGGCGGCGGCGGAGTCGGGTTGTCGCCGTCGATGAAGTCGTCACCGGGGCCACCCGCGATCACGTCGCTCCCGAAGTTCCCGAAGAGCGTGTCGTCGCCGACGTCGCCCGACATCGTGTCGACGCCGGGGCCGCCGAACGCGGTGTCGTCGCCGGGGCCCGCAACGATGATGTCATCGCCGCCGAATCCGATCAGGTCATCGTTGCCGGGGCCGCCGACCAGCGTGTCGTTCCCGCCGAGGCCGGCCAGGGTGTCGTCCCCGGGGCCTCCGCTCAGGTGATCGTCGTTGCTCCCGTTCGACGGCAGGAACGGGGGCAAATCGAGCTCGTCGCCGATCAGCTCGTCGTCTCCGGGCCCGCCGTTCACATCGTCGTTGCCGCCTTCGGAGCAGATGGTGTCGTCGCCCGGTCCGCCGTTGATGACGTCGACACCGGCGCTGCCGACGATGACGTCGTCACCGGGCGTGCCGTTGATATGGCCGGCACCGACGATCGTCGCGGGAAGCTCCTCGCCGGGAGGCCCGCAGACGGGCGTCTCCTGCGCCGCTGCGCTCGCCAGCAGCGACACGGAGAAGAGCAGCACAAGCGCGCCAAGGACGAAAAAAGACCGCCGCATATGTCTTCCTCTCTAGTAAGAAGCCCGGCGCCGCTCGCCAGGCGATGCGGTCATCCTGGCACTGTTACGGCTGTCGTGCAAGACGGCTAGAGCCGGTCGAGCAGCTCGCGCTTTTTGGCGTCGAACTCGGTCTGCGTGAGCAAGCCGCGGTCGCGGAGCTCGCCGAGCCGGCTGAGCGCCGAGTCCAGCTCCTCGGCGGAAAGGTCGTGATCCCTGGCGGGCTGGGCCGATGAGACGGCCTCCTGGAGGACGCGGCCGCCGCCCACGTCGAGCTCGTGCTCGTGCTTCGCGTCGAGCAGCGCCTTCTTGAAGCCGTCCGCGTCCGGCAGGAAGCGGATCTTGCTCGTGCCCGCCTCGGATGCGGTCAGGAGGTCGATCTCGCCGTAGCCGACGATGCGTCCGAGCCACGGGTGGCCGACGATCATGTCCGTGATCGCATCGAGCGAGGTGTCGCGTGAGTACTTGTTGATCAGCCCGCCGGCCTCGATCACCCGCCGCGTCGTCACGAGGTACCGCTCCACCCTCCAGACGAGGTAGTACCAGCCGAGGCCCGCGAGCCCGATCAGGAAGAAGAGCCCAAACCCCCAGCTGAGGAGCGTCCCGAGGAAGCCGACGACGCCGTCGTCGGGCACGGCCTGGTCGAGGAGCGCGACGAGAAACCCGATTCCAAGCGCGAGTACGAACCACCGTCCCGCCTCGAGGAAGGTCAGCCAGTGGCGCTGGCGGACGAGCAGGACGCGCTCACCTGTGGCGAGCAGGGAGGCGTACTTCGACGTCTCTTCGCGAGAGCTCATGCGGCGTTCCCATTATTGAACGGTTTCGCTTTGCGCGTGAAACCGCTTTGTAACGCCACGTCTCGCCGCAGCATTTCGCTGGATGGCAAGGCCTGACCCCCAATCCCGGGCAGGCTCGCGATCGCTTCGCCCAGGCTGGCACGTCCCCGCTCGGCTGCGAGTCAGCGCGCTCTGCGCGGTGGAGCGTTGACCAGGTGTGGGTAGCGGAGTACGCTCGTGGTTCTGCGGCCAAAGGCGCCGAATAGGCGCCGCTACTGAAAGGAAGAGAAAATATGCGGCGAATGAAGTCCCGGTTCGCGGTTGCATGCTGTGCAGCCGCGGTCGCGGCTCTAAGTGCTGGTCCCGCTCTCGCCGGTGAGGTGACCGGAAGCGGAAAGAAGGCAGACCAGAATCAAGGTATGTCGTGGTGCTCGTTCTCCGGATTGAACGACGACCCTGGCGCCCCGCTCGACGGCACCGGCCCTAACGGCCCCGGCGGTACGTCGCAGTCGTTCGGGCAGGAGGTCAAGCTCGGGATCTCCGACCCGCATGAGCTCAATCCTGGCGTCGCGTGCAACCCGAACAGGACCTTCCTTCCTCCCAACCCGAACAGGAAGTAAGTGAACCTCCCGTTGGCCCCGACGCTTGCCGTCGGGGCCAACGCTCGAACGCTCTGGCGCTGAGCTGCCGACGAATCGGGGTCAGGCCGCCGGTTCCGAGCTCTTGCGTTCGTGGCGCAGCAGCGCGCGCACGTCGGCAACGGGGCCGATGTGCCGCAACTTGTCGGGATTGATGACGGAGCGTACGGTCTGAACGGCGCCGTCAACGATGTCGAGCGAGAAGACGTTGATCAGCCGCCCCTCGGCGTCTAGGAACATCGCGCCCGGCTGGCCGTTGATCTCGTGTTGTTGGATGCTGATCCCAAGCTCGGGCAACTGCCGGCCGATGCCGGCGAGCAGCCGTGCCACGCGGTCGATGCCGACGATCGGCGCCATCCACTGTGGTGCCTTGCCGCCGCCGTCGCCGTAGACGACCACATCGGCCGCGAGCAGCTCCACCAGACCGTCGAGGTCGCCGTCGCCGACGGCCGCGAAGAAGCGCCTGGCGAGCGCGTCTCGTTCACGCCGCGTAGCGTCGAAGCGCGGCTTCTCCGATTCGATGCGTCGGCGGGCGCGAAGCGCGAGCTGACGGCAGTTGGCTTCGCTCTTGCCGACGATCGGCGCGATTTCGTCGTAGCCGTAGTTGAAGACGTCGTGAAGCAGGAAGACGGCACGTTCGACCGGGCTTAGCCGCTCGAGCAGAAGCAGGAAGGCCATAGACAGCGAGTCGGCTTCCTCGGCGTGTCGGGCTGGATCATCGGCGCCATTGTCGGTTAACAGCGGCTCCGGCAGCCACTCGCCGACATAGCGCTCGCGACGCACGCGCGCCGATCGCAAGTGGTCGATCGCCAGCCGCGTTACCACCGCCGATAGGAACGACTTGGCTGACTCGATCTTCAGTCCGTCGTCGAGCGCGCGCTGGTAGCGCAGGAATGCGTCTTGGACGACGTCGTCGGCATCGCTGACGCTCGCGAGCATCCGATAGGCGATCGAGAAGAGCAGCGGCCGCAGGGTCTCGAATGTCTCACCGGCGGACAACTGTCACTCCCGGGCGGGCGACCTGGCGGACGGAGCGATCGCCTGAGTGTCGGTGAGGCCGTCGCGGAAGCCGTCGCGCCAGCTCGCCCATGCAGGCTGCCATTCGAGCATGCGCTTGGCCTTCGCATTCGCCGCCCCGCGACCGTCGGTCATCCACTGCACGACGACCTCGCCCGCGGCGAGACGGCCGAGCCAGGCCGGCACGCGCATCGGCGGCTTGGCGCCGACGACCTCGGCGAGGTAGGGCAGCCACTCCGACACCTTCGCGGGCTCGTCGTCGACGATGTTGTAGACGCCGCGCCGGCCGCGCTCCACGGCGGCCACCGTCGCCGTGGCCGCGTCGTCGAGGTGCACCCACGACCAGACACCGCCGCCACCGCCGACGATCGGCAGCTTGCGCTTCCCGATCAGCTCGACCAACGGCTCCGATGCTCCAGGGCCGTAGAAATTGCCGTAGCGCAGCACGATGCCCTCGAGCGGGGCGTCGAGCACGGCCTGTTCGAGGAAGCGGATCGCGTCCAGCGTTTCGGTTTGTGCCTTCGCCGGCCTCGGGTCGAGCGGATCGTCCTCGTTCTTGACGGGCGCACCGTCTCGGCTATTC
>Ga0126314_10000984_pt1 | contig 13435 bp, 6 predicted proteins | sample Plot105B_FD_92535 | JGI IMG/M metagenome (GOLD analysis project Ga0126314, IMG submission 92535) | Serpentine soil microbial communities from UC McLaughlin Reserve, CA, USA - Plot105B | ecosystem: Environmental > Terrestrial > Soil > Grasslands | place: USA: UC McLaughlin Reserve, Lake County...
CTGAGCAACCTCCACCTGTAACGTATACTCTAAGAAGAAGATTATCCTTACCTTCTTGCTTCATGAACTCAGCAACTTTATCAGCTGCTTTTGGTGTTATTGTTACAATTTGACTCTGTTGCGTGCTTTCCATTTCTCTATAAACTTGGCTGTTAAAATATAAGAACTTTTTCTTTTAGAATATAGAAAAAATAGAGATTCTTTAGAACATATATAACTATATATAACTAACGCTGTCCTTTGGATACCTGCGACCACTTAGCAATACTGGCTGCTGCAGTTACCCACGTTATCACGGAGAAGTATACTGGCACATTTGCGTCCTCAATACGTCGTGATATTTTTTCTGTAAATGGGCCACCCATCGTTCCAACCAGTATCGGTTTTTTTTGCATTTTTTGGAAATTCGCCAATACTTCCACGATAGTTTCCTCCAATGGATCGTCTTGGAATACGAACCATGGCATAATAATATCGACATCAGGATCGTCCATGAAAGCTTGAATAGCGAACCGATAATCATCTGCACTTGCTGATCCTGTGACGTCGCAAGGGTTACCGACAACATATGTTGGTGGGTAGTGCTCTTTAAGAGCATTAATTGTATAGTCTGTTAATTCAGCAATCTGCAGGCCAAGTCTTTCGAAATGATCTATCGCTCCTATGACTGGCCCCGCTCCATTTGTTATCATGGCTACCCTGTTACCATTAGGAATAGGCTGCCAGGCGAATGCTTTGAGAGAACCCGTAAGCTCTTCATAACTGTCTACAGAAATAATACCCGCTTGATCAAAGGCACCCTTTACTACCATGTATGAACCACCCAGCGACCCAGTGTGTGAGGCGGCCTGTTTCGCCCCCCTAGCACTTCGCCCATTCTTAAATACAATAATGGGCTTTTTCCTTTCTGATATCACTCGTTTAGCAGTATTCATGAATTTACGGCCGTTTCCAAACCCTTCTACGTATAATCCAATAACCTTCGTTTGAGGATCCTCTGAGAGGTACCAAATCATATCTGCTTCATCCACATCAGATCTGTTACCGTATGAGACCATTTTGCTCGTTCCAAATGAATCAGAGGTTTCCATAAAGGCTATACCTACTGTTCCACTCTGTGACAAGAATGCAACTTCCCCTTTCTTGGGTCTAATCATTCTTTCATGGCCCTGGAAAGCGCAATCTAGTCTGTTCTCGCCATTAAACATGCCTATACAGTTAGGTCCAATGATCCTTATCCTTAGCTGATTTGAAAGCTCTTTGAACTGTTGTTCGATAGCTGCGCGTTCACCTCCAAGTTCTTTACCTCCACCTGAAATGATTACCATATTATGAATACCTTTTCTGCCGCAAGATTTCAACAGCTCAGGTACAAATTTCAGGTCTACTGTTACAATGACAACATCGATATTGTCGTCAACATCATCTAAACTCTTAAAGGCACGCACACCTAGGATTTCAGAATACCCTTTCGCATTGACAGGAAAGACCTTCCCCTTATAGTCGTGTTTTACCAGGCTCTCAAAGACTGAGTTTCCAATCTTTCCTGGTTCAGGCGATGCCCCTATTAGAGCTATAGATTTGGCATTGAAGAACGAGTCCAAATAGCTTGAATCAGGCATAGCATTTGAAATCGCGTCTGGATATACCTTTTCTCTTAAAATAATTTTCGCGTCTACTACACAATAGTCACTAGGATATACGATAACAGGATTAAAATCAATACTTTCATAATAAGTGGCCATATCTATTCCTAACCTACCTATATTTACGAGTGCATTACTTATTACATCGATATTTACTGGTTGTGATCCTCTAAAACCTTTCAGGATTTGCTTTCCCTTGAGGTTTTCAAGCATTTCCTCAGCATCTCTTTTCGTTATCGGAAGAACTCTAAATGACACATCCCTAAAAATTTCGGTATATATGCCGCCCAAGCCAAGCATAATAATTGGCCCGAATTGAGGATCGTTTTGTAATCCTATTATTAACTCAGCAACTCCGGCTGGCATCATTTTTTCGATTAAGACACCCTTGATTTCAAACTGCCTAGATAGTCTACCATACATATCATCAAAAGCTTCACGGATCTCCGGTTCGGAATTTATACCCACTTTCACCCCTTTCACATCTGTTTTATGCAGTATCTCAGCAGAGACAATCTTGGCAACCAATGGGAAGCCAATCCGCTTTGCCTTGTTTACAGCGTCATCAACATTCATAGAGATCCCATATGGAGGTACATTGATATCGTATTGCTTGAGAATTTCTTTTGCTGATTCCTCCGTTATCACTTTATGTCTGCTTGAAATGATATTGTCAAATATTTCTCTGACTCCAATATCGTTACTCATTTAATTTACAAGAGAACAAGGCTGGGTTGGTTTCTAATTAACTTTGCGCGTTTGAGAGCCGATGTCCTTGGCCTAAAGACAACTCTTGTTTGGACAGGCGGTGCTAGGATATTCTTAGAATAAATCTAAGTGATATCTGTTTATCGGAACTAGTATCAAACTCAATGAATCTCTAAGATGGCTGCCAAGTATTGCATATCTAGTGGTAAGGAGCTATACAAATTGTATTACTAGCTCGTTGTCTCCATGTCAGAAATCGACCGCCACCATAATAAATATTCCATAATAGCTATGGGCTCACAATTAGCTAGTATTTCTAGATTGAATAAATCACAAACTAACTCGAGTTTCGCTGATGTCCATCTGATCAATGTGCTAGATAGATATTTCAGAGGATAATAACGGTAGCTAATATAATAGCCGAAAAAGGAAGGCCTTTGAATTTAGTCAACGTTTGTAGTCGGATCATTTAACCCTTTATGGCGTCAGCTGTCTTGAGTGACGGTGGTTACCTTTCGTGTCTGGCTGCTTTTTGGATTGTTTCTTTCTTATTTGGCCAACAGATGTTGAGATGATAGTAATTCCTTTTGCAAATGTGTTATGTGCAATTACGGATGGTATCCGTGCTGCCAAGACCCATTAATTCTCTGAAGGATAGAATCAGTCTAGTCAGAATCATCTCAAAAGCGATTCTTTAAAAAGCATATTCTTATTGATTTTCTTTGGAACTTCATCCTCTATCAATATGCCGGCCAAATTGCGTTCGCGCGGAATCCATGCAAATGATGGTTGACTTTCCATATTGTCTAGAATGTTAAGAATTTGAATAAGTAGCAAACGCACACTGACTGCTTTACGTCTTTGAGGTCTTCTCTTTATAAGACTGACTACAGTTTCTGAATCAGAGTAGATTATTGTTTGTGTTGAATTTCTGACTGTCTCGCTATTCAATGCTTCTATTATTGCCATAAACTCCGCTTCTACTGATTCCAGTGAAAATTTGCTCTTGATGAACCTTTCCTCGTTTGTTTCAGAAATACAATACCCATAAATATTATTAGGCTCGCCAGAGGCATCTGTGTATACAGTTATCACCTAAAATAATACCTCAACTTCGCTACATTCTCCTTGACATCTTTCAAATATGTTAAGGTTTCTAGCCTATGATGGTTCGATACTGTAGGTAGATGTGGCAAAGAGTGCTTAAAAATACAGTTTTGCTTTCAATATTTATTGCACATTGACCTTGTATCTTAACGGGAAAAACTCAATTAAAGAATGTGGTGTGAAGGGTTAACGGTTGCTACCAAAAAAAGTATTGAAGACAGTCGCATATTTGCGTGTCAATCCTTAATCCTTACATGCAATTAGAGTTCCTTGATAAATTTGTACATATACGGTTGATCGCAGCTAATTAGAAACCATTTATATCATAACTGTAGAATAGTAATGCCATTCACTTGGTTGATCTACTGCGCGTGAACAATCTCAAAAAGTACTTTACTGTGAAAAAGAGTCTTCGTGAAATCTTGCGTTTCAACAAAGAATATTATATCAAAGCAGTTGATGACGTAAGCTTTAATTTGGAAAAAGGCAAAGTCTTTGTTCTTGCTGGTGAATCAGGCTCAGGCAAGACCACGATAGCAAGATTGATCCTTCGAGCCATTGAACCTGACAGTGGTTCTATTATATTCGACGGAGAAGATATTACAAACAAGACTGATAAAGAGCTAAGAAAAGTTAGAACAAATATACAAATGGTATATCAAGACCCATATACATCGTTGAACCCTCGGATGAAAATATTGGACGCGATCATGGAACCACTGAATGTCAATGATAGTATTAGCTCAAAGGCTGAAAAAAAAGAAAAAGTTTGGCGAACATTGGAAGATGTACAGCTAAGACCTGCAGAAGAGATTTCACAAAAATTTCCGCACATGCTTTCAGGGGGTCAAAAACAGAGAGTAGCACTAGCCAGATCGATAGTCCTCACGCCCAAGTTAATAATAGCTGATGAGCCTGTATCGATGCTGGATGTTTCTGTCAGGGCCGGAATACTTGAACTAATGGGAAATTTAAAGGATAGACTCAAAGTCTCCTACATATATATTACTCATGACCTTTCTACGGCCAGATATATTGGTGATGATATTGCTATAATGCGTGATGGTAGAGTAGTCGAAATAGGAAATGTAGACCAAGTTTTGTTACATCCAGGTCATCCATATACGCAAGCATTGATCTATGCTGTTTCGGAGCCTGATCCAGGCAATTTACAGCGCGAAAAGAATATAGATCCTAGGCTGTGAAGTAGCCGCGTTATAAGGCCCCACATTCGTGTATATCTACAATTCTACTAGAATTATCAATTTTGTCCATTCATTCTCATTGGTAAACAGATGATGCACATTTCCTGTTTAAACACGGATTAGAATAGACAATATAGTTGTATTGTTCGTTGGATCAGTGAGGATTCGCGCAGTAGTAACAAACGTTAAAATAAAACAAACACGCTGCCTCAGCATATAGATTCCAAATTCCATAATAACTAATTCGCCACTACTTACTGTTGTCCTTGATTAGGAAGGTCAGTTAATACTTGCTCAAGACAAGTATATTTTTCCTCTAACGCCTATTGAATACTTTTACTGGACGTAATTTCCGTGATAACTTGATCGTTAGAGTGCTTATATTTAACGATTTGCGATATGCCTTCCTTAGGATATACTCCATAGATTAAGTTGGCTTTTGCTACGGTAGTATCTTTTAGGGTAACGATAACTATTTGGTTGCCTCTTGATCGCGACATTAAAATTCTTGACAGCCGTTCATTGTTTTCAGCATCGAGATGTGCATCTATCTCATCCATAAGATAGAACGGAGAGGGTTTCAGAGATTGAAGTGCTAAAAGAAAAATTGCGGCTGCTATAGTTTTCTCCCCTCCTGATAACGCTGTAGACTCACGTCCAGGCTTTCCAGGGAACTGAACCATCAACATTATACCACTTGAAAAAATATCATCAACGTTCTCTATCTCCAGCCAAGCTTCTCCCCCAGTTACCTCTGAAAAAGTATTGCGAATGTCTCCATCAACTTTTCTAAATGCATCCATGAAAACAGCATTTTTCTCTTTAATGACTCCTTCTATGAAAAGAACAATAGAGTTGCGCTCTGATTCTAATTGATTCTGTCTGGTTGATATACCACGGTACCCGTCGATTACCTGGACGTAACTTTCGTGAGCGCGTAGGTTAATCTTTGTTTTCGTTGCTTCAAGCTCTGTAGTCAGTTCTTTAATTGTGAAATCCACATCAAACACTTCCAGTTGATCTTTTTCTTTGTATCCTAGAGAAACTAGATCATTATAGAGCCTTGATTGTTCTGAAGAGTTATCAGCAATATCTCGTTTGAGCATCGCTGTCTCCTTTTCAATACCATTAAATTCTTTTGAGATCTTTTTTTCGTTCTCTCTTAGTTCTTTTATTTTTTGTTCATATTCTTGTAGTACGCTGTAGGAGTTACCTGACGAATCTATTACTTGCTGTTCTTTGTCTCTCAATATTCCCAGTTCTGATTCTATTGATTCCAACTTCGAGGTAAGTGAAGTTAGCCCTCTAGTCAATTCTTCGAGCTCAGATCTTAATGCCTGCTTTTGCTCATCGATTGTTCTCAAATTTTGAAGAGCTATCTCAACTTGATTGTTTAATGATAGCGACGATGTTGTCAATTGGCGAATTTCAATGTCTAGTTCCTCGATACATCTTAGAATCTGATTCTTCCTCGTATTGAGTCTAGTACCTTCATTATCTGCTAGAACGTCATCAATGTCCTGAATTCTACGATTGAGAGAGTCAATAATTTTGGTCACTAATAGTATTTGCATATGGTATCTCTTCAACGCAGATATCCACGAATCTTTCTCGGATTGTGCAGCAGAGTTATCTAAAATAACTTGGTCTAATTCCCTCTCTTTTTGACGCCTCGATGTCTCTATCGTTGAAAATTGTAGGTGAATTCCAGCAATTTTTGCCTCTACCTTGACTTTGTCTGCTTCAGAATCGCTTAGCTTGGTTGCATTGTCTGCGAGCTCAGAATTCTTCCGTTCTAGTAGCATCTTTAATTTTGTAAGTAAACTTCTCAGCCCTTCCACGGATTCCTCTAGAAGAATTGCCTTGCTGAGATCTGAGATTTGCGATCCAAAATCGAGCAATAGCCCCCTTCCGGATGGTTCAAAGAGCATACCATCCATAGTGACTGTCCTATATCCATGTTGTGCTAACAGGTACGCTGCACTAGGATTCTTTACAAGGTATGTGTTACCAAATAAAAAAATGGGCAGTGTCTTGTAATCCGAATATACAAAATCAGCGAGATTACCAATGACGTTAACATCATAATTTAGAGCTTCGGATATTTCAACATTTTTAAGAATATCCAGAGGTATCATTTTAAGGCGAGGTAGTTTTCGCAACTTTACATATCTAGCTATTGAAATCATGGATTTAGTATCATAGACTATTAGAGCCTTTAGCCATTCCGAAGCCGCTGCAAGAATTGCCCTTTCATACTTTTTATCGTATTTTATTGCAGTGTGCGCCACTTCTTTGATTCCATGTCTTACCCCATTCTTCATCAGTTCTGCGACAGTCACGTCTTCACTTTTTACATTTCTTACTATATCCTGACTTATCTCATACGTTCTTGCTAGATTCTCGCCCTTATTTAGTAAGCTAATTGAACTTGACAGCTCCTGCCCCAGTTTTATTTTTGAGTCTTTTAGCCTTTCGATAAGTCTTGTTTTGCTATCTAATTTGCTCATATGTTGCTCTAGGTTTTCGTTAAGGTCAGCTAGCGTGGAGTTGAGGTTGGCTATTTCAGCTTTGCAGGAACTGGCCTGTGACTCGCTCATGACCATTTTATCACTGTTAATTCTAATCTTTTCTTCGAACCTCGCTATTGATACAGCGATATTATTTTTAATCCCTGATAGCCGTTTATATCGATGATCTAATTCTGCTTTAGACTGAGCATACTCAGTATTCTTCGAAACAAGCAATTCGATTTCAGAATTGACCAGACTTAGATCAGACCTTAGAACCAGGACCTTACTAGACTTCTCGTTCAGCCTTTCTTTGCTCTGCTGTACTTTGCTATAAGATTCTTCTAATTGTTGAAGAATATTTTTACTTTCCTTATCTAACATGGGAATTCTTTGTTGGATTTCAACTATTCTATTCTCTGACTGTTTTTGAATTGCCCTTGTTCTCTCTGCTTCGTATACAATGCTAGCAATCCTGCTTCCCATTTGTGCTTTGGCTCTATTTTCAGCGTCAACTTTTTCAATAAATGCTGCCTTCTCGGATTCTAAACTTTCGATTTGTGCACGAATCTCCTCTAGCTGTTTAGATATCTTTGACAATGCCAAACTACTAGATTCCAGAATGCTGTTTTGAGATTCCAAGTCGTTTCGAATGGTACTTATTTTGTTTGAAATTGAAATTGCTTTGAATCTTTTCAATTCCGACTCCAAATGTTCATACCTTAGTTGATCATTTCTTTCTGCTTCCAATTCGTCTATCCTCTTTCGAATTTCACCCATTTTTGCAAGTGCTACTTCAAGCCGACGATCAGATTCTTCCAATTGTTTTAGGGCTTCTGTTTTTTTATCATCGAAATATGATAAGCCTACTATGTCCTCTATAATCTTTCTTCGTTCATCAGAATTTAGTTCAGAGATACGGGTAATCATCCCCTGCTGAACGACGTTAAGCTTGCCTGGTCCAGGCATTACAACTTCTAGTAACTCCGTAATAGTAGATTTCGACACTTTTTTATCATTAAGATAGTATTGGCTGTCGCCTGTCTGTCCTTCCATTTCCCTTGTCAGAGTTACAGAATCAGAATTTACAGGGATTCCTCTATTAACGTTGTCAAATGTCAGGGATACACGAATGAGCCTATGCGAGCTGTTTTGGCTGTCATGAAATAGTGATTGAAATTTGTCTACACGTAATGCTTTAGGACTATTCTCGCCTATAGCAAACATTATTGCATCCAAGACATTACTCTTTCCAGAGCCATTCGGTCCAGTGACTGCTACGAGTCCCTCTTCGAAATTTATTACTGTATTTTTAAACCCGAATGACTTGAAACCATAGATTTCAAGCTTTTTGATGTAAACCAATCAGATATATATTATCGTGTCATACTGGTCCTTTATATTATGTATAGGATAACTCATGTGCAGCATCTTTGTAAAATATGGTGACTTATCTGTCACGTTTGCCTTCTATGAATTCCAAGAAATTTGCTTTTGCTTGAGAATATGGCATGTGCAGTGGAGGATGCTTAAAGCAGTATGCGGAAATACTCTCTAGAGGTCCAGAAATACCCCTTTCAATGGCCAGCTTTGATCCTCTTATAGCATCGATCATGATACCAGCACTGTTATAGGCATCAACAACTCTGAGCTTAAGATCAAGCTCCAAGGGAATATTACCGAAGTACTTTCCTTTTATTGATATATAACAGATTTTATCATTTTCCAGGAATCCTACAAAGTCCGATGGACCTATGCGCATAGGAATTTGATACGGTGCCATTGTCGCTACGGCGGTAGTCTTGCTGATTCTTTTATCTTCCAGTCTTTCATCGTCAAGCATGTTGTAAAAATCCATATCTCCGCCGACATTCAGCTGATAGGTTTCGTCTACCTTTACTCCTCTGTCGACGAATAGTTTTATTAGTGTTTTATGCACTACTGTAGCCCCTAATTGACTCATGACGTCATCACCTGCACAACAAATTCCTTTACTCTCAAATGCCTGTTGCCACTTTAACTCGGATGCTATGAAAACAGGGATAGCGTTGATAAGACAAACTCCCGCATCCAAGCATTTTTCTGCGTAGTATTGTGTGGCTCTCCTGCTGCCGACTGGTAGATAGTTCAGTAGAATTTCTGCTTTGGTGTCTTTCAGAATCTTGGCTACGTCAACTCTCGGCTGATCAGAAACATTTACTTTCTCTCTATAGTGTGTGCCTATTCCATCAAAGACCTCTGCTTTTTCAACTTTTAAATCCATTTTATCTACATCACAGATCTTTACCGTATTATTTGGCTGTGCGAATATAGCATCCGATAAATCCAATCCCACCTTAGAATCTACAACATCAAAAGCGGCAACATATTCAATGTCGCCAGGTTCGAAGCCGCCCAAATCGTACGCGGTCAAACCTATCCCATCTGATTTGTCCCTACTGTAATAGTGCGTGCCCTGCACAAGCGCAGATGCACAATTTCCAACACCAGCAATAGCAACACGAATTTTCTTACGCATTTAACATCCACTAGTATTGAAGTCAGGTTAATATATCTATGTACAACTTACAAACCCATAAATAGTATACATTTTGGATGCTTGCAAAGTATTTTTAACTGAGAATCGTTTATAATTGTGGTATGGTCATGCTAAACTCTTACGAATCTTCTTAACAAACCCCAATCCTTCAGCATAGCTCTCTCTTCTCAGAGAAATTACGATTTGACTATGATAATTTGGATTAATTTGAGATTAAATAATGTATGCATAAATTGCTCAGTAAATGAGCACAACGCAGCATCGTCTATGCTTCTCTGAGTGTGAACAATAAGATTTGTGGTGTTCGTGTTTGAATAAACTCAGAGTCTTTCCAATCATTTGGAAAGTACACTTTTTTAACTCCCTTAGGAGTTATCTGAAATTGTGAGGATGATATTAATGCCATCAGCTCTTTGAACCTCGAACTGTTTGGGTCCAAGTCTGTAAGTATTTGCAAGGTACCGCCAGCCGACAGTTTCTGCGGCACAATTGTCAATATGGATTTAAGAGAAGATTCATCATCTAATTTCATGGCATAATCAATTCTAATTTCTGGTATAACCATTAAAAAATTATCAATAGACTTATCCACTATACTGGGTAGTAGTTTTTGGGCATCTCCCCAAAAAGCCGACGCATTAGGGGGATCAAGCTCGGCTAGCTTCGATTTAGCTTTCAGGACATCATTCTGATCTTTTCCAATGCCAATAAAATATTCTGCCCAGTTGTTAGTGGCTATTTCCTGCAGCATATCTCCCTTACGCATAGATATCTCCATGTTTATCCTAAGATATAGATTTCTTGTCTTGCTTATTATTCTGTTAATTTGGGTAGAAGGATTGCCTTCGTGAAAGAACTGATATACCATATTCCACCTTTGCCTGAAAATGTAAGGGAAATGGCGCATGCTAACGACTTCCTTAAAAAGATCTGTATCAGCGAAATCCGCAAAATATGCATCTGTTCTAGAGACAGCTTCGACTTTTGGTAGTTCCAGTTCGTCATATAAGTTTGTGACCCTATCCCAAGCCCTGATCGGATCTGAACCCATGTAAGTTACCGCAAGATCTGCAATCCATAAAATTTCTCCCAATAATCTAATTTTACTGTGTTTTTGTTTATCTTCGAACAAGTTTACCAGCCTTTCGAATTTATCTTTAGCGTATATCTGTCTATGATACGGAAAATCTGTTCTCCAGATCAAGGCTTCTACTACTATACTTTCTATGGGCTTGCGATCTTCTAGTAACTTTACATACTCAGGATGTGTTGTAGCAAATTCCACAGGCGGCAATAAGGCCGATCTATATTCTCTAAAGTAATTGTCAAATTCACTGGCATCCATAGTGAAATAAGCGTCCAGAATTCTTGTTTTGCATATCTCGCTGATGGTTCTGAATACTTTAGGACCTTTGTGTCGTTCTATCCCAATCTCACTTCTGTTTTCTGAATTCATGATTTGATTAGGATCGTAGTCGTGCAAAAGACCAGCAACCAGGATGAGTTCATAATCCTTGGATTCAAAACTAAATCCGCGAAGCTCCTTTGGAAGTATTTGTATACACATATAGCTTACCTCGAGGCTATGATGAAAGTTATGATATTCGCTTGAACCTTCCCCAAGCCCTTGTCTAGTATATGCGTTTTTAAGGAACCTTATGAGCGATTGGATTTTCCGGATTACATCTTCAGAAATTCCTTTCTGTATCGCTACTTGCACAATGGCTTCAATTAGATCATTATCCTTGACATTGGCTAGATTCGCGTTTATATCCGCGATAGTACGTTTTTTCGAACCAGGAAGACGCCTGACCACCTCTCTATAAATAATTCTAATGGGTAAACTTTTGTTAAGATAAATCCCTGCTGTGGTAATGCTCCACGCATATTGGATTCGTGGTTTTTCATGGTCAATTATTTCATCTGCTGCGGTGACCAATTTTTGATTAATCTCAGCAATAACCGGGCTCAATTTTGCATCATCTAAATTCAATCTTGCTTTTTGGTCTGCAAACCTCGCCCGCTCGGTATTCATTACAACCCACTGAGGGATCTTTATTCTAAAGACAGAATGTTTTCGCGATCTCCTACCAGACCTCATTCTTAAAGTTGTCTCCTTATATGTTAGCGCAACGTTCCTCTTGCCACGCATAAATGGGAGGTCTTCATCGCGAACAACCTGTAAAAGAATATCTTTGTTGGTAGATTGAAATCCTAGCAATATGCGCCAATATTTCCCTTTATCGAGCCACCCCGGAACTTGGGTCTCCCGGTCCCAGAAGTCAATAGGTCCAAGAGGGATGAACCCTTTTTCATACTCTTTGGTTTCAGGATTATAAGAGCGATATTCATAGTCACCTATGAGTGGATCAAGCTTTTTAGATAAACCTCTCGCATCCATTATAATATTCGCTGACCTGGTGAATTGAAGATATGCCATTACTCCCCAGATAGAGCCTAGTGCACTGAAGAGAGCAAATAGACTCGAAACTATATTGATTTTGCCATACAAGAAATATTTTGGTATTAGTGGAATTCCAAACCAGCCTGTCGATAAAATGCCTGTGAATGCTAGAGTCATGAATAACCATCTAGCAAGGTCGTTATAGTACAGACTAAACGACTTAGCTCGAGCATTTTTAAGCCTAACGGCTGAATTGAGATAATGAGTATTGTTGCCGCAGTGTTTTATACCAGATCAAAATCCCAATATTATTTCCGCTGTATAAAAATACCGATTTAGAATCTAATAAGAATTTTGAATCTGTCTTTGTCTAGTCAATATAAGCACAGATAGTTGGAGCTCCTAGCAGAACTTGATATTTTCGATTTGGCTAATGAATCTGAGGTTATTCTATGACTTATATAACCTGTATAGTTCTACTCAGTCTAGGCGAAGAGATATTTAGCCCATTCAAAAGTAGTCTTATAATCGATATTATGGGCCGGTGGTCTAGCTTGGTTAAGATACCGCCTTGACATGGCGGGGGTCGTTGGTTCAAATCCGACCCGGCCCACTTCATATATTGAGTAATTGTTTTCGTTTTTGCACTTGAGAAGGTTAAGACTATTATCGTCATGCTGCGCGCGTGTCATAAGGCTAATTTCTTTAGAATAATTTCTCCATTGGAGTTTACATTAGCAATTAATTGAAATAATGATAATGATTTATCATCAGAGATTGATTTTAAAACATTTGCAACAGATAGGGTATTAGTTATTTTATTTTGTAGACACTTCTTCCTCTAGCCTTCCTGAATAATGAATTGAAACATTTGTCATGTCCTTTGAATATTCTTTTATGTAGAATTGGCCATTTGCCAACGTACAATACATCAGCCTTTAGCGTCCTGTTTTCATTATCATAATACTCTTTCATATGCGTGATCTCCTCGCTCATGCGTAGGTCCTATGGATCCACAGTTACCAGAATATTCACCTGTAATCTCCAATACATCGTCGCTATCAGAAATCTCTTTAAGTATCTGTAATGTCAACTTTTGATTTGTGACAAAATGAGTGCCTTTATCATATACGCCAGGCATCATACCAGTTTTTTCAAATATGTATTCTCTAGATTTGTTCTGGTCTATTCCTTTTTTTGTAAATACTTCTAATGTATACATGGGTGCATTACTTGGCCCATATTCTACCTCGCGAGAAAGTAAATCACCAATAAGACCAGGTACCACTTTAGGTAGTACGTGTGCATATATTGTC
>Ga0126314_10000985_pt1 | contig 13435 bp, 10 predicted proteins | sample Plot105B_FD_92535 | JGI IMG/M metagenome (GOLD analysis project Ga0126314, IMG submission 92535) | Serpentine soil microbial communities from UC McLaughlin Reserve, CA, USA - Plot105B | ecosystem: Environmental > Terrestrial > Soil > Grasslands | place: USA: UC McLaughlin Reserve, Lake County...
CCCGAACGAGATCACCGTCGGCGCGAGCACGGAGCCGGCAGCGATCGACGTGACGCTGCCGAGCGGGCCGACGGCGGAGCAGGACTGGCCGGCCGGCGTCTACACCGTCACGGTCTCGCTCGTCCGCCCCGGCGAGACGAAGCCGCGCGAGTCCAACGTGGCCGCGATGCTGCTCGCGCCCGAGCCGCAACTCCCGCCGACGACGGTGTCGCGCGACGGAACGACGCGGCGCGTCACCGTGACGCTCGACGTGAAGCCGCAGGTCCGGCCGGCGCAGGACGCGCGGTTGACGCTCGGCGGGTCGACGGGCGTTGCAAATGCGCACGCGAGCGCGACGTCGACGCTGACGTTCCAGCTCGGCGACGTGCCGTCCGGCAATCAGTGGGTGCGGCTGACCGTCGACGGCGTCGAGAGCCTGCTCGTCGACCGTGCCGCCGAGCCGCCGACCTTCGACAGCACGCAGTCCGTGGCGGTGCCTGCGTGACCGTCCTGCTCGAGCCGACAGTGCAGAGCGACCTTGCGGCGGAGATCGCGTGCGTGCGCGCGCTCCTCGAGGCGTACCGGGACGGCGTCGGGGCAGAGGTGGAGGAGGCCCCCCGCGACGACGACGTGGACCGCCTGGCCGTGATGTTCGCGTTGTCGCCGTTCGAGCGGCAGCTCCTCCTGCTCGCGGCGGCGGTGGAGCTCGACGGCGAGGTTGCGGCGCTCGTCGCGAGCCTGCAGGGCGGCGAGCAGCGGCCGACGTTCGGGCTCGCGCTCGCAGCTCTGCCGGACGCGCACTGGGATGCGCTCGCGCCGTCGCGGCCGCTCCGCCGGCACGCACTGGTCGAGCCCGCCGCCGGGCCGACGCTCGCGAGCCGGCCGCTTCGAATCGACGAGCGCGTGCTGCATGCGATCAGCGGGATCGACACGGAGGACCAGCGCCTGCGAGGCGTTGTTCGTCGCCTCAACGATGCGGCAGTGCTCGCACCTTCGCAACGTGCGCTCGCGGCCGAGCTTGCGCAGACGGCAATCGCCGCGGCGTCGCGCGTCGTCCTCCGCATCGACGGCGACGACGTGGACGCGCGGCTCGGTGTTGCGCAGGTGCTCGCCGCTCAGCTCGGGCGCCGCGTACTCGTCATTCGCGCGGCCGCGCTGCCGCCGCCGGGGCCCGATCTGGCCGAGCTCGCGCGGCTCGTCGACCGTGAGACGCTCCTGTCGTACGGTGTGCCCGTCATCGAGGCCGAAGGCGGTGGCGAACCCGCCGTTGCGGCGCTGCTCGACGAGCTCGACGCGCCGCTCGTCGCGCTCGTCGGCGAGTGGGCGGGACGCGCAACATCGCGGTTATCGCTCCAGCGGAACGTCCCGCTGCCCTCGCCGGCCGAGGCGCGTGAGCTGTGGCGCGCGGCCGTGGACGACGACGACGCCGTCGAGGAGCTCTCGCAGCACTTCCGCCTGAGCGCCTCTGCGATCGACGCCGTTGGCCGCGAGCTCGGCGGAACCGGCGACCGCGATCTGCGACGACTCTGCCGCGAGCGCGCGCGTGTCCCGCTCGACGGCCTCGCCGAACGCGTCGACACGCTCGCGACGTGGGACGACCTCGTGCTGCCGGAGGGGCACAAGCGGCTCCTGCACGAAATCGTGCTCCACGTCCGGCATCGCACACAGGTCTATGAGCGCTGGGGCTTTGCCGAGCGCACGAGCCGCGGCCTCGGCGTCACCGCCCTCTTCGCGGGCGAGAGCGGCACCGGCAAGACGCTCGCCGCAGAGGTCCTCGCGCGGGAGCTCGACCTCGACCTGTACCGCATCGACCTCGCCGCGACCGTCAGCAAGTACATCGGTGAGACGGAGAAGAACCTCCGCCGCGTCTTCGACGCAGCCGAGGCGAGCGGCGCGGTGCTGCTGTTCGACGAGGCGGACGCGCTCTTCGGCAAGCGCGGCGAGGTCAAGGACGGTCACGACCGCTACGCGAACCTCGAGGTGGCGTACCTCCTGCAGCGCATGGAGTCGTACCGCGGCCTCGCGATCCTGACGACGAACCTGCGCGCGAACGTCGACCGCGCGTTCCTGCGGCGGCTGCGCTTCGTCGTGCAGTTCCCGTTCCCGGACGCTGCGCATCGCGCCGAGATCTGGCGGCGGACGCTTCCCGCGCAGGCGCCGCTCGACGGCATCGAGGTCGACGCGCTCGCAAAGCTGAACGTCTCGGGCGGGTCGATCCGCTCGATCGCGCTGGCGGCCGCGTTCGCTGCGGCCGAGGACGAGAGTGCGCTGACGCCGGCGCACGTGTTGCACGCTGCGCGCGTCGAGTACGCAAAGGCCGAGCGGGCGCTCGTCGACAGCGAAACGGAGTCGCTGAGGTGAAGCGCGTCGAGGTCGTGATCGACGAGCTCGTCCTGCGCGGCGTCGATCCGGCGCACGCGCGCGCGACGGCCGCGGCGCTCGAAACGCGACTCGCCGCTCTCGCCGCAGAGCACGACGCCGGCGTGCACCGGAGGGCGGAGGCGTACCGGCGCGCGGCGCCCGTGACAGCCGCGCCGGAGGGGCTCGGCGAAGCCGTCGCAGACGCCGTGTGGAAGGCGATCGCGTGAGCGGCGAACGCACGCACGCGGCACCGCAGAAGTCGGAGGCGCGCCCTGTCACGAAGCCGAGCGACCGCCACGAGCGCGAGGCAGAGCGCGCGGGTGACGTCGTCGGGCGTGGCGGCACCGTCGCCGGCTGGTCGTTCACGAAAGTCTCGGCGACGCCGGTGCAGCGGCAGGAGGTCGTGAAAGAGAAGAGCGACGAGGAGAAGAACAAGGAGGCGCTCACGAAGGCCGGCGAGGCGGCGCTCGAGACGCCGCAGGGCAAGGCGGTCAAGGAGAAGGTGCTCGCCGACCCGCTCGTGAAGACGGTGAAGAACGCCGTCACGTCGACTCCCGGCCTGATCGCGACAGGCGCTGTCGCCGCGGGCGGCGTCGCCGCTCTCGGTGCCGCCAAGAAGCCGCTGCCGTTCCAGCCGCCCGCGATCCCGCTCGACAAGATCACGCCCGGCCTTTCCGCGCAGGTGAAGTACGAGGGCCCGGTCAACTCGCCGACGTTCGTCGGACTGTCGCTCACGTACAAGGAGCAGGGGCCGAAGGGCAAGCCGTCGGCGAAGAGCTCCGACATCGCGCGGGAGACCGCGGCGCTCAAGGCGCAGCAGCAGATGTTCGCGCCGAAGCCGCAGCAGGACATACCGGACGAGGCGGTCCAGGCGTTCATCCGCTCGCAGAAGTTCACGATCCCGCTCACGCCCGGCGCGCCCGCGAAAAAGGACGACGCGCCGAAGGCGGACGAGGGGCAGAAGAAGGAGGAGGACAAGCCGGTGCAGCGCGCGCCTGCGTCCGCGACGGCGGCGCAGCCGGCGCGCGCGAACGTTGACGGAGCGCTCTCCGCCGCGGGGCGGCCGCTCGAGCCCGGCGCACGAAGGTCGATGGAGGCGCGCTTCGGCCGGGACTTCACGAACGTGCGCGTCCACGACGACGCGCGCGCCGCCGCGACGGCGGCGTCGATCGACGCCGCCGCGTTCACCGTCGGCGAGGACGTGGTCTTCGCCCCCGGACGCTACGACCCGTCGAGCGACGAGGGCCGCCGTTTGCTCGCGCACGAGTTGACGCACGTGGTCCAGCAGGGCGAGCAGGAGCAATTGCCGGGCGGCGCAGGACAGCCGCTCGACCGCAAGCTCCGCGCGTACTTCGAGCCGAGGCTCGGCGGCGACCTCTCGCGCGTGCGGACGCATACGGGCGCCGACGCGGCCGAGTCGGCGAAGCGGCTGCGTGCCCGCGCGTACACCGTCGGCTCCGACGTCGTCTTCGGCCGCAACCAGTACGAGCCGGAGACGCCGCGCGGGCGCTGGCTCGTCGCGCACGAGCTCGCGCACGTCGCGCAGGCCGGGCGCGCGAGCGGTGTCGCCGGCACGAAGGCCGTGGAGCGCGACGCGAGCGCCGCCGCGACGGCAGCGGTGACGGGCAAGCCGGTGCGCATCGGCGCGCGCCGCAGCGGCGTCGAGCTGCACAAGTTCGGCGAGCCGGACAACACGCCCGACCTGACGTTTGTCTCCACGAGCGGCAAGCCCGGCTTCCTCAACGAGGCGACCCAGTATCACGAGACGTGGGGGCTGTCCCCGAAGCGCTTCAACTCGATGCAGGGCCTGCTCGCGACGCTGGCCGCAGACACCGGCACGATCGGACGTCTCCGCATCGTCAGCCACGCGGACTTCGACAACATCTTCACGCCGCTCTTCGACGGCGGCTCGCCCGGCATCACCGCCGAGGACCTGAACGCCTGGGGGGAGAGCGACCCGGCCGGCCTGCGCCGCGCGCTCGACGGGCCGCTCGTCAAGCGCACGCACCCGATCTGGTCGAGCACGATCACGAGCGCGCAGGGTGTGAACCCGGCGATCTTCCAGACGTTCGGAATCGACCCGGCGAACCCGCCGACGACCGGCCCGCTCGCGATGCTGCTCGACGCGGCGATCGACCTCGCGACGATCCGCGGCGCGCAGGGGCCGATGCCGCAGTCCCAGCGGACGACGTTCGACACGGCGCTGACGCAGGAGCTCGACGGGCTGCGCGCGCAGATCGTGCAGCAGCTACCGACCGGAAGCACGACGACCGCCGCGGACGTGCAGGCGCTGCAGGACTCGATCACGAACCTGATCGTCATCGCGACGCTGCCGAAGCAGGACGCGAAGTTCGTTGCGGGTGTCGCCGCGGCGAGCAGCGCCGTCTCCAGCGGCTTCCGCGCGAACCTCAACAAGGTTCGCGCGCGGATCAACGGCTCGACGTGGATCGACATTCGCGGCTGTCGCGTTGGCCAAAAGCCCGAGTACCTCAAGGCGGTCGCGACGTTCTTCGGCACGGCGCAGACGAAGCCGAACGTCAGCGGCCCGGAGTGGTGGCAGAGCTTCCCGCAGCTCGGCTGGCACACCGTCACCGACGCGCAGATGACCCGTCGCGCCGCGGAGAGGAACATCCGCACCGCACTCGAGCACTGGGCTGACGTCACGGGCATCCGCGACCGGCTCCACTGGTGGCGCATGTTCCTCATGCGCGTCTTGGTCGAGGACACCGAGCGCTCGCTCGAGGAGCTGAAGGCGAGCGTGCGGCCGCCGTCGCTGCTCGGCGGGCTGCGACTGAACGTCGACCCGCTGCTCACCGACTTCACGACCGACCTGCCGCCGCTCCCGAAGCTGCAGGAGCCGGACATCGGCGCCGGCATCGGCTTCCGGCCGCCGGCGCCGAAGCTCGGCGGCGCCGGGAAGCTCCAGAACCCGTGGGTCCCCGTCGCACAGCGCGACCTGAAGAAATACGGCGGCGCCGACGCGCTCTTCCGTTACTACATGGACGCCGGCTTGCCGTTGCCGGTGCAAGAGGGCGCGAACGTCGAGCTGATGCGGCTCTGGTTCAAGGCCGGCCGCGAAAAGGAGGCGAGCGACGCGTGGACGGCGAGCGAGTGGGGGCCGGGCGCGCCGGGCCTCGCCGACGTGCAGAGCGGCAAGTGGACCCGCGACGCGATGCGCCAGGTCGAGGCCGTCGTCAACCTCGACGCGCGGCGGCGTGCGCTCGCCATGTACATCTCTCCCGACCCGCGCTACGCGGAGCACATCAAGAAGACGGCGTGACGCTCCAGCCACGTCTTCTGAAGGGCGGCCTCGTCCAGATCGACCCCGACACTTCGAAGGTGCTGCGCGTCATCGCGCTGCAGTTCAACCCGGATTCGCTCTCGCGCTCGGTGCAGCTGCAGTCGACGGGCGAGACGGGCGACCGCACGGAGGCGCTGCGGCTGAAGGGCGCCGGCGTCGAGACGATCAAGCTCGAGGCCGAGATCGACGCGACGGACTACACCGACGACCCCGACTCGAACCGCACGGCCATCGAGCTCGGCATCCACCCGCAGCTCGCCGCGCTCGAGGAGCTCGTCCAGCCGCGCGCGGACGACCTGCAGGCGAACGACGCGCTCGCGGCGAGCGGCGTGCTCGAGGTGCTGCCGCTCGAGGCGCCGCTGACGCTGTTCGTGTGGAGCAAGCAGCGCGTCGTGCCCGTGCGCGTGACGGATCTTTCCATCACGGAAGAGGCGTTCGACGTCGCGCTGAACCCGATCCGCGCGAAGGTCTCGCTCGGCCTGCGCGTCCTCTCGGTCGACGATCTCGGCTTCGGCCACCGCGGCGGCACGCTCTTCATGGCGTACCTGCGCAACAAGGAGGCGCTCGCCGGCCGCGCCGCGTCGGTGCCACTGTCGCAACTCGGCGTGGAGTCGCTCTGATGCCCGATCCGCTGCAAGAGCTCCTTGCCGCAGGCGCCGTCCCGACGACGACGTTCCCGCCGACGAGCCGCTACGCGAATGTCGGCGTCGACGCGTGGGATCCCGGAGGAGGGCAGCAGCCGACGCCGTTCCTGCGCCGCCGGTTCTGTCCGCGCCCGGAGCTGTTCGCACCGCTGTACGAGGCGCGGGTCGTCGAGGGCGACAGGCGCGACGTGCTCGCGTACCGCAACCTCGGCGACGCGGAGCTGTGGTGGCGGCTCGCCGACGCGAACGGCGTCGTCGATCCACGCGACCTCACGTCGCCGGTCGGCAGGCGCCTGCGCATCACGCTCCCGGAAGGTGTGCCAGGCGCGAATGGCTGAGCCTGTCCGCCTCCAGCTGCTCATCGGCCCCGGCGTGCCGGTGCCTGCACCGCGCGAGGTGATCGACGCGGTGACGCACGTGACGGTCGAGTCGAACTCGGGCGAGACGCAGAGCGGCTTCGAGCTCGCGCTGAAGATCTCGAACCGGTCGCCGCTGCAGACGCTCTTCCTGCTGACCGGTGGCTCGAGCATCCCGATCTTCCGTGTCGTCATCGCGGTCACGTTCCGCGGCACGACGACGGTGCTGATGGACGGCGTGATGACGAACCACGAGCTCCAGCCGGAGAGCGGCACGACGTCGACGCTCGTCGTCAAGGGCAAGGACCTGACGGCGCTGATGGACGTGATCCCGCTCGACGGGCTGCCGTACCCGGCGATGCCGCCGGCGCTGCGCGTGCTCGTCGCGGTCGCGAAGTACGCGGCGTTCGGGGTCGTGCCGCTCGTCATCCCGAGCGTGCTCGAGGACATCCCGATCCCGATCGACCGCATCCCGCGCCACCAGGGCACGGACTACGCGTACATCAAGGCGCTCGCGCACGAGGTGGGCTACGTCTTCTATATCGATCCCGGGCCCGCGCCCGGGATGAGCAAGGCGTACTGGGGCCCGGAGATCCGGATCGGCGCGCCGCAGCCCGCGCTCAACATCGGCCTCGACGGGCCGCACAACAACGTGAAGAGCCTCACGTTCCGCTTTGACAAGGAGCGCAAGGAGCTCCCGGTCGTGTACATCCAGGAGCCGGCGAGCAAGGCGCCGATCCCGATCCCGATCCCGGACATCACGCCGCTCTCGCCGCCACTGGGCGCGGTTCCGCCGCTGCCCCCCAAGATCACGTTCCTCAACGACACGGCGAAGCTGAACCCGCTCGCCGCGGCGATGCGCGGCCTGGCGTACTCCGGCCAGCACGGCGACTCGGTGTTCGGGAACGGCTCGCTCGACGTCCAGCGCTACGGCCACGTGCTGCAGGCGCGGCAGCTCGTCGGCGTGCGCGGCGCGGGCGAGGCGTTCGACGGGCTGCACTACGTCTCCTCGGTGACGACGACGATGCGGCGCGGCGAGTTCTCGCAGACGTTCGCACTTGCGCGCAACGGCCTGCTGTCGACGATGCCGTCGGTGCCGGCATGACGATGGCGCTCACGGAGCGCCCGGTCGGCGCGAAGAAGTACTACGGCAAGTACCGCGGCACCGTGATCAACAACGTCGACCCGATGCAGATCGGGCGCATCCAGGCGATCGTCCCGGACGTCTCCGGTGTCATCCCCACGTCGTGGGCGATGCCGTGCCTGCCGGGCGCGGGCATCAACACCGGCGTCTTCACCGTGCCGCAGATCGGTTCGGGCGTGTGGATCGAGTTCGAGCAGGGCGATCCCGACCGGCCGATCTGGGTCGGCGGCTACTGGGGCACGGCCGCCGAGGTGCCGCTGCTGGCGCATGCGGTTCCGCCCGCCGTGAACGGCTTCACGATTCAGACGACGCTGAAGAACGGCATCGTCGTGTCGGACGTCCCCGGGCCGACGGGCGGCATCCTGATCCAGACGACGACGGGCGCGATGATCTCGATCAGCGACGTCGGGATCGTCATCTCGAACGGCAAGGGCGCGGTCATCTCGATGCTCGGGCCGACGACCGACATCAACACCGGAGCACTGACGGTCGTCTGATGCCCGCCCCCGCGTTGCATCTCGGCGCCGTGGTGATGTGCACGCATGCGGGACAGGCGACGCCTGCGGCGCCGTTCCCGCGCGTGCTCCTGTCGGGGCAGCCGATCGTGACGCTCTCGTCGCCGTACGTCATCGCCGGATGCGCGCTCACCGGCTCGCCGAACCCGCCGTGCGTCACGGGGCAGTGGATCACGGGCGCCGTCCGCGTGCTCGCCGGCGGCGTTCCCGTCGCGACGATGGCCGGTACGTCGACGTGCGTCGCGCCGGGGACGCCGATGCTGCCCATCACCGCCCAGGCTCGGGTGCTCGCGACGTGACCGACTTCGACTTCCCCTACCACGTCGACGGTCGGGGGCGGACCGCGACGACCGGTTCCGACGATCACCTGCGCGATCTGATCGAGCAGGTGCTGTTCACGGCGCCGGGCGAACGCGTGATGCGGCCGGACTTCGGCAGCGGACTGCTCGGCCTCGTCTTCGAGCCCGGCGGCCCGGAGCTCGTCGCGACCACACAGCACCTCGTCCAGGGGGCGCTGCAGCAGGAGCTCGGCCACCTGATCGCCGTCGACTCCGTCGAGGTCTCGCAGGACGAGGGCGCATTGACGGTGAGCGTGTCGTACGTCGCGCTGCAGACGCAGGAGCGCACCAGCGCGACGTTCTCGAGGAGCGCGGCGTGAGGTACACGTGCTGCGACGAGCGCCGGCTGCGCGCGGTCAAGGAGGCGGGCGTCCTCAACGGCATCGAGTACGTCGAGGTCTACGATCACGGTCCGCCGCCGCCGAACGACCCGCTGCGGCAGCGCGGCCTCTACGTCCGGCTGCTGAAGCCGCCGGCGGGACTGACGCCGGAGGTGAACGTCCGCATCGAGGGGGGCGAGCGCATCCGCACCGTCGCTGCGTCGACGCCGACCGCCGCCGAGCAGGCGAAGCTGACGGCGGACGTCGACGATCCCGCGACCGTTCTGTTCGTCAAGACCGACTCGACCGGCGACTTCTCGCTCTACACGCTGCGGCTCGTCGCCGGCGGCGGCAGCAACGAGGCCCCGGCAGGATTCGATCCGCAGCTCGCGTCGGTCGAGTTCTCGTTCAAGGTCGAGTGCCCGACCGACTTCGACTGCAAGCCGGTCTGCGTGTGCCCGCCCGAGCCCGCCGAGGCGCCGGCGATCGACTACCTCGCGAAGGACTACGACTCGTTGCGATCGCTGATGCTCGACCGGCTCAGCCTGCTCGCGCCCGACTGGACGGAGCGCACTCCGGCGGACATGGGCGTCGCGCTCGTCGAGCTGCTCGCATACGTCGGCGACGAGCTGTCGTACCGGCAGGACGCAGTCGCCACCGAGGCGTATCTCGCCACGGCGCGAAGGCGCACGTCGCTGCGGCGCCATGCGCGGCTGGTCGACTACATCGTCCACGAGGGCGCCAATGCGCGCGCCTGGATGCGCGTGGCTGTCGCCGGCGCGGGAGTCACCGTTGCGAGGGGCACGGCGCTGCTGACGCGCGTGCCCGACCTGCCGCCCGTGTTCGAGCCGGGCGGTCCGGAGCATCGCGCGGCGCTTGCAGCACGCGCGGAGACGTTCGAGACGATGACCGACGCGGTGCTCTACGACGCGCACGAGCGCTTCGACTTCTGGACGTGGGGCGACGAGGGCTGCTGCCTCCCGCGCGGCGCGACGTCGGCCACGCTCCTCGGCGACCACCCGCAGCTCAAGGCCGGCGACGTCCTCGTGCTCGCCGAGGTCGCCGGCCCGCGTACCGGCAACGCGGCGGACGCCGATCCCGCCAAGCGTGCGGCGGTGCGTCTCACGAATGTCGTGCCGGCGAGCGACCCGTCGGGCGGCCGCTTCGCGAACCCGCCGACGAGCGCGGCCGTCGACGTGACGGAGATCGAATGGGACGAGGCGGACGCCCTGAAGTTCCCGCTCTGCATCTCGGTCGAGGAGCAGCCGGGGCTCGTCGTCGGCGAAGCGTGGGGGAACATCGTCCTCGCGGATCACGGCCGCACGATCGCCGGAGAGGCGCTCGGCGCCGTGCCGGACCACGTGCTCGAGACCGTCGCCCCCGAGGGTTGCGACCCGTGCGAGCACGCGGATCCGGAGCCGATTCCGATCCGCTTCAGACCGACACTCGCAAATGCGCCGGTCACGCAGGCGCGGCCGTCGCCGGCTCCTGTTGCCGAAAGTCCCATGACCCCGACGTTGGCCGCCGATCTGGCTTCGCTGACGTTCAGTCCACTCCTGCACGACTTCCTCGAGCAGCACGGATTCGCGTTCCGCGCAGGCCCTGCAGTCGTTCGCGGCGGCGACGGCGCCTGGTCGGTGAGTGACGGCGCGACCGTCGCGCTGCTGCGGCTCGAGGCGGGCGCGCTCGAGGTGCTGTCGCGTCCGGCGTCGGCGACGGCGACGATCGCCGCGGATCCGCGTGCTGGGCGACCTGCGGTCGAGCTCGCGGGGACGCTGCTCGCCCAGACCGACCCGTGGCTGCCCGAGCTCGACCTTCTCGCGAGCGACGCGGACGACGCGCGATTCGTCGTCGAGGTCGAGCACGACGGCTCGGCGACGTTGCGCTTCGGCGACGACGTCCATGGCCGCCGGCCCGAGACGGACACCGAGTTCAGCGCCACGTACCGCGTCGGCAACGGCACGGCCGGCAACGTCGGCGCAGGCTCGATCGCCCACGTCGCCACGGTGAACGGCGCGATCCTCGGAGCGACGAACGCGCTTGCGGCCGCCGGCGGCACCGACCCCGAACCGGCGGAGGCCGTGCGGCGCGATGCGCCCGAGGGGTACCTCGTGCAGGAGCGCGCCGTCACGGAGGACGACTACGGGCGGATGAGCGAGCGCGACCCGCACGTCCAGCGTGCGGCTGCGACCTTTCGCTGGACGGGCTCGTGGTACACCGTGTTCGTCACCGCCGATCGCCTCGGCGGCGCCGCGGTCGACGATCCGTTCGAGATCGAGTTGCGGAACCACCTCGAGCCGTACCGGATGGCAGGCTACGACCTCGAGGTCGACGAGCCTCACTTCGTGCCGCTCGACGTCGGGCTGCACGTTTGCGTGAAGCCCGAGTACTTCAGGTCGGACGTGAAAGCCGCGGTGTTCGACGTCCTCTCGAGCGGCGCGCGCCGCAACGGCACGCCGGGCTTCTTCCATCCGGACCGGTTCACCTTCGGCTCCCCGGTGTACCTGTCGGCGATCGTCGCCGCCGCGCAGACCGTCGAGGGCGTCGAGTCGGTGACGCCGGTGACGTTCCAGCGCCAGCGCGACAAGGCAACGAACGCGCTCGACACGGGCGTGCTCGAGATGGGCCGGCTCGAGATCCCGCGCCTCGACGACGACCCGTCGTTCCCCGAGCACGGCGTGCTCGTGCTGACCGCGGGAGGCGGCAAGTGAGCGCCGTGACGTCGACGTGCTCGTGCGGGTGCTGTGCAGGCGTGACGGAGCGCACGCCGATCGAGGTGCAGAACCGGCCGGGCCTTTCGGCCATCTCCTACCGCGTCGCGAGATACACGGACTTCCGAGCGTCGATGATCGCGGCCTTGACGGACGCGGGCCGGCCGCGGCTTGCCGCGCTCGGCACGCGCGACTCGGACGACTTCACGATCGCGCTTCTCGACGCATGGGCGGTCGCGTCCGACGTGCTGACCTTCTACAACGAGCGGCTTGCACAGGAGTCCTACCTGCGCACGGCACGCGAGCGCATCTCGCTGCAGGAGCTCGGGCGCCTGATCGGCTACCGCCTGCGGCCGGGTGTCGCGGCGCAGACGTCGCTCGCGTTCGCGCTCGAGCCGCCGCCGGACGTTCCGCCGAACGCCACGCGCGATCCCGGCTCGGCGCCGCCGGTGACGCCGGCATCGGTGACGCTCGAGGCGGGCCTGCGGGTCCAGAGCATCCCGGGGCCGGGCGAGCAGCCGCAGACGTTCGAGACCGTCGAGGAGATCGAGGCTCGGCCGGAGTGGAACGCGATGCCCGCTTCGACGACCGTGACGTTCGTCCCGGGTATGGGCGCCACGCACGCGTACCTCGCGGGTGCGGCGCTGAACCTCAAGGCGGGGGACGCGCTGCTCTTCGCGGGCGAGGACGTGGACGTGCAGCCCGATCACTGGGACCTGCGGATCCTCACCGCCGTCGTCGTCGACTCCGTGAACGAGCGCACCCGCGTCGAGTGGGACAAGGGGCTCGGCTCGGCGAAGTGGCACGTCACGCCGGCGAACCCGCCGCAGCCGTTCGCGCTGCGCAAGCGGATCAACGTGTTCGGCCACAACGCGCCGTTCAAGGGGCTGATCGACAACCCGCGGACGACGAACGAGTGGACGTTCGCGCTCTCCGCGCAGACGGGGCAGTACGTCGACCTCGACGGCTCGCATCCCCACGTCACCGTCGGCTCGTGGGTCGTCCTCTCGAAGCCGACGTACCGCGAGCTGTTCAGGGTCGCGACCGTCACCGAGCTCTCGCGCGCCGACTACGCAGTGTCCGGCAACGTCACGCGGCTCGAGCTCTCGCTCGGCGAGAACTACGACGAGCAGTTCAAAAGCGCCGTGCGCGAGACGACGGTTTTCGCGGTGCAAGAGGCGCTCGACTTCGCGGAGGCTCCTGACGAGACGGACGTCGAGGGCGACGAGATCCGCGTCGACGTCGACGTGTCGGAGATGCGGCCGGGTCGGCGGCTGGTCGTGCGCGGTTCGACGACGAGCGGCGACGAGGCTGTCGAGGACGCCGTCGTCAAGGGCGTTGCGAACGGCACGATCTCACTCGACGGCGACCTCGCGCACGTCTTCGAGCGCGACACTGTCGTCGTCCACGGGAACGTCGCCTCGGCGACGCACGGCGAGACGGTGCAGCAACTCCTCGGCGCCGGGCGCGCGGCGGCTCCGTTCCAGCGGTTCACCCTCGCGCACGATCCGCTCACGTACGTCCAGTCGTCCGACGCGTCCGGCGCGCGGGCGGCGCTCGAGGTGCGAGTGAACGACGTCCGCTGGGATGAGCAGCCGACGCTGTTCGACACGCAGCCGTCGGACCGTGCCTACGTCGTCCGCACCGACGAGGCGGGGAAGACGTACGTGCAGTTCGGCGACGGCGAGCGCGGTGCGCGGCTTCCGTCAGGCGCGAACAACGTGCGTGCGAAGTACCGCAAGGGCAGCGGCGCCGGCGGCAACGTC
>Ga0126314_10000986_pt1 | contig 13431 bp, 14 predicted proteins | sample Plot105B_FD_92535 | JGI IMG/M metagenome (GOLD analysis project Ga0126314, IMG submission 92535) | Serpentine soil microbial communities from UC McLaughlin Reserve, CA, USA - Plot105B | ecosystem: Environmental > Terrestrial > Soil > Grasslands | place: USA: UC McLaughlin Reserve, Lake County...
AGCTTTGCTGTGGATGCGGTCCTTGAGGGCCGGGCGTTGGGGGACACCTTCGAAGGCCAAGCGGCAATTCGTGCCTTCGTTGAGGTCTGGTTCGGCATGTATGAGGAATTGGCGTGGCTCGTTTCGCTAGACCCTCCTAGGAGGGCTCCAGGGGTCGCTCCCGCATCCATGGGGGAGCAGCACTCTGCTCGTGTACGGCGGGGCTCCCGGTGCTCGTCACGAGCGGGCGTCTCGTAGCACGTCAACGGAGGCGACCGCATCGAGGCGGAAGGACCAGTCTGGTTTCGCTGCTGTGGTATGTGCCCGGCTGGTGGCTGGCGAGCCGCCGGCCGCGGCCGGGGATTGATGCTCGTGCGCTGCATACGTAGGAGCTGCTGCTCCCGGCCTGGCGCCATCTAGAGGACTGGCGCCCACCCCCGATCGGGCTCCCCTGGTGGCATGCGCGCTGCGACCGCCGGGGGACCAGGTAGGCGGGCGGCCCCCGGCCGCGTCTGACGGCTCACCCGGCGAGGACCCCACTCGGTTCTCGTTCGCGGGAATCGGGCGCCGAGGCAGCCATGCGGCCTATTCCCGCAGCCCCAGGGCTTCCAGGGCTTCGGCGTGGTCGAAGTACACCCGAATGCGGATCGTTATTCCGTCCTTCAGCTCGGAGACTGTCGCGAACTTGTTAGTGATCGGGACCCCACTGGCCATGGCGCTCGCCGGCATGTCCCCCAACAGCACGAGGCGGTCGCCGAGGTCAATCAGCTCTACCGCCTTCAAACGGAGGTCGTCACCCCAGACGTCGGACCAACTCGACACGAATTCGCGGTAGCCCGCCCGACCGCGATAGCACGGCTCGACGAACCCCACCTCGACCCACTCGCGCGGCGGATGATGCTCGACGTCGGGAGCCGTACCGATCAGAACCGCGTCAAGGTCGCGGCGGTTGAATGCCTCCATCGAGAGCTGGGAGCCTCGCCGTACGGCGGCTTGCCGGAACCGCGAACGGGGCGACAACCGGAAAATCAGGCGGATGTACGCGGCGGTCAGACGAGGGAAGCGCAGAGCGAGCCGCTGGTCGAGCGTGCGGCTCGACCGATCACGCACCCGGAGTGGCTTACGAACGATCTCATCGCTCGACATCGCCTACCCCTGCGGCCCCACGGCTCCGAGGGCCTGCTGCGCACTGTCGTATATCTTCCACCGGCGGATTTTCCGGTCACGCACGCGAGCGACGTGGGCAAAGGAGCTCGAGCGAATCTCAGCTCCACTGGCTATGCCTTGGCCACGGATGCGTGCCACGACGACGACATCGTCCCCGGCGTCGATCAGCTCTTCCACTTCCAGACGGAAGCCCTCGAAGTTTTCGGTCCATGCCGTCCAGAAGGCGCGGACTCCGTCGCGGCCGAAGTAGCTGTCTTGATCAGGTGCCACGTCCGCAGCTCGCCATTCGATGTCCTCGTCGATGTACTCGAGCGATCCATCCCAGTCGCCCGAGTAGAACGCCTCGATGCTCCGCCGCACCAAGTCGACGTTCTCCTGCGACATCGGCCTACTCCCGCAGCCCCACGGCTTCGAGGGCCTGCTCAGGGTCGGCGAATATGCGAATGCGCCGGATCTTGCCCTCGACAAGCTCGTACACGTTTGCGGTGGGCGTCCCGGCGGGGAGCCCGCTGGCTCGTCCACTCGCGGTGACCTCCACGAACCCGAGAACCTGGTTGGCACCGACCGCGCGAATGCCCTTGAGTTCGAGATAGAAGTTGGGAGCTGCATCCTCGACATCTGCGAAGAACCGCCGGATACCGGCAGGCCCTTTGTAAACCCCCGCGACGGCGGCCAGCGGCGTGTGCAGCTCGTAGTCCTGCGTGCAACAAGCCAGATAGGCCTCGATGTCACGCGCGTTCAACGCCGCAATCGCCCGCTCCACTACCTCCATGTTCTCCTGCGACACCGCCTAATCCCCCTGGCCAGCCGCTTCGACGGCTTCGGTGTGGTGCTGGTAGAGCGTGGTCGTGATCACCTTTGCGTCGCGGAGCTCCCAGACCAAGCTCGCGTCAGGGACCCTTTTCCATTCCACGCCGCTGCCTCGGCCTTTGGCACTGACGTGATGCCGCACGACGATCTTGCCTCCGGGCCCGACCGTGTACTCGATCGGCGAAAGCTGGAATCTCTCGAACGCGTCCGCGTTGGCCGCTGCGAATCGAAACACTTGCTCGTGACCCCGGTAGAGGCCCTTGTCCGGTCCAATCGAGCGCGAGAAATCAAACACCCAGTCGGGGTCGGTGAGCTCCGCCAACGCCTCAAGATCGCCCTCGCTGAAAGCCGCGTAAGCCAACCGCACGATTTCCACGTTCTGCTGCGACATCGCCCGCCCAGTATCCCGCGCCGAGGTGTGGCCTGACCGCCGCACCGATCGACGCGAGGTCGGCGGCATCAGTCTCTCGCCGCTCTTGCTTTAGTCCAAGGAGCTGGTGCGGCCGATACCGCGCGGCTGCCTCAATGCGCCGGCGGAGAGTAAGACCAACACTGGCTGATGGCGCTCCATTTTCACCGCTAAGGAACGAGCGCCGGACAGAACGTCTCCCCACTGAGCTGAGGATGCGGGCCATGGGTGTAGAGCACGTCGCCGTCGGCGTTGGAGACGATCTGTCCGGCGTCGAGCTGCACGATGCCGCCCGGACCCTGGATGTGGACGGTCAGGCCCGCATCGCGAGTGCCGTCGGGATAGAAGAAGCTCGTCCAGGTGTCGCGCTCATGGATGGTCTTGCCGTTCGCGGTGATGGTGGCGTCGTAGTTGGTGTGAACGATGGCCTTGACGAAGTTCCCGTCCTGGTCGGTGAAGATACGGAAGAACCCGTACTCGTGCTCGATCGGGACGAAGACGTCAAAGCCCCATGGCTGGGCGGCGCAGACCTCCGTGTCGGTGAAGCTGTCGGAGAAGTCGAAGGTCCCGCGCTCCGGAGGCGCGGCTCCTGCCTGGGCACCGAGGCACAGCGCGGACACGCCCAACACGGCGCAAACCGTCACGAACCTGGGTAGTGAACCGGCTGTCCGTCTCATGTTCCGTCCCTTGGCTCATGAGTCGCCGCGGCTCGCCAACACCCAGCACGGGTCGAAGCGGCTCGACGTTCGTCGTCGTACAGCAACAGCACCAGCGACCCTATGCCGTCGCGGCAAGGAGCGTCAACCCTCTGCACACAGGCGGCGGTAGCTCTGGTCCTTGGAGGCGGCACCCGCTGCCGTCGCGGCCGAGTCCGTGCGACTGAGCTTTGCGAGTCTCGGTAGCACTGAACCACCGCGCGGTCCCTTTCGCCCGGATGCGCAAAGCGGCACCCGCGTTGCTGAGGACTTCCGAGTTCCATGCAAGGCCAGTGTCTCGAGGACCTGGCGTAAGAGCCTCCCTCGGACGAGCACCAAGAGTCCTGTCAGGCTCGGAGCTCGCTCTCGCATCCATGGGAAAGCGACACGCTGCTCGCGAGTAGGCGGCGCTCCGGTCTTCGTCCGTTGCGAGCGTCGCCTGGACGCGTGTCAGGCTCTCGCTTTCGTCGGGGTGTGTCCGCCGGTTGCGTTCGCTGTCGGACCTTGCGACGATCGCCGCCGTGGTCGGCGTTCGTTTGAGACTCGCACCAGGTTCGGGACCGTGCGCAGACCTGGGCGGGTGCGCGTTGAGCGGGCGCGTCGAACCCTGACCCCGGGAGGTTGTCTTGAGTGTCTCTGGCCCCGGCGTGGTGATGGCGGAGAAGGTCTACCGGAGCGAGCTGTCACCGGTGAGCTTCCTGCGCCGCAGCGCCTACGTGTATTCGGACAAGGTCGCGGTCGTGCATGGCGAGCGGCGCATCACCTACCGGGAGCTTGACAAGCGCTGCAACCAGTTCGCGTCCGCGTTGCGCGGAGCCGAGGTGGAGCCGGGCGATCGGGTGGCGTTCCTGGCGCCCAACATCCCGGCGTTGCTCGAGGCGCACTACGGGGTGCCGGCGTCGGGCGCGGTGCTGGTCGCGATCAACACGCGGCTGGGCCGCGACGAAGTCGCCTACATCCTCGAGCACTCCGGTGCGCGGTTGATGTTCTGCGACTACGAACTTGTCCACCTCGTGGAGGGAGTGGGGGTCGAAACGGTCCGCATCGACGACACGGGCGCCCCGGGCGACCCGTACGAGGACTTCCTTGCCACCGGCTCGACTGAGCGCTTCGATCACCCGCTCGCCGACGAGGAGCAGACGATCTCGGTCAACTACACCTCGGGCACCAGGGGCGGCCCAAGGGTGTCATGTACACGCACCGCGGCGCCTATCTGAACGCGCTGATGGAGGCGCTTGAGTCTCACGTGCGCGCGGAGTCGGTGCAGCTTTGGGTGGTGCCGATGTTTCACTGCAACGGCTAGTGCTTCACGTGGGCCGTGACCGCGATGGGCGCACGCCACGTGTGCCTGCGCAAGGTCGACCCCAAGCTGATCTGGGAGCTCCTGGAGCGCGAAGGTGTGACCCACTTGAATGGGGCTCCCACGGTCCACCTCGGCGTGGTCACGCACCCCAGCGCGCATCGTCTGGAGCACGAGGTCACCGTGACGATCGGCGGAGCCCCGCCGTCCCCGACTCTGCTCGCCAGGATGTCGGCGCTCAACTTCAGGCCTGTCCACGTCTATGGGCTGACCGAGACATACGCGCCCTACACCGTCTGCGAGCGCCAAGATGCTTGGGCCGAGCTGCCCGACGACGAGCTTGCCCGGCGGCTGGGCCGCCAGGGGGTCCACAACATCGTCTCCGATCCGATCCGCGTCGTCGACGAGCAGCTGCGCGACGTCCCGCGCGACGGCGAGACGATGGGCGAAGTCGTGATGCGTGGCAACAACGTCATGAAGGGCTACTTCGCGGCACCTGACGCGACCAGGGTCGCGTTCGAGGGCGGTTGGTTTCACTCCGGCGACGTTGGGGTCATGCACCCCGATGGCTACATCGAGCTCCGCGACCGCAGCAAGGACATCATCATCTCCGGCGGCGAGAACATCTCCACGATCGAGGTTGAGAACACGATCTGCCGACACCCCGCCGTGCTCGAGTGCGCGGTTATCGCCACGCCCGACGAGAAGTGGGGCGAGCGGCCGAAGGCCTTCGTCACGCTCCGCTCAGGGCAGGCGGCGAGCGAGCAGGAGATCATCGACTTCTGCCGCGACCACCTCGCCCATTTCAAGGCCCCCGCCGCAGTCGCGTTCGGGGAGCTGCCCAAAACCTCCACCGGCAAGGTCCAGAAATACCGGCTGCGCGAACGCGAGTGGGCCGGACGCACCAGGCGCGTCAACTGACCCCCGAGCACGGCTCGGCCGGCCTGAGAAGAAGGAGGCGTGCCGCACCACCTCAAACAGACAACCTCTTGAGCGAAGATCACAAGCCCTGGAGGGTCGAGCAGAGTGTCGCAACCCCATGCGAGCGACACTCCTGCCATCGCCTGGGCCCGACTGCCCCTATGCGCGAGTTGCGCAAGCGCGCGAAAGCGGGAGCCAGCACTTCGGGCCCGCCCACGCGGATGACCCAGCGGGCGTAAGGTGGGTCTGGGGAAGAGTGTGTATCACCGCAAACGAGAATTCATCGGCCTCCTCGCGGCGCTCGCGGCGCTCGCCTGCCCGGCTGGCGCCCTCGCCGACGGCAAGCTCCAGCAGCCGCTGACTGCATCGGATCTCCGGACGTTCGATGGCATCATCTATCGGTCGTACTCGGGGTTCTTCGTCGGCAAGACGTCGACCGGCAACTATCGGGTTCCGTACGAGGTCGCCGGACCGGCGCAGCCGGCGCTTGGGAATGGCACCGTGCTGGTCGAGCCACCGCATTTCGCCGTGGGGACCGTCGTCCGCGATCACTGGCTCGGTCCGGACCTCCTGTTCGGAGGCCGGTTCTCGTACGGAGCCGTCGGCTGGAGCACGGCGACCCTCGAGGGCGAGGTCACTAACCGCATCCTCGATCCGGGCGCCAGCGGCGTCTTCATCCACGGAGGCGGGCCGCTGCCGGGGGAGGACGGCCGGACGGACGATGAGATAATCGTCGACTTCGCTCGCGCGCTTGGAAACGATCGAGTCGCTCTGCGCCTGCTCGGATCGGTCGAGCGCCGCTATCTCACCGGCGCCTCCGATTCCTCCGAGACAGTCAAGCGGATCGTCGATTCCGGGCTCGCCGACGGCCTGTTCGAGCTCGCCCTCCCGATCACGACTGACCAACCGTTCGATCCGCAGGTCGCAATCGCGGCAGGCCGATATCGCGGCAAGGTGATCACGGTCGATTCCGAATTCGAGTGGTTCTACGCGAGGGCGGCCGAAGATCGGGGCGGCAGCCCCGGGCTGTACCGGTCCTACTTCGTTCCCGGCACGCCACACATACCCGACCCCCTGTGTTCCTTCTTCTCGAACGAGACGACGCCGGCCAGCTGGAAGCCGGAGCTCCGCGCTCGCTTCGTGCAGGGAAATGCCTGGGTGAGGACCAGGGCGCCGCCGCCACCGAGCACCCAGCTCGCGACGACGTCGAGCGGCGACATCGAGCGAGACTCGAACGGAAACGCCGTACTCGTCGACATCACTGGTCAACCCGTGCCGCGCCTGCCCTTCGTCGAGCTCGGCGAGGCCACATTCGTCACCGGCTTCCTCGGCACATATCAGCCGCAGCCGCCGCCGTCCATTCAAGAGCTCGGGTACTCAGCGCACTCTGAGTATCTCGCCGCATTCGACGGAGCCGTCGCGAACCAACTGAGCGCCGGGTCTTTGCTACCCGCGGACGCCCAGTCTCTTCGCGACCGCGCCCGGCTCGCGCCGCCGGCCGCCTTCACCGAGAACTACTTCGCGAGCTACGAAGACTTTCGCTCCAGCGAGCCCTGCCCGTGACCGGTTAAGCCTGCGCGGTGGACCTTCGTGCAGGCGCCGCGTGCCGACGGCTTCCGCTAAGGCCGCACGCAGCGCGAGACCTTCAAATCTCCGCTACCGCTTTATCCGTTGCGAACGGCCTGTCCACCGCGAGGTCGTCCCGCACCGCGGCTCTGGCGTGCAATTCCCCGAGCGCGCTGCGCGTTTGCTCAGACGCCTTTATGCGACACCCTCACGCGAAAGCGCTAGCAGGGCGTGGTGGGTCAGCCGCGCTCGCCGACGTGGACGACTTCGCACTCGTGCGGCTCGAACTCAATCAATCCGGCGAAGCCGCGTGCTTTTCCTGAAACTCGGGTGAGCGCTGCATCTCCGCGAGATGTTCGGCCGACTCCCATTGGAGGTAGTTGAAGACGCGCGTGCCATCGGCGCTGCGGTGGACGACCGCCGAGATGAACCCGGGAAACGTCGAGGCCACGTGGTCGACGATGTCGATGTTGAGCTGCACGACCTCGTCCTGGTTGGACGGCTCGCACCGGAAGGTGTTGATGAAGGTCACGTACGCGGCGCCGCTGACGATCTCGGGCATCGGCTCAGTCGCCGTCGCCGGGCCACGTCCAGCGGGGCACCTCGCGCAGCGGGTGCAGCTGGTCGTCAGTGTCGGCGTGAGAGTTCTGCATCGCCACCTTGGAGCCGAACTCGACGTGCTCGCGAACCGCCTCGCGAAACTCCGGGTTGGACGGCATCCCAGTCGTGTCGAGCGCCCTCATATAGAGCCCGACGAACCGCTCGCGCTGCTCCTCTGTGATCCTCAGCCCGCGATGCACGGAAATGAGGTGGGCGAAACCGAGCTCGCGTGAAAACCGGTCCGGACCGCCGAAGGACTCGGCTGTGAACGCGGTCAGGTGGTCGACGTGATCGGGCCGTCCCGCGCCGAACAGCGGCTGGAGCAGCGGGTCGGCGAGAACACTGTCGTAAAAGACCTGCTCGAGGCGGTGCAGCGCCTTCTCACCGCCGGCATGCTCGAACAACGTGGGCATCGATCGAATATAGACCGCGGACAACGCCGGTCTGGCGTGCGATCGGCGGTCAGTAGCGCTTCGCGCGATGAGGAGAAGGCCCTGATGACCCGACGCTGCCGCCAGCGGTAGAGCGCGATGCGAGACACTGGGAACGAGGTGCCACAAGACAACGTCGAGCTGGTCCGGCGACTCTACGCGGAGCTTGCGAGCGAGGGCTCCACTCACGAGTTCGAACAGCGTCTGACTGGTGAAGCTCTGAGCGTTTCTTGGACCCGGGGATCGAGTGGGTCCCGGTGAGTCACTCATTGCTTGCCGTCGAGAGCTACCGAGGCTTTGACGGCCTGCGGCGGTTCTGGGGCGAGTTCCTCTCGACTTGGGCGAGCTACGGGGTTGAGCTGCTGAGCGCCTGTGACGCAGGTGATCAGGTAGCCGTGGTCGTGCACATCGTCGGCCGGACGCACGAGCTCAAGCTCGATGAGACTCAATCATCGCTCTTGAGATCCGCGATGGGCGGGTCGTCCGGGTCCAAGCCCTTGCCGAGCCGGAGGGTGCGCGTGAGGCTGCCGGGTTGCCGCCGTAGGCGGAATGGCGGCAGTTCGCATACAGGCTTTTGGTTTTCGAGACTGGTCGTTCTTCATCGGTCGCTGCGGGATCCTCTGGCGGCGATCTCGACATCCGCTACCGGAGCTGTTCAAGGAGATGCACGTGGAAGGCCGAGCCCCACACCTTGGCAATCTGCCCGGCATCGCGGTAGAAAGCGAACTCGGGGACGGCGACAGAGCGACCGGTCGCCTGGACGCCGAGGAATGCGTCGCGGTGCGTTCCCGTGTCGGTGAAGTGCGTGGCGATCCACGGCGCGTCGACCACGAGGCGGCGCAACTCCCACCGATAGTCGGGGAACGCGCGTACAACGGCTCGCAACTCGGCGGCGTACGCATCCAGTCCGCGGTTGGTGCCGTCGATCGCCACGTCGCACGCAACAAACTCGGCAAGGTCCTCGAACCTGTGCTCGATGTAGCGGCGATAGAACGCCGCGAGCTCGTCATTGGTCATGCGGCCAAAGGATGCACTTCTGGCTTGACCCCGCGTACTCGGTCGGCGGCGCTCGGCTCACCACCATGCCACTGTCGTTCAGCGCCGCACGTGGACACCGCCCTCTCGACACCCGCTGTGGAGGAGACGGCGTCGGTCAAACCGTTGACCCTGGTGAAGGTTTTGAACAGGCACGGCCGCATCGGCCTCGAAAGCGGACGCGACAAGCGCGTCTTAGTCGCCGAATGTAAATGGCGGCGCGCTGTCGGCTGGCGCGAAGGCCTGGAATACGCGGCCGTGGACGGCGGCATTTTCGGTGAGCGTGATCTGGACGGCATGGAAGAGCGCGCCGCGGTCGCGACCGGCGTTGCGGTAGCTGAGGTACAGCGCCGCGCCTCCGCCGCCCGTCATCACGAAGCGGATGCCGTCGCGGACGTGGTGGTCGAAGCCGAGGCCGTGCGCGCAGCAGACCAGCTTGACGTCGTGACGGCGGAGGATGTCGAGGAACTCCGGCTCTCCCTGACGGAAGCCGCACTCGGGCTGCGGCGCGAAGTGTCCGTCGAGATGCGGAGGGGCGTGGAGTAGCACGACGCGGTGCGGCTCGCTGGTTGCGGCGAGCCTGTCGTCCAGGAAACGAAGCGCCTCCACGCTCGGGCCAGCTGTGTCGGGTGGTCTGGTGTCGCCGAGATCGCCCGCCTGCCCCGAGGCCCCGTCGATGGCGACGAAGCGCGTGTCCCCGTAGGCGAACTGGAAGTTCCGCGGCCCGTGGATCGCCGCCCACGCCTCGGTCGCGCGCGGGTCCTCGAGGTCGTGGTTCCCGATCAGGCAGACGTTCGGGATCGACAGCGCCGCGACGAGCTCGAGGTAGTGATCGTGCCGTTCCGGCCTGCCGGGCCCGGCGAAGTCGCCGAGGTTCGCAAGGAAAACAGGGGCGGGGCTCAGCTCCGTTGCCTGACGGAGCAGCTGGACGAAGATGGCGTCCGCGGTCGGGTCCGGCCACGCACCGGTGTCCCCGATCACAACGAACGAGAACGGATAACGGGCCGGCGCGGCGGCAATGCGCTCCACCATGCGCATGTTTCGTCGGGCGTGGTCGTGCATGCTCACCACCGTCGCAGGTACGCCGGCGCTCCCGCTTCGCGGGAATACCAGCCGTGAGGGTTCCGACACAGAGCTCCTGCCTCTCGTCCCGTGCGCGAGTGAGAACCGCGAACGTGCAGACGCCCGCTTTCCTGGGGATGCGGGCTGGCGGAAAACCGACGCTTGTGCGGCGGCTTGTCCCCCTGGGCGAAAAGGCACGCGTGCGAGACCTTTCCTGCATGAAGACATCAGCTGGCGAGCAGGCCGCAATGAAGGCTGTACGACGGGGCGGACGATCGAGGCGAGCGCGCGGCGCCCGCTGGCTGGCGGTGGGCGTGGCCGCGTTGTGTGCGGTCGGCGCGCTTCCGGCGGTCGCGGGCGCGACCGATTACTGCGTCGCCCCCAACGCGGCCTGCGGCGGAACCCCGGTGAACAGCTTCGAGCAGGCGCTCGACCAAGCCGACAACGCCGCCGACGCCGACCGCATCTTCCTCGGCGCCGCCACCTACACGGCGCCCACGGCGGGCGGCTACGACTATTCGCAGGCGTACCCGGTCGAGATCATCGGCCAGGGCACGGGGCAGACGCTCCTGACAGCGCCGCCGGGAGCTTCCAAGGTGTTCGCGTTCCACGCCGACGGGGGCTCCTGGGTCCACGACCTGACCATCCGGCTGCCGCAAAACGCCGCCAATGGGCACACCGGGCTCGAAACCAGTAACACGGCCCGGCGGATCGAGGTGGTCGAGGATCCCGTGCAGGCCAATCCACGCGTCGGAGTGACGCTCGTGGAGGGTGCCACGCTCGAGGACTCACGCGTGACGCTCGCGGGCGCGCCGTACCCCGTCGCGGTCGAGCTCGCCGACAGTGAGCCGACGGTGCGCCGCTCGACGCTCAGCGCCTGGACTGCCGTCAAGAGCGTTGGCGGCACGATCGAGCGTTCGCGCTTGATCGGCACGAGCGCCGGCGTCGCGGCCCAGCGGGGCGCAACGACACTCGACCGCAGCGTCGTCCGCGTGACCGAGGGGAATAGCGTAGGGGTCTACGCGAGCGCGGCGTCGGGCTCCCACACCACGCTGAACGCCGACGGCGTGACGATCGTCGGTCCGGGGCTGGCGAACACCGACGCGGCGGACGTCTTCAACGGATTTGCGCCGGCTGAGGCTGCCGACCTGAGTCTGACGAACTCGATCATCCGCGGCTTCGAGCACCCTCTGCGGGCAGACGTGGCGGGCTCCGGGCAGGCGAAGATCGCCATCTCCTATTCGGACTACGACCCCAGCGGCAACGCGACCTCCGGCGGCCCGAACGCGGTTATCGCCGAGGCGAACGCCTCGAACGTCGGCGACGCCGGGTTCGTCGACGCCGCGGGCGGCAACTACCACCTGCTGCCCGGCTCGCCACTGATCGACACCGGCGACCCGGCGACCGCGCAGGGGCTCGACCTCGACGGCAACCCGCTGGTCGCGGACGGGAATGCCGACGGCAGCGCGCGGCGCGACCTGGGCGCCTACGAGCTCCAGCCCGCCGCCGGCCAGCCGCCAACAGGCGGCGGACAACAAACCGGCGGCGCTCAGCTCCCCACTCCGCCGGCGGCCGACGCCGCGGCGGCCGACGTACGCGCGCCTGTCCTGGCTCGACTCGGGCTCGCGGCCGGGCGCCGGCGCGTCGCCCAGGCCAGCCGTCTGTCGCTGGCACGGGCGCGCCGGCTGCGGCTTGTGTTTGTTGCCAACGAGCCCGCCAGGGTCAAGATCGTGCCGCGCCGCGTCGTCGACGGCCGGCTCACGAAGGCGCGCGGGTCGATCGTCCGCAGCGTCGCCACGGGCAAGGGCTCGATCGCGCTCGGCAGAGGCCTGCGGCGCTTGGGCGCGCTGCGCCCGGGACAGTTGCGCCTGATCGTGACCGCCACCGACGCGGCCGGCAACCGCTCGGCGAGGCGAGTGCTAAAGCTGCGCCTGCGCGCGTAGCCCACCGATCGAGGCGGGCGGCCGCGACCAGCGGCCGCCCACGCCCACCCGCCGGGAGCGAGCGGCGCTACGGGCATCCCGATCCAGCACCAGAGGTGGAACCGGCGCCAACGCTGGTGGTCGGCGCCGTTGCGGGTCATGCTGTGTCTTGAGCTCACTGAGGAAACGCAGAGGCCGAATGACGACGGCTGGCGCCTCCGTGGCCGGATCGCTCGGAGCAGTTGACGAGCGCGGCGGCGTCTTGGCCGCCGAGCCGGGCGACGTGGCGCGCGCGGTGCATCCGGTGCCGAGCGCCAGCTTCGGCACGAGGCGCTGGCTGTGCTGATCGGATTATTGGGACGAGACGGCGGTCGATCTACGCAACGCTCGCCTGCAGCGAGACCGCGAGCCAGGCACTACCCATGGGCACGGCTTGCGCTTGCGCTTGTGATCCAAAAGCCCGCGCCGCTGCCGACCTTAGCGCTGTCTTGGGCGCGCAGCGCCTGCGATTTCCTCGGCGCCAAGCCTCGAAGCTCTCTTTCACCAGAGGCACCGGAACCGGTGATCTCCGGCCTACGCCTTGGACCCTCTATTCATCAGGGCCTGGACTGGCAGGGCGGTACGCCGCGGCTTGGCTCGAAGCGCGCCGACATAGAGAGCGTCTGGCCACTGCGCGAAGACGCGGTCGCAGGTATGCACGACGTTGACCGGGAAACGGTCAACACATGCTCGTCAGCGATCGACACTCCGAGCCTAGCTTCCGGCGTCCGGGCGCGCCTCGGGAACTGCTCGCCACTCCCTAGAACTCGAGCGCCTGGCCGCAGTCGTCGCACGCTGCCACGGGTCGGTAATGCTCGTGAGACCGGCGCCCGAAGCGGATGGTCAGATACGGGCGATACGCCAGGCCGGCTCGTCGGCAGCCTCGGCACGCCAGCATGACGCAGATGCCCTCGTCCTGGGCAGCCACCTCGCCCGACGGAGACCGAGGCTCGAAACCCTCGGCGCGCAAGCGCCGGTCAAGATCTGCAAACGTCTCCAACACAGGTACTCCTCTCGCGGTGTTCAATTCTCATAGTTCCATCGGAACGTGTGTGCCGCCGCTCGAGATTGCGAGCACCGACGAACACCCAAAGTGCGCGAAAAGGCGGCTCCTGAGCTCGGTCCCTCGTACTCCTCGTTAAATCTCGAGGTCAAAGCCTGCAAGGTGAACGGGGGCAGGGAGGTGTGCAGCATCCACGCCTCCCGGACTGGCGCGCAGTGTGGAGTGACGAGGCCCGCGTAGTCGAGGTTGATCCGGTCGGAGTTGAACACGCCCGCAGGTTGGGTTATCTGGCGGCCGGTGCGATGGTTGAGGAAGAAGGGATCATCTGTTCCGCCGGTCCGACGCAGGCGCCCCGCAGCCACGTACCGGCCGATCAGGAATGCGACGCAAAAGTAGTCCGGCCGCGACGGGGTTTCCATCGCCTCGACGGCGTCCCACCCGGCCGGCTCGCGCGCCGCGCCGGTCGCGAAATCGGTAAGCATGTACCGGTCC
>Ga0126314_10000988_pt1 | contig 13426 bp, 10 predicted proteins | sample Plot105B_FD_92535 | JGI IMG/M metagenome (GOLD analysis project Ga0126314, IMG submission 92535) | Serpentine soil microbial communities from UC McLaughlin Reserve, CA, USA - Plot105B | ecosystem: Environmental > Terrestrial > Soil > Grasslands | place: USA: UC McLaughlin Reserve, Lake County...
CACCAGCCTGCCTAGCACGGTGGCAGGGGTCTCTGTGGTCTGGGCCCTATCGAAGAACTGCTTTATGCCCCCGCGTTCCATCCAGCCGTCGAAGCCTATTGCCTGCAGAACTCGGGAAACCACTGCCTGGAGGATTCTGGCAACGATGTAGCCTACGATCAGGATAATGATCGCGCCGATTAGCTGCGGTATGTACTCCAGGAAGGTGCTCAGCGCGTTACGTAGTGGTTCGAACATCTAGTTGTCTCCCTTCTCGCTGTGTGTCGCTGTGACTAACGCCCCTACTATGGTCTGCGGCGACCGGTTCTTGCGCCCCATGCGCCCCCTACGGCTCCACCAACAAACGGCAGGAGCAAGGCCAGTATCCCAGCCCCCGTCAGTATCGCTCCAACGCTCTGCGGAGCTTCCTGCTGGACTCCCCCAGGTACCTCTGGCAGCGTCACCCCGGAGAAGTTGATGAGGTTTGAGCCTATGGCCGCTCCCAAAAGCACAAGCACTATAGTGATAAGCAGATACACAAGCGCTACCAACAAACCGTGCTTCAGACCAGAGCGACTGGCCATGCGTCCTGCGGCGTATCCGCCTATAAGGAAGGCAAGCAGCAAGGTTATGAGCAGTCCTATGAGGCTAGCGGCTCCGCCCTCGGTCGCCGACTGGGTAGCGCTGCCTGTGCCTAGGATGGCGCCTACTACGGCGCCTACTATGCCGCTGAGGATCAGGCCGGCCCCGAGGGCTGTGAGCAGCCCGAGGATCACGCTGGTCCAACTGGTGCCAAGCTCGGACTCCCGTCTGGCGCGATCGGTCTCGCGCTCCTCACGGACCTCCTCGACCCTGCGCGGCGCTGACTCTTGATCCCTCCTATCCGTCATCCTGGCTCACCTCCAGTGAGAACCACATTTCACCGCTAGAGGCAGGTCCGGTTTTGAACCGGACCTGCCTTTACTCATCGCCCATATCTATAGGACTGAATCTAGCAGCTACCTGTTACGCCGCTCCGTGGCGTCCTCCACATCGACCTCCTCGCGCCTCACGTCCTCCTCAACTACCTCGGTGTCCTCCACTACGTCCTTGCGGATACGGATCTCCTCCTTGGCCACTGGGCGCTTCTCGACAACCACCTCTTCCTCGGTTACGGGGATGCTTACCTCGACATCCCCGATCTCTGCGCTCGAGGTCTCGCTCTCTACCGGTACCCGCTCCACAGAGGCCTCCTCGCGGCGGGTTGGTACCTCCACCTGCTCGCGGTCTGTCCTCACGCGCTTTCTTAGGTTGAGGGCGCCGGCCTCGCGCTCGCGGGTGCCTGCCCTGAGCTCCTCCTCTGTACGCTGTACCCTGAGCTCGTCCTCGTCGTCGAGGTCGCCGCCGGGCTCGTCGATGCCCTCTGCGTCCGGGTCGTGCCCGCGGAACTCGCCGCTCTCTGTGTCTCCCATGGCCACACCAGGGTGCTCATCGGAGTAGTAATCTGCGTAAGCGCCGCGCTCCTGGGAGGCTTCCGGGGTCTGCATCCCGTAGTAGGAGTAGACCTCGCTCTCGAAGTCGGGTGTGATCTCCTGATCGTCGTCGAAGGTAGGGCCGTCCTTGACGTAGTCCTTGTCAGCCGCGACCTCGACGAGCTCCCGCGCGTCGTTCACCCTCACCAGATCCATCGGGATCAAAGTGGATCTCATCCCGAGGAAACCCATCTTGACGCCTATGTACTCTGGCTGATCGCTCTCATCGACAAACAGGTCGTCCACGGTGCCGATCTTCTCGTAGTTCTGGTCGTAGACCGTGTAGCCGGCGAACCGGTCCTCGATGGCGGTGAACCTGTCGTTGCGCTCCTCGCGCTCCATGCTTCGTTCCTCCTCATGTAGGGGTTCCACGTCACAAACCACTCGCGTTACTGTCGAGTGATCGACAATAACCTACCCCCCAGCACCGGTTCGTAAAGCGAATTTTGGTGTCGCAGGGCACAGTTAGACGATGCGTGTATGGGCGTTGGACCGAAATGTGCACCAGCGCACAGTGGGATTGGTGTAGTGCTCGAATCGGAGCGCACCCTTCCGCTTTTTCAGGGCTGCGCCGCTGCCCTTAATAGGCCTCTCGCGCCAGGATCGGTGTGGCCTCCTCAGGCGTCGTGATCGAAGCGGGGCTTCTGCATCTGTGCTTCGGCTCTGGCCTGCAGTTCCTCAATGGCGCGGGAGACCGGCCCGAGCTCGTAGGTCTGGCCGTGAAAGAGGACGGCATTCTTCTGAGTCTCGTACCCGCGGAAGCGATCCACGGGCGCGGTCTCGGCGAGCACGTCCAGCGGCTCGGTGTAGGAGTCGAAGAACCTGCGTTGCTCCGAGGTTGCGTACCAGGTTTCGAGGCGCTTGTCGAAGTGCTCGAAGTGCTCGACGAACTCCAGCGCCCTGAGGGGGGAGTCACCGCCGACGCCGAGGCTCTCCCTCAGTTCGTCTCCCCTCTCAGGGAAGAGCGGGTCGGGCGGCCACAGGATATGAGAGATCCTGCCCACGGCTACCATCAGGTTCTGGACGGAGTACCAGAAGAGGGTGCCGTCGCTGTTGGCGGAGGCCTCCTCCATGTCCTGCAGTGCGATCATCGCGAACTGGCACTGGCGCTCGACCTCTATCTGGAACTGCCTGAGCAGGGTCTTCTCCATCTCTCCCTCTAACCTCCTCGAACGTGCGCCTGCTACCGGAGGAGAGCGTCCTCGGCCGCTAACCTCAAGGTCTCTATGTTCTCGACGTGAATGTAACGGCGCTTCGTCTCGACGGCGGCGTTCTCCCTCAGCCAGGCGAAGGCGCGGGTCACGGCCTCGCGGTTGGCCCCGATCATGGTGCCAAGCTGCTGGTGGGTGTACCGGGTGGGTATCTTGTAGCTGGTAGGGGTCCTGATCCCCTGGCTCTCGACGAGCAGGAGGATCAGGCTAGCAAGACGGGCCGGGACCTCTTTGACGGCCATGTCCTCCATGCGAGTCTCGTAGGTGCTCAGGCGGTCGCTCAGGAGGTGCACGAGCTGCAGGCCAACCTGCGGCTTGTCCAGAACGAGCCGCTCGACGTCGGCGCGGCACATCGCGGAGACCTCCGACTCCTCCATGGCCTGGGCGAAGGAGCTCCTGAGGCGCTGGCCGGTCAGCACCATCTCCCCAAAGACCGTCCCGCTCTCGAGCACGGCCACGGTAAACTCGCGACCCTCGGGGGTTGCCCTGTAGATCCTGACCCGGCCCCTCTGGAGCACGAAGAGCGTCTCGCACAGATCCATCGGCGTGTAGAAGATCTCACCCCGCTCGACGCTGGTGTTGAGGTTATCCCACTTGATCTCCTCTATCTCTTCCCGCGAGAGCGGCTCGAAGATGTCCACCAGCGTAAGGAGCCGGATCTGCTCCTCACCCAGCGGCGTTGCTCCGTATCGGCTCTGATCTAACATATCCCGGAGACGTATTACCCAACTCGAGCCCACAAATACCAGATCGATCCTCGTGTTCTATGACTGGGGCACGATCTCTGGCAACCGGCTAAAGCCGTCAGCGCCGCCGCACGAATATACCTCTGAGGGTCGGCGAAGGGGATAGTGGCGCCTTGCAGAGAGACAGAACCATCATCGAACGCGCCGCTGACGCGTTCTTCATCTACGATGCCGGGGGCAAGATCTTCGACGTCAACCGGCGTGCGTGCGAGAGTCTGGGTTACACGCGGGAAGAATTGCTCTCCCTCTCCATGAAGGAGGTCGAGGCGGTTCTCCTTCCCGAGGGGACCGCGGGGTTGTGGCGGCGGCTGGCCTCGGGGGAATCCGTTACCACGGAAGGGGCCTAGCGGCGCAAGGACGGCACGGCTTTCCCGGTCGAGATCCGGGTCTGCCTCCTCGAGGAGGTCGATGGGCGACGGCTCGCGCTCTCCATTGCCCGCGACATCGCAGGGCGCAAGGCCCTGGAAGAGAGCCTCTCTTACCGCCCCTTCCACGACCCTCTGACGGGCTTGCCCAACCGCGCCCTGCTCATGGACCGCACCGAGCACGCCCTGGCGCGGGCGCAGAGGCTCGAGATCCCCCTGGCGATGATCTTCCTCGATCTTGACGGCTTCAAGGCCGTAAACGACTCTCTGGGCCACGACACAGGGGATCTAGTCCTGAAGGAAGTTGCCAGGCGCCTTGACTCCTGCGCCAGGTCCTCGGACACCGTAGCGCGCCTCGGCGGTGATGAGTTCGTCGTCCTGGTCGAGGACCCCGGCAACGAAAGGGGAGCGACGCTTGTGGCTGAACGGATAAGAGCAGAGCTCGATGTCCCCTTCGAGGTGGGGCGGCGCGAGCTACCGGTCACCGCGAGCATCGGCGTCGCCGTATGGCCTGGGCCAGGGAGCGGTCCGCGGGAGCTTCTGTGCGCCGCCGACCTGGCGATGTACAGGGCCAAGGAGAAGGGCAAGAACCGCTGCGAAATCTACGACCCCGGCGCGCCGGCTCGTCCTGGCGGTCGGGGCCGTGGGCGCGTGCGGGCGTAATACGATAGGCTTACCTGGGTCCTGGCATTTAGACTTGCGCTCGGGTGGGAGCGCAGATCTGTCTTTCGGGGGAGCATGAATGGTACAGGCGACTCGCTTCTAAAGAACTCCCGCTTTGTGCGGCTCTGGGTAGGCCAGGGGATCTCGTTCGTGGGCGACGCTCTCTCGATGGTAGCGCTGGTGATCCTCGTGGTACAGATCACGGGCAGCGCCTCGGCGGTGGGCGGAGCCCTTGTCGCGCGCCTGTTGCCTACCCTGGCGAGCCCTCTGGCCGGCGTCCTGGCCGACCGCCTCGACAGGAGGATCGTCCTGGTCACGAGCGATATCGCCAGGGCCGTGCTCGTCCTTGGGATGGTCTTCGCCCGAGACCTGATCCTCCTCTACGCTCTGGCTTTCTTGATGGGTCTGGCCCGCACCTTCTTCAACCCAACCATCAGGGCAGCCTTCCCCGGCGTGGTCGGAGAAGGGGACCTGACCAGAGCAAACGCGCTCATCAGCGGCACGCATAGCGTCTCGATAATGGCAGGTCCGGCGTTCGGGGGCTTGCTTGTAGCCTCCTCCGGGGTCAACGCGGCCTTCGTGATCGATGCCGCAACATACCTTGTATCCGCTTCCTTTCTCTCCCGCATACCACTCCCGCGGCCTCAGAGGGACTATGGAGAGGACTTCGGCCAGGAGCTGAGGGCCGGTCTGTCCTATCTCGCCGGCGCGCGCGTCCCGCTCGCCATCGTTGTCGGGGCGTTCCTAACCATCCTCACCGTCAACGCGACGGCCCCGGCCGAGGTATTTCTCGCGAAGGAGACCTTCGACGCTGGGGATGCAGGCTACGGCCTGCTCGTGAGCCTCTGGGGCGGCGGCATGGTCCTTGGCTCCACCCTGGCAGCCGTGTCGGGCGGTAGGGCAGGCCTGATCCCCCTCTACTTCCTCAGCATATTCGCCGCTGCGCTCGCGCTTGTCGGGGTGGGGCTGGCCCCCACCTTCGCCCTCGCTCTTGGCGCCCTCATGGTAGCAGGGGCCTCCAACGGCGTAGACAACGTTACTACCGACACCATCCTGCAGAAGCAGGTCCCCGAAGCCCTCCTCGGCCGGGTGTTCTCGGTAAGGTTCCTTGGCTACAGCGCGGGCGAAGCGTTAGCCTACCTCACGGGCGGCCTTATAGTGGACGCCATCGGACCTCGCTCCACCTACCTGCTCGCGGGGGCCGCGACCGCCGCCGCGGGCTTCCTCATCCTGTTCATAGTCCTCGCTGCTCCGAAGAGGGACGACCGAAGCTGACGACCAGTCAGGAGCTTCACCACTTTCTCTGGGTCCGCATCACATACGCTGCTACTCATGTCAAAGTATTAGCACCAATTCATATCCACTAGACCTTTCCCTGGAGGGAGAAATCAAGTAGCATAGGGTCCAAGATAGTGACGTGGGAGGTGAAGAGATGACCGAAGGCGGTCTCAGAGTCTGGTAACCCCTTCTCTGGAGGGAGGGATTTCCATGCAAGAACTCGGGAAAAAGTGTAGTCGAAGGTGGTGTTGGACCTCGGTGAGCCCGACCGGATGGCGTATTGCAGGTTTGGATATCCAAGGGGAGGAGGTGAAGAGATGACCATGCCCGGCGGCAGGACCTGGTAGCGGTGCAAAGAGGCGATGTTGACGTTGGATGCACGGAAGGAGGTGAACTTAAGTGATCAGCCCCGGTGGTAGGACTTGGTGAATTGAGCAATATTATAATAGTACGTGCCTATCCTGTACAGAACCCGCGTTATATGCGAAACTATGGCTTGTCGGGCCTTCGGTTCTGCAACAGGGGTATGAGTGCGCGAGGTTCATCTCAAAACGTATGTAGGAGTCCTGGCGGCTCTTGCAGCGGCGCTCGCCGCATCCTGGATCTATTGGAATAACCCGACGGTCGACCCGCGCTTCGTTGTGGGGACGGCCATCTTCGCCGGTCTCATCTTGCTTGGCGATGCGTTTCCCTTGCGCATAAGCGAGCGGCACATGGTCGGTGCCTGGGATGTCGGGATGGTGTTGGCGATCGCTATGCTTGGGCCTATGTGGGCTGCACTGGCTGCGCTACCTTCCGCTTTCTTCGTTGGTAGGAGGGACTGGCTGCGGACGGCTTATGAGATAAGCCACAGCGCGACGATAATCTTCCTTGCAGGAATTGCCTTCTCTTTCGTCTCAGAGCCTCTGCTGCTTAACGATCCTGGGTTCTCCGTCCCCGTGGTGTATGGAACCATCGTGGCTGGGATCGTACTGCTTGGGGCCAACAAGACCGCCAGCGTCGTGTTGCTAAAGGTCAAGTACGACCAGGCATTTCATAAGACCTGGGAAGACCTCATAGAACCCTACCTGTTCTCGGACCTCGTCGCTCTGCTGACCGCCGGGGTTGGGGTATCGACCCTGCTGCGGTACGGGCCGGTAGCGGCGGTAATAGCCGTGGTCGGCTCCGTCGCGAGCCTGCTGCTCGTGTACCGCTCGCGCGAGCAGGTAAAGGAGATCGGGAAGTTGCAGGCGCGGGCTGGGTCCCTCGAAGAGGCCCTCGCGACTTCCAACATGACCTTCGGCGCCATGATGATCCAGGAGCTGGGACGCAAGGACGGGTACACGCACCGGCACGCGGCGGCTACCGCTGTGTACTCGGCGGACCTGGCGCGCGAGATGAAGCTGGATGAAGGTCGCGCGGAGCGGCTGCGGATGGCCGGTCTGTTGCACAACATCGGGCTCTTCGGCATGCCAGAGGAGCTACTGCTGGCGACGGGCAAGCTCAACTCCATAGCGCAGAACCAGCTCGCCGAGCATCCTGCGCGCGGCGAGAAGACCCTCGCCGCGATCCCCGAGTTCGAGGAGGTGGCGGGTTGGGTCCGCTGGCACCACGAGCGTCCAGACGGTAGAGGCTACCCCGACAAGCTGCGCGGCTCCTGGATACCTCTCGAGGCGAAGATACTCGCTGTGGCGCAGGCCTACGCCGCCATGGTCCTGGATAAACCCCACCGCCCCGGAATGGGATTCGCGGAGGCGAGGGAGCAGCTGAGCGTGGGTCTGGATACCGAATTCGACGGGGTAGTGGTGCGGTCCTTCCTTAGGATTCTGGACACAGAGTCGGAGGGATACCGTATGGCCGACGATCACCGCTTCGTCTTCCCCGCCCCGGAGGAGCGGGGACGCGTGAGGCCCGCCGTGCAGAGGATGGGTCCCGAGGCCGAGGGAGGCCGCGTGCGAAGCTTCCCCGGATGACGGATTAAGCTGCCGATGGCTCCAAAGACTATGGCTTGGTCCAGAGTAGGAATGGCGCGCGTTGCGCTGGCAGGCATTGTAGCCTTGCTGGTGAGCGTGGGATGGTCCATGCCCGAAGCCTGGATAGCCTACCTCGCGGCAGGTCTCGCGGCTGCCTTCGGGGGGCTGCTGATCCTTGGCCGACCCGACGTTCTTCTGCGCGAGAAGCTGGCCCATACCGCGCTCGACGCCGTGCTGGTCGGCGCGCTCGTGGCCGGCACCGACGGCGAAGGTTCCCCTTTCTTCCTCCTCTACTTCCTTGCCGCGCTTGGGATAGCGTGGATAGAGACCCCCCCGAAGGTGGTCCTCGGGACCGCCGCTGTGGTGGGGAGCTATCTCGTGGTGGTCGCTGCTGGTTCGTTCGGTTTTTCTACGGAGGTCTTGCTGCGGGCCGGCTTCCTCACGATCTTCTGCGTGGCCGTGGCCTTGTTGGGCTCCGAGATGCATGGTCTCAGGAAGCTAGCCCTCGGGCTCTCCTCTACCCTCGCCAACGAGATAGACCAGGTCGAGAAGGCCGAGAGCCTGGTCGCGAGGTTCGGTCCGGCGCTCAAGGTGCTAGATCTCGAAGGCGTCCTGCAGTGGACGGCCGAGGCCGCGCACGAGGTAGGGGGAGGGTCCTACGCGCACGTCGCCGCGCTCAAGGGCAACCACCACAGGACGGTGATGGAGGGAGACTTCGATGCCTGCCCCAGCTGGTGGCACCCTTCGGTCCAGCGCCTCGTGCTGTGGAGCTGCCGCGAGGGTGAAGTCGTGCGCAGCGAGGAGACGATCCGCGGCATGAAGGGCTTTGTGGCCGTCCCAATAAGCCCCGCCGATGGCGATAGGTGCGGGGCCATCGTCCTCGGAGGAGGAGCTTTTGGCGCCGAGGAGGAACGCGCCCTGAAGCTGCTCGCCGAAGGGGTGGCTCCCGCTCTGGAGAACATGGACGAGGCCCCTGGGGGGTTGGATCAGCTCACCCGGCTGCCTAACCGCGCCTCGCTCCTTCATGTCCTGAGGCGGGAGGTCTCCTACGGTGGGACGCTTACGATCCTGGCCATAGGTCTGAACGGGGTCAGGCGCTACAACCGGACATTGGGTCCCGCGGCTGCTGACGATCTCCTCCGGCGCGTCAGCGCGAGGATCGGGAGCAGGCAACGCGCGTTCCGTTACGGAGCTGACGAGTTCGTGGTAGTGCTTGGCGGGTCCGACGAGGCCCGTGCCCGCAGGACGGCGCTCGCGATCCAGCAGCTGGTCTCCGAGGAGACGAGCCGTTCCGGGCACCCTCTCTCTACCGCAGCTGTTAGCTACTCTTTCGCCCGCGCCGAAGATGAGGATCCGGATCTGGCCTTGAACGCGGCCCTGCGCTCTCTCGAGGAGGCCAGGGGCCTGGTGGAGGGAATCGTCGCTGCTCCCCCCACCGGCGGTGCGCCTGAGGACTCGGAGGGTAGTAAACAGGGCCTCGAGAGGGCCCGCGCATTGATAGAGCCCCTCGAGTCCAGAGACCCCTACATCGGGGAGCACTTGAGGAGCGTCTCCCGCCTCGCCTTGCGTATAGGCTTGAAGATATCGCTACCCTCGGACCAGTTGGACGCGCTCACCCTCGGTGCCGTTCTGCACGACGTGGGTAAGATCGGGGTCCCGGACCGGATACTGCAGAAGCCGGGGCGTCTGACCGACGAGGAGTACCAGATAATAAAGCGCCATCCGGTGCTGGGGGCGAGGATGCTCGAGTCGGTAAGGGAGCTTAGCCCTGTGGTGCAGGCCGTCAGGCACCATCACGAGCGCTTTGACGGCAAGGGCTACCCTGGGAGGCTGCACGGCGAGGACATACCGCTTGCGGCACGCATAATCTCGGTGGTAGACGCCTTCGACTCCATGATCCGCGAGCGGCCCTACGGTTACGGGATCTCCCAGGAGACCGCCCTCGAGGAGATCGAGAGGAACTCTGGGACGCAGTTTGATCCAAGGATCGTGAGGGCGCTGTTGGAAGTTGTGTGGGAGCTCGGCGACCGGCAGATCAACTCCGCAGGTTAGTAGGCGCGCCGCAGCGTCCAAAAATCTTCGAAAAATAGTACATTTGAGTGATACGCTGGACCCCTTCTCTGGTATATGCTGCCAGCGTAGCATGGTTGTGGAAGCGAGGATGCTTGCCGCGCCTCCTGGGGAAAGGAGCCACGACACCTTAGGTGTCACACATCCTGTCGCGGCGACACCAGGAAAACCTTCGGAGCCGTGTGGCTTCGATCGGTAGGTAGGAGAGGGAAATGGAAGGTACGTCGCTGGAATTGCCTGCTGGATACTACCTCGAGCGCGACCCGGACGTAATGATCCTGCGCCGTATCGACGGCTCCATGATCGGCGCGTTCAGCGCCCGCGGCGCCGCTCCCGAGGCGGTCCTTGGAGCCATCGAGGAGGCGAGCCAGGGGGAGACGCGAGCCGCGGGGCCGGCCCTCAGGGCTCGTTACTTCGGCCACTTCGAGGTGTTCTGTGATAGCGAGGCCGTCCCCCTCGGACGCAACGGCAAGGCGCTGGCCATCCTCAAGTACCTGCTTGCCTACAGGACGCGTCCTGTGTCGCAGGACCAGCTGATGGGCTGGCTCTGGCCCGAGTCGAGCCCCAAGAAGGCTAGGTGGTCGCTTAACTCAGCGGTCCACGTGCTACGCAAGCTCCTGAGCCGCCGTTCCTCGCCTGGGGCCGAGAACTACATCCTGCTGGAGGAGGGATATTATCGTCTGTGCCCCGAGGTCAGGGTGGCGACGGACGTGGATGAGTTCGATGCCCGCTACGAGAAAGGACGCAGCCTGGAGAAGGCCCGCAGGATGCAAGAGGCCACCGCCGAGTACGAGGAGGCCGTCGAGCTCTACCGTGGCGACTACCTCGTCGAGGACCTCTACGAAGACTGGACCATGGTCGAGCGCGAGCGGCTTACCAACGCCTACGTCGACATGCTCAGCCGGCTCGCCCTTTACTATCTGGAATGCGGGCATTACCAGAGGAGCATCAGGGTCTGCTACCGGCTCCTGGAGAAGGATCGCTGCCACGAGGACAGCTACCGCCTGCTGATGCGTTGCTACATGAGCCTCGGCTTGCGGGGGAGGGCGTTACACCACTACAGACTGTGCGAGGAGGTGCTCGCGCAGGAGTACGGCACGGCCCCCTCATCGGAGACCCGGTCTCTCTACAGCAGCCTCCTTGGAGACGAGAGCGCGTAGCACTAGGCGGTAGCGTCCCCGCACCTCGGCGTGGAAACGTAGCGAGTCTCGAAGGGTCGGAAGCTCCGATTCATCCGAATTTCATCGCTGCGTGCTTTTCTTGAGGCCAGGCAGAGAAGGCCGAGGGAGGTAGCGCAATGACCACCGTCACCAGACTTGAAGAAAACGAGCAGAAGGCGCTGGCGTATCTTGACGGGATCGTCGATACGCGCTACAGCTGGTGGACTGGCGGCCACGTCCCCGACGGGGCGCCCGCCTGGGCGAGAAACGGGCCGCCGCCCCAGCCAGCGGATGTCAGGGGTACGTCCTGCTTCTGCGCGGGGGTAGCGAACCTTGCCCGCAGGGTGGTGGGGCTGGAGGTCCCGACTCTGGGCAACTCTAACTACGACGGCGGCGTGGTCGCCTACTTCGGGTCTACCGAAGCCGCCCCCGCGGACTTTCCAAGGCGCGGCTACTTCGAAGTGCGCGGCAAGCTGCGCCGGTTCGACCTCGAAGAAGCTCGGCGACCCTGGACCCTGATCGGGCGCAAGTACCGAAACGTAAGGGACCAGGGTCACGTCGCCATCGTGCTCCCCAACGGCAGGGTCTTGCAGAGCTACGATGCGGGTGGGGGAAGACCCGGTGTGACCAAGGACACCACCCTGGAGCGGTCGCACGATGGCGGCTTCTACGAGGTCATGGTCTTTGCGGAGGACTGGTTGCTCCCCTTCGACGCCGACCGTAAGGAGCCGAGACCCGATAGACCGGAACGGCCGGAACCGGAGCAACCGGAACCGGAGAGGCCGATAAGGGTTGTGCTCTTCACCGCCAGGCAGCTCTCCGAGATAGCCGAGAACCCTGACGTGGGGACCCTCGAGAGGTACCGGAACGCCCTGATCCCGGAGATGCAGAGAGCCGGCATCACGACGCACGCCCGCGTCGCGGCGTTCCTTGGGAACGTGGCGCAGGAGACGGACCGCCTGCAGACGCTGGAGGCGTACGGCGATCGCAATTACTGGATGTACCTGGACCGCAACAGCGGGCGATCCGGGGAGTGGCGCTACCATGGCCGGGGTTTCCTCATGAACACCTGGCGGGACGCGTACGCCAGGCTCTCCGATATCCTGGGGGTGGACCTGGTGGAGAACCCGGACCTGCTCACCCGTCCCGACCTGGCGGCGAAGGCGGCCACGTGGTTCTGGAGCCAGCACAAGCTCAATGCCTACGCCGACCGGGGCGAGTTCAAGAAGGTCTGCGCGATAATCAACACCGGCTCGGAATGGGGCCAACCCAACGGGCTGACCGATCGCCTGCGCTTCTATGATCGGGCCAAGCGCATACTGCCCAGGAACATGAGTGGCGGGGATGTAACCAGCGACGGCTACAACTACGACGGGCTCCCGTACATCAACCTCGCGGCCATCGAGCAGGCTGACGAGACGGCCGCCTTCGCCCTCGCCACGCAGATCCGCAAGGTCGGGATCGGTATCACCGTCACCAACGGCGCCAGGAACGTGGGCGCCCTCGCGGAGATCATCTACGACGAGCCCCTGGGCTACCGTCAGCTGTGGATCGTGGGCGACCCGGCCCTCGATGCCTGCGGTGATTACGGAGACCTCGCCAACTGGCCCATCAGCCCGAAGACCGACTACTACAACCTCGCCGGCAGGGATTTCTCCGGCACCTGTCGTCGGCTCGCGGAGCTCGCGGACGAGATGGTCAAGGAGGGCGTAGGCCAGAGGTTCCTCGAGGAGATGGGCATGGCGAACCACGGCCCCACGAAGGCTTCGCCCCCCACGCCATCGCCTCAGAAGGACGAGAAGCGGGAACCCGTCTCGACCGCCTCGCCTCCGACCGAGTATTCTCCGGAGTCGGTGGAACCGCCCTCGCACGACTACGCGTCCGCGCATCCTCGGGAGCCAGAAGAGCCGCCTTCCTACGACGGCGAACCGCCGGTATCGTCGTACCCGCGCGTGAAGGGCAAGAAGGGGCTCAAAGACAAGAACCCCTTGGAGACGACTGCTGACACCCAGGAGAGGGAAGTCCGCAGTAAGCGGGAAGAAGAGGGGCGCAGGAGTGGCAGGAACGACGAACCGGGCGAACCTGACTCCATAGAGAGGTTCGCAAGCGAGGATCTCGAGGAGATTGGTAGAGAGGTTCTCGGGCTCATCCGCAGATATACCGAACAGAACAAGACGCCTCGGAGGGAGCCAGAAGCCCACAAGGAAAAGGAGGAGGACTGACACGGGCGTGAGAGGTTTCGAGCATGAAGAAGACGGAGCGGCCGTAGAGCGACTGAGGACGCCAGAGCCTGGAGTGGTTAGGCACGGCACGATGGATGAAAGGGAGTTCCCGGTGAACGAGGAGCAAGGGCACCAAAGCACAGACGCTCCACAGCGGAGCAGGCCGTGGGGTTTCTGGCTCGTCCTGGCCGCCATCGTGATGGTCGCGATCGTGTACTCGGTGACGATGCTCACCATCGGGAGGGAGATCAGGACCCCCGCAACAGCGC